>ENA-ORSA01001106-ORSA01001106.1-human-gut-metagenome-genome-assembly--contig:-NODE-1106-length-24388-cov-4.512226_pt1 | contig 24388 bp, 18 predicted proteins | sample MGYA00242179_ERZ509142 | MGnify/ENA primary metagenome ERZ509142 (study PRJEB26280, sample SAMEA2338659) | human gut metagenome | biome: human gut; feature: human-associated habitat; material: faeces... | reverse complement strand
ATAGGCGGAATTATGCTTATGACTGCCGCCGTAACAAAAAGCAGCATCGGCGGCGCGGATATAAAGCTTTCCGCCGCGTGTGCGTTTATGCTCGGCACAGTACAAGGAATGACCGGGCTGATGATAGGCTTGATACTTGCAGTCATTATCAATTCCATAAAGAACAGAAAGAAAAAACACGAGGGATTTCCTTTAATCCCTTACCTTGCCGTCGGGTTTATGACGGCATATTTTATGTAGAAACAGGAGGTTGAAACTTTGAAGAACAGAACAATTATCGGTATCGTTTGCATGATTCTTGCGGTTGCTATGACCTTTGCGATTGCCCCCGTCGTAAACCGACTGACAAGCGACACAACAACGGTTGTGCGGCTGAAACAGGAAGTCGGCAGAGGTACTAAAATCACGGAGGATCAGGTTGAAACCGTAAATGTCAAAACAGATACTATGCCGCAGGGCGTGTATGTAAAAACCGCCGATGTGGTCGGCAAATATGCGTCCTCCACCCTTTACGCCGGAGATATTCTTACAAAGGCGAAGCTGTCGGGAGACTCCAATAATGCAGATGATGTGCTTGCGACGCTTAACGGCAGCAAGGTAAGCGCCTACACGATTATTAAAAAAATGCTGTCGGACGGAGTTATTAACGAAAGGGTTTTTATGAGGCTCAACGAGAAAATAGCAAGCAGGCAGAATTGCCCGTCATTTTCTCATTAACCTAAAATGCCGGAAACACCGGCATTCTACATAATCGCACATTTCACAAATATCGGATTATGCCGTACAATTTTGAAAAGAAACATCAGGGAGTGAAACAAATGCAGGAAGCAATTAAAAAGGATGTAAAGATAATTCGTCCGACAAAGGGGTTGTGCGGTGATAAAAAGCTTCGTGTGGCGGCATATTGCCGCGTCAGCACAAGCTCGGTGGATCAGGAAAATTCATTTATTGCACAGGTCAAGTATTATAACGATTTTCTGAACCGTTCGGAAAATATGGAGCTTGTGGATATCTATGCCGACGAAGGAATAACCGGAACGAGCACAAACAAGCGTGACGATTTCAACCGTATGATAAAGGACAGCAGCCTCGGGAAAATTGACCGTATTTTTGTAAAGAGCGTTTCCCGATTCGCAAGAAATTCCTTGGAGTGCATTGAAAACATCCGATTGCTGAAATCCTACGGTACTACCGTTCTGTTTGAGAATGACGCCATAGACACCGAAACTATGAACTCGGAAATGATTTTATACATTAAAAGTGCCTTTGCACAAAGCGAATCACTGTCGGGTTCGAAAAGAGTGTCTACAGCTATTCGTATGAAAATGGAAAACGGAGAGTTTTATAATTATACGGCTCCGTTTGGATATAAGGCAGAGAACAAAACCTTAATTCCCATACCGGAGGAAGCGGAAATCGTCATCAGAATTTTCCGAGAGTATATAGGCGGCAAAGGAATCGGTAAAATTGTAGCCGACTTGAATAAAGATTCCGTGCCGGGAAAGCCTTGGGTCAAGGAAAGGGTCAGATATATACTAACAAACGAAAAGTATTGCGGAGACAGCCTGTACCAAAAGTCTTATACTCCTCCCGTTCTCCCCTTGAGAAATATTCCGAACAGAGGCGAAGTTCCGAAATATTATGTTGAGGGAACTCACGCCGCGATTATTGACAAGGAAACATTTCATACCGTCAAGCAAATGTTTGACAGGAATATGCTGATTTACGGTAAGCGACAAAAGCGGGAGATCGAAAATTTTGCAGGCAGGCTCATATGCGGCGATTGCGGATGGGTATACAAAAAGAGGATTGTCGGCAGTGAACCGACTTGGATCTGTTCAAAAAACGGTGTTGCCGGGCAAAGGTGCAAAACACACCCGCTATCGGAAGGAGCGCTCAAAAAGAGCTTTATTTTTATGTATAACCGATTGCAGCAGCACAGAGAGCTTATCATTAAAGACGCTTATCAAAAGCTTTTGGAACTGAGAAAAGCATTTTTTAACAGCAGCTCTGCTGTGCTTGACATTGATACGGAGCTTGCGGAACTTGCCGAGCAAAACGCTATGTATGTACGCTTTCACTCGCAAAAGATTATTGACGAGATCACCTTCATTGAACAGACCGGGGAAATCAAGCAACGCATAAACGAGCTGAGAAGCCGCCGTATAAAGCTTATGAACGATAACGAGGAGGAGCGGTGTATTGAGCTGCTGCGTGAAGCAATACAGGAGCTTGAAAAATTACCGCAGGCAATTCTTCTTTTCGATTTCAATATTTTTGACAAGCTGGTAAATAAGGTGGCTGTAATGCCGGACAGCCTTGTGTTTGAGCTTCGGTGCGGTATAAAACTGGGGGAGGAAATTATATGGAACTGAGAACGCTTCTTTACGGATATAATAAACATCAATTTCGGTTTTTAATTAACGAAACGGAAAGTGCGGTTGTAAGAGGTATTTTTGATGAGTACATAAGCGGCGGAACATTACAGAAAATCGCCGACCGCTTAACTGCCGAAAACACCGTATATTACAAAGATAAAACAGTTTGGAATAAGCATATGGTGCGACGCATCCTTGAAAATCCGCACTATACGGGAGATGATGAGTACCCCGCTATCGTAGATAAAGCGGTATTTGAAAGGGCTAACGAGATACGGCTGAAAAAATGCGGCACAAGGGAAACCGATTCCGAACGGGAAAAGTATTTTAAATACCATACCGTTTGCGGGCAGTGCGGCGGGCGCTTCACCCGCAGACGAAATTGGAGCAGTACCCGTGAGAAATGGTTTTGCACCTGCGGTTGTAAGTCCGGTACTTATATAGACGATACCGTATTTTACGGTCAAATACGCTCTGTTCTCAGCAGAGTAATTGAAAATCCTGATGTACTGATTGTTCCGTCCAAAGCTGAGAATACCTACGCTCCGTCATTAGAGGTTTTACGGGCAGAAAAGGAAACCGACCGAATGGCGGAACGAAAAAGCATCGATTTTATGCCGATTAAAAAGGCCATATATTCAAATATATCGGATAAATTTGACTGCTGCACATTAGATACAGCTAAGGCTTTTAATACCGTGCTTGCCGATTATTTCGGTAAAATGCAAATAACCGAAGAAATCAATCTTCAGGTATTTCGCGACACGGTAGATAAAATCATAGTAAGTAAGGACGGCACCGTAACCGTAAGGTTCATAAACGGTGCGGAAATTTCAAAGGATAAGGAGAATAGCAATGGAAACGGCTGTGACAGCACCGAGACAGAAAATAATAACTAAAATAGAAGCAAATCCGGCGCTTGCTTCACGGAAAAATTCAAACCGTCCGCTGAATGTTGCGGCTTACTGCCGTGTTTCTACCGACGCAGAGGACCAGATTAACAGCTACCGCGCTCAGGTCTCGTATTATACGGAGCATATCAATCAAAATCCGAAGTGGCGTTTTGTAAATGTGTATGCCGATGAAGGTATCACAGGTACTATGGTTAAAAAGAGAGACGGATTTCTCAAAATGATACGGGACTGCGAAAAAGGCAAGATTGATATGATTCTCACAAAATCGGTTTCCCGTTTTGCCCGCAATATTGTGGACAGCATCAGCTATGTCCGAAAGCTGAAAGCAATGGGAATTGGAATTTATTTTGAAGAACAGAATATCGACTCGCTAAAAGAGGACAGCGAGACATATATCGGTATTTACAGCGTAATGGCACAGTCCGAAAGCGAAAATATAAGTGCCAACATCTCTTGGGGAATACGAAAGCGTATGCAAAACGGTACTTACGCCTGTCGATTTAATATGCTGGGCTACCGCAAGGAAAAAGGCGAGACAGAGCCTCGTATCATTCCGGAGGAAGCCGAGGCCGTAAGAAATATTTTCAAAATGTATGATGAGGGACACAGCCTCGATCAGATCAAGGCATATCTTGAAAGCAAAAGTATAAAAACCCCGACCGGAAAAACGGTTTGGAGTAAAGAGAACATTCGGAAAATGCTGACCAACGAAAAATATGTCGGCGATGTGATTTATCAAAAAACCTACCGTACCGACTGCATCAGCAAACACACAAAAATCAACCGCGGCGAGCGCACAAAATATCTTGTAAGCAATAATCACCCCGCAATCGTGGACAGAGATCTGTTCAATGCGGTTCAGGCAGAGCTTGCACGGCGAAGCAGCAAACGGCGCACATCCGATAAAACGCTTACTTCTCTCGGTAAATACAGCGGAAAATACGCGCTTTCCGAACTGTTGATATGCGCCGAGTGCGGCAGTCCATATAAGAGAAAAACTTGGACGCAGGGTGATGAAAAGCGGATATATTGGCGTTGCCTCAGTAGAATCGAGCACGGCAAAAAGTATTGCCCGTATTCAAAGGGGATGGAGGAAAATAAACTTCATAGCGCAATATGCCGTGCGCTTAAAACAGCAATGAATGAAAATGCGGAAGCGCTTGCTTTGATTAAAGCCAATCTTGCTTATGCCGTAACGGACGATGAAGCGAATCTCGATCTCGGCGCTATTGAAAAACGTATTAAAGAAGCAACCAAGGAAATGGAAAACTATATGGCAAGCTATCGCAATACAGGCGGTGACAAAACAAGGTATCTTGAATGTATCCAAAAGGTTGCCGATGAAATCAAGTCCCTTCGTGCTCAGGAGGCAACCGCCAAAGCAAACCTTGAAAAAAGCACAGAGGTTAATTCCGAGATTAAGCGGCTTTGCGATTGGCTTGACAGTCACGATACATCATTTTCCGAATACGACGATATGGTGATTCGCAGGGTAGTGGAATGCATTAAAGTTTTTAAGGACGGAACAATAAAGGTGATAACGAAATTCGGAACAGAAGCAACCGAAACTGTATAAACGAAAGCCGGCAGTCTGACTGTCGGCTTTTTACATAGGCAAATGAATTTCTTGCTTTTACGGTTGAATTAATGTATAATAACAAACAAGAAAACCAATGCGATTAAACAATGGGAATTGTGCTATTTCGTCAATCCAAATTGATATGAGGATATATACGGCAGTAGAGACCAAAACACCGTATTTTAAGCGGGATTATTCATTGTGCGATTTCGTCGCACAGGCACATAATGTGGAGACAAAAAAGATGTCTCCTGCGAAAAGCCCGAATATATCGGGCTTTTTTGCTACCCAAATGTAAACAAAAACGAATGAAGGCGAAATGGGGTCTGTTTATGACCGAACAGAAAAAGAATACTATCATAACAAGCGGCATCGCTGTACTTGCCGTGATACTGGCATATTGCTTCCGAATTGTGGGCAGGGGCAGCTTCTACCCGATGCTGTTTTCCTATCTGCGCAGCTTTATCTATATAGGTCTGTTCGCCGCCTGGGGGCTCTCCGTCCGTCAGCGGATCGTGCAAAAGCAGGTGTGCAGGTTTATGACGGTCACCGCAGTACTGCTCATCATATGGATGGTAGTCCGTTCGGCAAAGTATTTTATATTCTGGCAGCCGGATGCCGTCCGTTACTTGTGGTATCTGTTCTATCTGCCCATGCTGTTTGTGCCTATGCTGGCGCTGCTGATCGCCATGTCATTGGGAAAGCCGGACGAATACAAATTCCCCAAGGGAATGTCGATTCTGTGGATCATCTCCGGCACATTGCTTCTGCTCGTGCTCACAAATGACCTGCACCAATTCGTATTTACCTTTCCTAAGGACGCCGCCGTGTGGACAGACAAAAACAACGGCTATTCGATAGGCTACTTCATTATTGTAGGCTGGCAGGTGCTGTGTGCCTTTGCCGCACTCGTAATTATGTTTTTAAAATGCCGTGTGCAAAAAGGAAGGCTCCACTTTCTGCCCATTGTTCCTATGCTGCTGACGATCGTTTACAGCGTGCTTTACTATGCAGGTGCGGATTGGCTGCTCCACTTGTTCGGCGATATTGCCGCATTCCAAAGTGTGATGTATATTCTGACCTTTGAGTTTTGCATCGCCTGTGGATATATACATTCAAACAGCCGTTATGTGGACTTGTTTGCCTCCTCTGTCGGCACATCGGCAGAGATCACCGACAAGGACTTTACCGTTCGGTATGCAGCTGTAAACACTGCGCCTATCTCAAAGGAAACGATGAAAAAAGCCGAGCAAAGCCCGGTCACAATGGGCGGCTTGACCGTTCACACCATGCCCATTGATGGCGGCTATGCCGTATGGACAGAGGATGTGTCGGCTTTGCGTGACATCAAGGAGGACTCCGAGCTTCTTGCAGACGAGCTTGCCGACAGGAACGAAATGCTCCGTTATGAATACAAGCGTGAAGCCAAGCGCCGCAAGGTGGAGGAGCAAAACCGCCTGTATGATCTCCTTCGTTCCGCTACGCAGACGCAGATCGACCGCATTGCAGAGCTCACTAAGGAATACCGCCGAATCTCAAGCACCGATCCCGACAGTGCCAAAACGCTCCTTGCCGAGATCGCCGTGCTGTGCAGCTATATTAAACGCCGCAAGCATCTGACGCTCCTTACCGACCGAGATATTAAAATAGCGGAAACGGAACTCCACCGTGCCTTCAATGAGTCCCTCCAAACGCTGAAGCTGTTGGGCGTCCGCAGCTCGCTCTATGTGGACGAATCTCTTTCCATGCTCTCCGGCAAAACGGCGACTGCTGTATTTGATTTTTATGAATCGGTTATTGAAGCCGACATTTTGAATTTAACAGGCATACAGGTAAGCCTCATAAAGGCAAACGGCTTGCGCTTGTCACTGAATGTGTGCTGCAAAGCCGACCTTTCCGCTTTGGTAAGCGGAGACAATATCCGCTGTGAAAAAGAGGACGACGAGGAATACCAGCACCTTGTATTTGAAGCGAAAGAAGGTGACAGGAAATGAGTGCATTTTCTTCCCTTTCTGAATTTTGGCAGACCATGCTGCCGTTTATCATGCTTGTGGAGATCGTCCTTGAGATCGGGCTGTTTATGTATCAGCTTCTTCGCAGCAATAAGCCGGTGCGCAGCCTGCTGAGTCTGGCGGTCATGGCGGTGATGATCCCGCTGCTATTCTCCGTTTCTCAGGCAGATCCCGATAATATCGGGGACGCATTTCTGCTGGACGCACCATGGCTGATATTTGCCGCTGCCATTTTCCTTGCGGCAGTTCACTTTGCCATTGCTCTGCCGCGGGAATACCGCCGTAAAAAAAACGAGCTCTCGCCTTTCTCCATTAAGGAAGCAACCGATAAGCTGCCTATGGGCATCTGCTTTGCCGACCCGAACGGCAGGATCATCCTGTGCAACAACCGTATGCGCAGGCTCTCCTTTGCCCTTTGCGGTCACGAGCTGCAAATCAAAAGCGATATGGAAAATGCCCTGAGCGCACCAGACAGATCAGTAACCGTCAAGGACGATTGTTACATCCTGCCCGACAAGACCGTCTGGCAGTTTCGCACACAAAATATCACCGTGGACAGCGATAACCGCTGGCAGCAGATAACGGCGCACAATGTAACCGAGCTGTATAACGGCTACCAAAAGCAAGAGGAAATAAATGAAGAACTGGCAGAAGTCAATCGAAAGCTCAGGAAGATGTACGCTCGCATGGAGAACGATGTCAAAGAGAAGGAAAGCCTTGACCTAAAGGTCTATATTCACGATACCATCGGGCGAAGCCTCCTGACCATCCGTGACATCATAGACAGTGGAGAGGATACTGAGCGAAAGCTTGAAGCGCTGCAAAATGCCATCGGTATGCTGGCAAGCAACCGTGTCACCTCTGTCAGCACAATGGACGAGGTAAAAAGAACCGCACAGCAGCTTGGCGTGGCTGTAAAAATCGACGGCTACCTGCCCCGTGATACCGCAGCCGAGGAACTGACCGTTGCTGCCGCCAAGGAGTGCGTGACCAACTGCATCAAGCACGCAGACGGGAATGAGGTATATATCCGCATTGCCCAGCGCGGCGAACGCTATGATGTTACCATAACCAACAACGGTAAAATACCCACAGAACCGATAAAGGAGGGCAGCGGCCTGTCAACGCTTCGCCGCAGTATTGAAAGCTCCGGCGGTGAAATGCATATTTCGCACAATCCACGCTTTGCTCTTCTGATCACGATTCCAGCAAAGGAGATGAGCCTATGATAAACACCATACTTGTAGAAGATGATTTATACATCCAAAAGCACTTTGTCGATCGTCTTGCGGCAGACGGCGAGTTTCATCTTGTCGGCGTTTTCCGTGACGCCTTTGAAGCGGAAAAGCACTGCGACGCCACCGTAAAGCTCGTCCTTATGGATGTGCAGACGCAGCATAAGCATTCCGGTCTTGCCGCTGCAAAGCGCATTAAAAAGGCTTTTCCGCAAATCAAGATCGTTGTGGCCACCTCGCTTGTCGATCCCGAAGTTTTGCAAAGAGCCAAAATGGGTGCTGCCGACAGCCTGTGGTATAAGGATCACGGAACAGAGGAGTTGATGAGCGTGGTAAAGCGCACCCTTGCAGGCGAAAAGGTATTCCCCGATACCGCTCCGGCCATTGAAATGGAGGGTACGATGTCCGATGTCTTCTCGCCCCGGCAGTTAGACATCCTACGCCTTTATATAAAGGGCTTTACCTATCAGGAAATTGCCGATAAGCTGGGCATCTCCAAAAACGGCGTTCGCTGGAACCTGGACGATATGGTGGAAAAGAGCGGCTTTGAAAGCAGAGAAGCGCTGGTTGCAACCGCCATTGAAAACAAGCTCATGGTGATCACCTTAAAAGACGAATAAGCAAAACTGAACCCCTTGGCTGTACGGTCAAGGGGTTTTTCGCGCCCAAAAGGCAAAAATTTTTTGAAAAAATCGGGATTTTTCTTCTGTTATTGGCACAAGTGCCAGTGACAAACGCCAAAAAATCAGTATAATAGATAATGTAAGATTAGGATTGTGCTTTTAGAAGGTGGTGATGAATGATGAAAAAAATCGTTCTGGACATTCAAAGCGATATCCATGCGCACACCATGGAGCGAATGCTGATGCAAAAATTGGACGATTGCCAAGTTGTGATTTCCGAGTCGCCGGACGCAACCGCCGAGTGGTGCAAAACGCATCGACCGGATGTGCTTTTAATGGAGGTCAAGGCGTATTCACCATGGATGTTCAAAGAACGAATGGCAATCTGTGACAAGGTAAAACGAAACACGGAAAACTGCCGTGTCATTCTCTTTGTGGATGATGATACAGACGGAGAGTTGACCGAAAAGGTACGGCAGGCAAAGCGCGAGGGTCTGATAGACGCTTTTCTCTTCGGTTCGGTATCCGAAAACTACTTTGCTTCGGTCATCGACAGTGTTTAAATCAGGCAACACAAAAAGCATAAAAATCTTCAAAATAATTATGAGGGAGGAATAATAGTATGACAAAAACGAACAAACGAAGGCGCGTCGCCAGCGTCCTGTTGGCGCTTGTGATGCTGCTCTCACTGATGCCGAGTCTGGAGCTTCCCGCCCATGCCTTTTGGGACGACTACGACGACGGCTTCGATTGTCCTAACTGCGACCACTACCATTTTGGCAGCGAGTATATGTGTGACTGCCTGTTCTGCACCATTGACTGTAACTACGAGTGCTGGGTTGAAACCCATTGTAACGACTGCGGTGTGTGCTTTGGAGACACGCCCTATTGGTGCGAGACGTGCTATAAATGCGCCGACTGCATGGAGGACACGCACTGCTCCACCTGTGGCAAATGCTACATCGGCGAGGATGACCAGCTGTGCGGCGAATGCCATAAGGGTTCCTGCTGCTCCATAACCATCTGCGACTCCTGCGGATTCTGCGATGACTGCGCAAACGATGACAGCGACCCGATGCACTGCTCGCTGTGTAACGCCTGCTTCGGTTCGGTGGACGAGTGCGTGGACGACGATGATACCGGCGTCATCCACTGCATCGATTGCCACACGGCCTGCGAACAGTGCGAGGAATGCCTGCTGAACCAGGAGTCCTGCGAGGACTGCGGCCTGTGTCTGGAGTGCTGCCGAGATAACTCCGAGGACGGCGGCTGTCCAGACGGCGAGACCTGTGTGGAAAGCGCCGAGTGGGACGAGCACATCTGCCAGGGCTGTGACGGCTGGGTCACGGATAAGGAGGACGAGGACGAGTTCTGCGAAACCTGCGAGATGTGCAAGGAGTGCTGCGAGGGCAACTCCGACTGCTCCGAGGGAATGTGCGCAATGGACACGGACTATGCGGATCACTTTTGCGAAGACTGCGGCCTGTGCTTCCACGACAGCGATCCCTGCGAGGACGGCTGCGATCAGCGTTGCAAGGACTGCTGCCGAGATGCCGTAAGCGCTATGGGCTGCGATCATGACGACTGGTGCTTCAGCGACTCTGATTTTGAGGATCATCTGAAGACGGAGCATTCCGGCGCCGGACATACCCACATAGCCTCCGCCAGCTGGGCGGCTGACGGAACGCAGCACTGGCACCCCTGCCGCTATTGTGACGATAAAAAGCTGAATGCCGCCAACCATGAATTTGACGCCAAGGGCGTGTGCAAGGTCTGCGGCTACATCAGCGGCAGCTCCATCGTCATCAACCGCCAGCCGAGGGGCGTCAAGTGTAAGACCTCTATCTACAGCAGCGGCGATTATGACGAAGAGCCGGAAAACGACCTGCTGTACAGCGAACATAACTGGGTCACCTTCTCTGTCTCGGCAAAGAGCCTGAAAGGCGACGAGCTGACCTATCAGTGGTATCAGAAGAATAATGCGAATCCCACGGCGGCGCTCTACAAGCTGCCGGAGAAAGATTACTATGTGGACGTGAACACCCCAACGCTGAGGCTGTCGGTTTCCGCCGAGGCCTGCATGGATGACTACTCCTACTACTGCGTCATCGGCAGAAAGGGTGACCCTTCGGACACCATGAAAACGGCGGAGGCAAAGCTGACTGCCACCCATGCCTTCAGCTATCAGCAGGCCGGTGAGCCTGTGTACACCGACGACGGCAAGAGAACGCCGGAATACAAGGTCACTTGGGTCGATAAGGATGGGAATACCCATAATACTACCGTAGGCAGCGTTCGCAAAAGCGACGGCCACAAGCTCGCGTGCCTGTTTGAAGCAGGCGCAGAAGAATACGAAGCACATTATATGACCTCCGGCTCCAAGGAGCGCATCTTCCCGCATACCTTTGTGCTTGACAGAAGCCTTGACGCGGTAGGCGGCGGCAAGGTCGATGTGCTCAGATGTTCCGTCTGCGACTATATCGTTCCTGTGAAGAGCCATGTCCATGATTACGGCTGGAACTGGGACTGCACCGGCTTCGGCAGTATCTATGAGTATACCTTCAACATCGGCGGCTCGACCAAGACGGTGGAGCAGCTCATCCTTGAATCCGGCTATGCCCACCCCGAAAAGTGCAAGGTTCCCGGCTGCGAGGAGTTCATCATGGTTCCCCATAGCTGGGGCCGCTGGAATGTGGTCAAAGCCCCCGATACCGAGGGCGATAAAGGCGGCATGGAAGCTGAATGCAGCGTCTGCGAATACAAAGAGACGGAAGGAATTGACGGCGATTGGACAAAGGACACCGCCCTTGTGACGGTGAAAAATGGCCGGGCAACCCGTATGATCGTCAAGCCAGGCGACAAGATCCGCCTTTATCCCGAGGAGAGAAACGGTCAGAAAGCCATCGGCTGGAAGGTGGAGTATCGCCGCGAATACAATGAGTATGACATCATACCTGTTACTAGAAATTGGAATACCAATGAGGCGAAGACCCTGTTCAAGCTGGTGACCAACGGCTCCGCCCTTGAGTGGGGCTGCACGATCCCAGAGTTCAGCGCCATGGGTGCCCCCGGCGGCGGCAGTTTCTTCTTTGAGCCTGTCTATGCAAGCTGTGACCACAGCGGAGGCACAACGCTGCTCAACGCGAAGGAGCAGGTCTGCGACCGTAAGGGCTACACCGGCGACACCGCCTGCGCAGATTGCGGCCATGTCATCAGTGCCGGTTCGGATATCTACCCACCTGCAAACGCCGGTCATACCGGTCCACTGCAGCCGCTGTACTACTACGGCACGGCCAACTCGGCAACCACAGACGCGAGCCATGGCGGCAAACGCTATAACGCCAAATCGGGAGACTGCCGACACCGCGCCTATGAAGGCGACTACCGCTGCACGGCTTGCGGCGGCACCGTAAAGGGCGAGACCGGCGACTTCAGGCATAGCGGTCCCCTTGAACTGCGGGATGTAAGAACGGCGACCTGTACAGAGAGGGGCTATTCCGGCAACCAGTACTGTACATCGTGCGACAGGATCGCACAGAAGGGCGTCTCTACCCCGTCCCTCCACGAAATTGCCGATAACTACAAGCTGATCAATGAGGTTAAGCCCGGATGCACCACCACAGGCTATAGCGGCGACTATCAGTGTACAAGAGGCTGCGGACAGATTTTCCGCTACGGTCATGTTATCGATAAGCTCAGCCATGATTGGGACGGCGGCAAACCGGCAACACAGGGCAAGAGCGATGGAATTCTCTACACCTGCCGGCGCACCGACTGCGGCGAGACGAAGTTTGTGAAGAATCCCGCTGCGACCGAGTATGCAGTTACCGTCACAGGCGGTACGGCGTCTGCATCGGGGAATGCCATTACCTCCGCCGCTGCGGGCGTTGAGATCACCGTCACGGCGATAATTCCCGATGGCAAGGTCTTTGACAAGTGGGTCGTGAAGTCCGGCGGCGTGACTCTTGCCGATGCTGCAAGCGCCGTCACCACCTTCACCATGCCCGCAAACGATGTTGCGCTTGCGGCAAGCTATAAGGACGCACCCGTTGCGACCTATAGCCTTACGACGCAGGTAAACGGCGGTCACGGAACGATCTCCGCGAGCAAGACAGGACTTGCAGTAGGCTCGACCGAAACGATCATCTTTACTCCCGACGCGGGCTATGAGATCGACACGGTCACCGTAAACGGCGCTGCAACGCCCGTGCTTGCCAATGTTCTGGACGTTACAATGGATGCGGATAAGACCGTCATCGTGACTTACAAGGCAACAGGCAGCACGCATACCCACAGCTACGGCACGGAGTGGAAGTATGACGACACCAATCACTGGCATGAGTGCCAGTGCGGCGACAAGGCCGACACGGCAGCACACAGCTTCCAGTGGGTGATCGACAAGGCCGCTACCAAGGAGGCCACTGGCATCAAGCACGAGGAATGCACCGTTTGCGGCGCCAAGCGCAGCGAGAACACCGAGATCCCCGCCCTGCGGGATTACGCCGTTACCGTCACCGGCGGTACGGCAACCGTTGCCGCTGGCACACCCATCACCCGCGCCATGGAGGGCGTTGAGGTCACCGTTACGGCACAGGCTCCTGACGGAAAGCACTTCGTCAAGTGGGTCGTTAAGGCAGGCGGCATTACACTGGCTAACGAGACCAGCGCCACCACCACCTTCACCATGCCCGCAAACGATGTAACGATCGAGGCGGAGTTCGCCGAAAACCCCGTAGAGGCGTATACGCTCACGGTTATCAAGGGCACGGCCTCCGTTGCCGCTGGCACCCCCATCACCGACAAGATCGAGCAGAACACCGTTGTGACCGTTACGGCGGACGCACCGGAGACAGGCAAGGTCTTTGACAAGTGGGTCGTGCTGGAGGGCAATGTCACTCTGGCAGACGCCACCAAGGCGACTACCACCTTCACCATGCCCGGCAATGATGTGAAGCTCGAGGCCACCTATAAGGATGCGCCTCCAAGCCATACCCACAGCTACGGTACAGAGTGGAAGTATGACGACACCGATCACTGGCATGAGTGTGAGTGCGGCGATAAGGCCAATATTGCGGCTCACAGCGCCAGCGAGTGGATCGTTGACACGGCAGCTACCGAAACCGCCGACGGCACTAAGCATAAGGAATGCACCGTCTGCAAGAAGGTTCTTGAAACCGCACCGATCCCCGCAACAGGCAGCACTCATACCCACAGCTACGGTACAGAGTGGAAGTATGACGGCACCAACCACTGGCATGAGTGCGAGTGCGGCGACAAGGCCGACACGGCAGCACACAGCTTCCAGTGGGTGATCGACAAGGCCGCTACCAAGGAGGCCACCGGCATCAAGCACGAGGAATGCACCGTTTGCGGCGCCAAGCGCAGCGAGAATACGGTCATCGACAAGCTCCCCGACGGCGGCAACACCAACAATACAGGCAGCAGTGATAATAACACCAATAAGCCAGGAAATGACGACTCCACCAAGTGTCCTCAGACCGGTGGCAGCAGCAACCACATCGGTTGGCTGACTGCTCTGTGCGGCGTTCTGACTCTGCTGGGCGTAAGCGGCAAAAAGAGAAAGGAATCCGAGGTTAAATAAGCCGACGCTTCCGAAATCGAAATAGCCTAAACACAATAGGCGGTGACGGATCATTCCGCCACCGCCTATTTTCCTGAAAGCGTGCTTGCCAGCAAGTCCCCTTCCGAAAGGCGGCAAGCGACACCCACATTCTGACCATGTATCCCCAACCGAACGGGGACGGCAATCTCCGGCGCTCTTTCTTTATGCCTTCGACAAAAATCAGAGCAAAGCTCAAAAACCTTTTAGGAAATTAAAAAACTTGGTTGTAGCCCCCTCAACTTTTCGGCATGGAAAGTGAGGGGGCTTTCTCTATAGCCTCCGCCCGTTCTTTGAAAACCGAATAGTACAGCGCATCCTTTTGTAGGACATAATTTTTTTGTGTCTAAAAGCAAATTTACTCACTGTCAAAAGCTTGAACTCACTACAAATAAAAAAACGGTAACACCAGCAGGAAGTTATTTTCCTGCTAATGTTACCTCATTTACAAGTATCACAAGATTTAAAGGGGAAATGATAAAGTCTTTGTAATGCTTATCGTAATTCTTGTAGCTTTACGCTTAATTCTTGTAAATGTTTTTTGGCTCTTTAGTTTGATAGCCACCATACATTGATGCACATCCGCAGGCAGCTATACCCATTCTCTTAGTCGCTCTGGCAATAAGGCTAGCAAGCAATTTCTTAAATGATTTCATTCTTATCACACCTCTTTTCTTTGATCTTCGCTGATATTATTAAAACTGCAATTAATAGATTTGTTAACAGGATCATAGATCCAACCATCTGATATTTATTGATAATCGCCCCGCCAAACAGATCAAGCAACAGAAAAACTATCATTCCCATCGCTTTGAACTTTGGCTTTTTTTCTTTTTCTATAGGCTTATTTTTGTTCTCCACAGGGCAGAATACAAAAGCTATTATCTCTTCAAACACAACCAAGGCAACTATCACCCATATATTTATATATCCGCATACCTTGTCATTAAGAAAAGCTGTAGCAATAAATGTTGAACACATCAACAGATTGCATCTGAAATATGTATCTGCATGATACCCTCCGGTAATAACCCTGACAGCAATAAACACTGCCAAATATATTACGCTTTCCAGCAAATGCCCTGTCAATGCTCCCATAAGCAATACAAGCACAATGTTTAACATTGATGAGATAGTTATTTCTATGCCATACCGATAAAAATCTTGTACCTCATCTGCTTTGCCGATAGCTTCCTGCTCGGTCAAAAAATTAAGTATACCCGATACAACAAGATCCATAAACTACCGCCTCGCTTTTGTCTTACCCTAATTTGAATTTTACTAGAATAACAGCAATATGTCAAGCTTTTTGGAATGAGTTGCAGGTTTTTGTCACGAAATGCAGCAACGGTCCAGAACAATTAGTTCAGGACCGTTGTATCTGCCATCAATGTTACCTGACAGCAAAACATTCCCTCCGACTCATAGAAATCGCATCTGCCATTATATTTTCTTGCTATCTCTCTGATTATGGAGGTCCCCAGACCATGCTGTTTTTTATCAGCCTTTGTGGTCGTAAGCCTTGGATTACTATCCATAACAGAATGATCTATTGAATTTTTTATCAAAAACGTATATGTATCCGTTTCTCGGTCGATCTTCAGATACAGAAATTTATTTGCGTCGTCGGCTATTTCCTTGCATGCCGTTATAGCATTCTCCAACGTGTTGCTCAACAGGTCGCAAAGGTCGGTTCCCTTTATTCCCTCAAAATCTGAAACTGTTATGCATGATATTTTTATCCCCAAGGAAGAAGCCATCGTAAGCTTTGCGTTAACGATAGCATTTACAATATTATTTTTCGTTTTAACATAGGACTCCGACTTCCCGATAAGGTCAAAGCTTTCTGAGATAAATTTTCTCGTTTCATCTATTTTTTGGACTTTCAACAGTTCATTGACCGTTTCATATTTGTCTTTTATATCATGCCTTAGTTTTCTCATGGCGTCATATTGCGACTCGGCGTTTCCGATAAACTGCTCAAGATACTGCTCTCTTAGTTTGACTATCTCCATTTCCTTGAGCTTCCGATTCTTTTTTATCAAAGAATTTATTATCCAGAATATAAGTATATTAAGAACAAAGACAAGCATATATGACAGATTTATATACAGCCTATGGCCATAGTCTGCCGAAAGTGACAGTTCATGTATTACCATAACAAGGAAAAACGAAATAATAAGCACTGCAATTATCGTAACCCAATCTGAAGCCGTATAATCATCTGTATGTTTAAAGGCCATCAGTATTAATCTAAATACAATGAATATAGAGATCTGGATCATTATAAGCGTCACAAATCTAAGCAAGCTTTGTTCGACCACAAGCTTCCTGAGGGATATTTTAAAAAATGACGATACAGCATTTAGTTCCAATGACGTTATCAACAAGATCGCAACCTGCGAGAGGGATATGGAAAGAAATTTCTTTACAGCATTGTCACTAAAAAAGCAAAACGCAAAAACAAGCAGACTTGCCCAGTACAAAGCACTTCCAAAGCCCTCAAATACAGTGAAATAATTAAAAGCAGTGACCAGACAGCCTTCACAAACGGCAAATATAACAGCCCATATCTTAGCCCTTTCATGAGATCTTGGCGTAAGAAATTTATATATAAACCATGTTTCCAGACCGCCCTGATAAAAGTTTATCAAGATCTCAAATATCGTCCACAATGTAATAGTCATCACTTTCTCCTCAGATATTCAGTCAAAGCGTCGTCAACTGCATTCTTATATCCTCGGCTCATGGGAAGCTCTGAACCGCTTTTGAAGATCACTGTTTCATTTGAACGGCTTATGTTAAAAACATATTTCAGATTGACGATATATTTTTTATGCACCCGTATAAAATCAAATTTACGATAAGCTTCTTCTATCTCGCCAATGCTATCTCTGACTGCAATAGTATCCTTATTATTTGCAAAATGATATATGATGCTGTGGCTATTGCTCTCTATATAAGTTACATCCCGAAGCTTTACAGAGATCCTTCCCTGCTCCATATTCTCCAAAACCACTGTCTTTTCCTGCTTCAGTGCGTCCGTCAACTGTCCTGCTACCATATGGAGCCTATCCTTCATAACATCAGCGTCAGGGTCTTTGCAAATAAAATTCAGCGGTCTGAAATTAAAGCTGTCATAAACCAGCTCCTGATGACTTGTCACAAAGATCACAAAGCAATTACCATTCTGACCTAGCTGCCGCGCGACTTCAAAACCGGTCATTTCAGGCATATCAAGGTCAAGAAATATAGCCGAAAAAGGCTTTTTACCATGGCAGTAAAAAAAGCTCTCAGCTTTGGTAAACGTTTCTATTTCAGCCTTGACCGACCTTGATTCAAGTTCATTTGCCAGCATAGATTTAAAAAACTGGAGAAAAACAGCATTATCATCACAAACTGCGATCCGCATTTTTTCACGTCCTTTTATAACATAGTCTATGTACGATTTTATATTACCATAATTATACCATAAGGCCATAAAACCAGCAATAAGCACCTAGCGTCAAGAATTGTCATGTTGTGCCAAAATCGAGGAACTTTGTTCCAAAAGCCACACCTCATATTTGTCCCTTTTGCCAATTTACAAAAATATACTTATGTGTTACAATGATAGGGGAAAGTATATTGATCGTGTGAAATGGGGTGACATTACTGGTCAAAGTCGTAAAAATCTATCTAATTAGTGAGCAATTTGACAAAGCAGGCAACCGGATAGATTATAAAGAAGTCAATAAAATACTGTGGGAATTGCAAAAGCAGACACGAAAAGCAAAGAATAAAACTGTTCAGCTTCTTTGGGAATGGAACAATTTTTCAAGCGATTATGTTAAGGCGAGTGGCATATATCCTAAAGCAAAAGACATATTTGGCTACTCAAGTGTGCATGGACAAGCAAACAAAGAATTAAGAACAAAACTCGCTTTAAATTCAAGTAATCTTTCCACTACCACAATGGATGTATGTAAAATTTTTAATACATATAAAAAAGAGGTATGGGAAGGCAAACGATCAGTTCCTTCATACAAATCAGACCAACCTCTTGATCTGCACAAAGACTCTATAAAGCTGATATATGAAAACAACGAATTTTATGTTAGGCTCGCTTTATTAAAAAAAGCTGAATTTGCAAAGTATGGTTTTAAAGACGGTTTTCGTTTTAAAATGCAGGTGAAAGATAATTCTACCAAAACTATTCTTGAACGCTGTTTTGACGAAGTATACAAGATAAATGCCAGCAAACTTTTATATGACCAAAAGAAAAAGATGTGGAAGCTTAATCTGTCTTATAGTTTTGACAATAAAAACATTTCTGAACTTGACAAAGAAAAGATCCTTGGTGTTGATGTAGGCGTTAGCTGTCCTTTAGTCGCTTCGGTTTTCGGCGATCGTGACCGATTCATAATCAAGGGCGGCGAAATTGAGAAATTCAGAAAAAGCGTGGAAGCTCGCAGACGTTCAATGCTCGAGCAAACGAAATACTGCGGTGACGGAAGAATTGGTCACGGCAGAAAAAAAGCGCACTGAGCCTGCCCTAAATATAGGCAACAAGATAGCAAGATTTCGTGATACAACAAACCACAAATACAGCAGAGCTTTGATAGAATATGCTGTAAAAAAGGGCTGCGGAACTATCCAAATGGAAAAGCTGACGGGTATTACATCTAAATCTGATCGTTTTCTAAAAGACTGGACTTATTATGACCTCCAGACAAAGATAGAAAACAAGGCGAAAGAAGTAGGGATAAATGTCGTCTATATCGCCCCTAAATATACAAGTCAGAGATGTAGCAAATGCGGATATATCCACAAGGATAACAGACCAAATCAGGCGAAATTTAGATGTCTTGAATGCGATTTTGAAAGAAATGCCGATTATAATGCAAGTCAGAATATCGGAATTAAAAACATTGATAAGATAATAGAAAAAGATTTGAAAAAGCAAAAAAGCGAAGTCCAAGTGAACGAAAACAAGTAGAAGGTTCACACAATTTCAGGGCGACTCGGCGTCCTAAAATCGAGAAAGTGTACATAAGTTTTTAACAAAATACGGTAAATACTCTCGGTAAGGTTTTAACGTGCACATAATAATCCGTGCAACAGGGTTACACTTTTGTGCAATTTTGTAGTTGCAACTTACGCATAGGTGTAAAATACGAGGCAGAAATGCAAGGTAGTAAAGTTGGACATCGAGTTGCAACTTACGCATAGTCATAAAATACGAAGCACTCAATTTGCATTGTGATACGATATTGAATTACAATCACATATTTGTAAAACAACAAAAGGGCTGTCCACACAGCCCTTTTGTTCTTATCTAACCTATGCCAAGCCCCTTAACCCTTAGGCTTTTTCATAGTAAGCGAAATACGCTTTTTCTTCAGGTCAACGTTAAGTACCCAAACCTTAACTACCTCTCCGACCTTTACGACCTCAAGAGGGTGCTTTATATATCTGTCGCACATCTGAGAAATATGTACAAGACCGTCCTCATGAACGCCGATATCAACGAACGCTCCGAAGTCTATAACGTTTCTCACTGTGCCCATAAGCTCCATGCCCGGCTTCAGGTCTTTAAGCTCCATGATGTCACCGCTTCTCATAAGCGGTGGCGGCAGCTCGTCACGAGGGTCACGACCCGGCTTTTCAAGCTCCCCTACTATGTCCTTTAACGTCGGAGCACCAATGCCGATATCTGTGGCAAGCTTCTTCATGCCCATTGCATTGACTTTCTCAGCTATCTGCTTTACATCGCCCATGTCCGCAAGGCTCAGCCCGCACCTGTCAATAAGCGCCTGTGCTGCCTTGTATGACTCAGGGTGAACAGCCGTGTTATCCAGCGGATTTTTTCCGCCACGCACTCTCAAAAAGCCTGCGCACTGCTCAAATGCCTTTGCTCCAAGCTTTGGCACTTTCATAAGCTGCTTTCTCTCTGTGAAAGCACCGTTTTCCTCACGGTAGGAAACAATATTCTTTGCAACTGTCATATTTATGCCCGATATGTATGACAACAATGAGTATGAAGCCGTATTAAGGTCAACGCCTACTGAGTTTACGCAGTCCTCAACAACGCCCTTTAAAGCCTCGTCCATTCTCGCCTTTGGCATATCATGCTGATACTGTCCAACACCTATTGCCTTTGGGTCTATCTTTACAAGCTCTGCAAGAGGGTCCTGCAAACGGCGTGCTATTGATACTGCCGAACGAAGTGAAACGTCATACTCAGGAAACTCCTCAGCCGCAAGCTTGGAAGCGGAGTAAACGGAAGCGCCTGCCTCAGACACCACCATGTAAGAAACTTTCTGCGGAATTTCTTTGATAAGCTCCGCTGTGAACTGCTCCGTTTCTCTTGAAGCTGTGCCATTGCCTATGGAGATAGTCGTAACGCCATATTTCTTTATAAAGCCCGTCAGAATACGCTTAGCACGCTCTGTATCCTTCTTTGGCGGAGTAATGTAGATTATCGCAGTGTCAAGCACCTTGCCCGTAGCGTCCACTACAGCGGTCTTACAACCGTGAGCATATCCCGGGTCAAGGCCAAGGGTAACAGTGTCTTTAACAGGCGGCTGCATAAGAAGCTGTCTGAGATTTGAGGAGAACACCTTTATTGCCCCCTCCTGAGCATTTGCCGAAAGCTCCGCCCTTATCTCACGCTCTATGGACGGATAAATAAGTCTTTTATAGCCGTCCTCACAAGCAGCCATAACAAGCTGTCCGCACTCTGACTTATTTTTCACATATCTTGACACGCAGGCTCTCTCTCCTGCGCCCTCTGGGACATTCACTGATACTTTCAGAACGCCCTCTTTTTCGCCTCTGTCCAAAGCCAAAACTCTGTGACCTGCTATCTTTCCCACAGCCTCGGCATAGTCGTAATAGTTCTCGTACACAGACTCGGTATTCTCGTCAGACGCTTTTGAGCTTATCACGCCTATCTGCGAAAACAGCGTTCTTATGTATTTTCTCAGGTCAGCGTCGTCAGAGATATCCTCCGCGATTATATCCATTGCACCCTGCAAAGCTTCGTCCGCAGACTTTACGCCCTTTTCCTCGTTGATAAATTTTGACCCCTCGACCTGCGGGTCGCATTTCTTATCCTGGGTCAGGATAAGTTCAGCCAGTGGTTCAAGCCCCTTTTCTCTTGCCACCGAAGCCCTTGTTTTACGCTTCGGCTTGAAAGGTCTGTAGATATCCTCCACCTCCACAAGGGTCTTTGCATTTTCGATAGCAGACATTATCTCGTCTGTCATTTTCTCCTGCTCGGTGATAGAAGAAATTATCTCGCCTTTACGTTTTTCGAGATTTCTAAGATATGTGAGCCTGTCAGCGATCTCTCTAAGCACCTGATCGTCCAACGAGCCTGTAAGCTCCTTTCTGTATCGTGCAATAAACGGTATAGTTTTATCGTCATCAAGGAGTGCAACAGTGTTGTCTATCTGCTCCTGTCTGAGCTTAAATTCTTCCGCAAGGGTCTTGTTAATATCCATGTTTTTACCAATCCTTTTTATTACTTTTTGCGTATTATCATATATAATATTATAGCACATTTTCGATAAAAACGCAACGAAAATGCGGTCGAAAACTGTAACAAAGATATTATATAATACATATAGGATCTATCAGAAAATTAATAAAAGCAGGCAAAAATGCACTTGAAAAAAGGGCATAGATATGATATTATAGAAGAATAAAACAGTATTCAGGAGTGTTTATATGCTAAATCAGTTTTCAAGAACCGAGCTTTTATTCGGCAAAGAAGCAATGGAAAAGCTCAGCAACAGCAGGGTTGCGGTTTTCGGCATAGGCGGTGTAGGCGGATATGCAGTTGAAGCCCTTGCACGAAGCGGTGTAGGCGAGCTTGACCTTATAGATGATGACAAAGTGTGTCTGACCAACATCAATCGTCAGATAATTGCCACAAGAAAAACAGTAGGAAAATACAAGGTAGACGTGGCGGAGGAGCGTGTTCACGACATCTGCCCTGACATAAAGGTAAACACATACAAGTGTTTTTATATGCCTGACACAGCGGATCAGTTTGATTTTACTCAGTATGATTACATTATCGACGCCATTGACACTGTTACAGGCAAGCTGGAGATAATAAAGCGAGCAGACGTCGCAGGAGTACCTGTTATATCATCAATGGGCGCAGGCAACAAGCTTGACCCTACAGCATTCCGTGTGGCGGACATTTATCAGACAAAGGTCTGCCCTCTTGCAAAAGTCATGCGACGAGAGCTTAAAAAGGCAGGCATAAAGTCGCTTAAAGTTGTTTACTCAGAGGAACAGCCTATCAGACCGATAGAAGATATGGCTATTTCATGCCGTCAGGACTGCATTTGTCCTCCTGGTACGGCAAGAAAATGCACAGTGCGCCGTGATATTCCAGGTTCAACAGCATTTGTTCCGTCAGTGGTGGGACTTATCGTGGCAGGAGAAGTTATAAAAGATCTTGCAAAGAAATAATACAAACAAAGGACGAACCATTGATCAGCTGTGGTATAATGGTTTTGTAAATCAATCGGGTATACAGCTCGACAAATCGTTATTTAGTGGAGGAGTACAAAAAAATGGATAAAAGTGAAATTATTAAAAAGGTTGCACCATGTTCTTTAATGTGCCACACTTGTTCGGCATATAATGATGGGATAATTTGTGCGTCGGCTAAAACATTATTAAAATATTTAGAGGGCATAAAAGAATTCTATGAGGTACATATGCCCGACGCCGTAGAAAGCTATAACAACTTTGAGGGAGTACTTAGCATATATGCGGGTGCTTCTTGTTCAGGTTGCCGCAGCACAGAACATAATGGATGCAGCATCGAAGGGTGTTTTTTGCTTGAGTGCACAAAGAACCATGGCGTTGATTTTTGTGGAGAGTGCAATGAGTTTCCGTGCAAAAAAACGCAGGGAATTTTTGAAGAAATAGTATACAGGCAGTGGCTGGAGGGTAATCAACAAATTAGAGAATATGGTATAGAGGCATTTTGGAAAAATAATTCCGAAAATCCGCATTATAGACCATATAAAAAATGATTTAAATTCCAATTTGTCGAGCAGATCACTTATCGCAGCACTATTATTTGAATTTTTCAGAAAGGAAAAACTGTTATGCAAGAATGGCTCATGACTATAACGCTTGGAATAATCGGAGCATTTTTGATAGCTGTTACATATACCGCATTATATCAAAGCAAAAAAAGCAAAAAACACATATCTGGATTTCCATTTTTCGGTGGGTTTATTCTTGCTGTTGCATTTCTCTTCTCTCCTATTAAATGGTTAGCTTTTCTGGGCTTCATTGATTATGGTTTGTGGCTCCTGCCATATGTATTGATTATGGATTATTATAACAACAAAAAATTCAAAAAGATATATATGCAGCAGAATTTTGAACAACGCATCAGTGATGAATCAAAAGAATTACGTATCAGAATTTCTGAAAGAAATGAAGAATGGGTACAGCCGTATATTACGAATTTAGTTTATGAACTCAAAGTGCCTAAGCTGTTATATGCTGTTTGTACAGATCAAAATGGAAAGAAATTTTTACTTATTGATAAATGCAAAAGAAAAGGCAACATTGAAATAGTCTCTTTTGATAATAATACTATTCTGCTTGCAGACCTCAACTCAAAAGATGTTGATTATTCAGTAGAAATTGAAATCAAAGACAATCCATAAATAGTTTCCCATTTATCGAACAGCTCCCTCATCACAGCACTCATAACGGGTGCTGTGATTTTTTCTACTTAAAGATTTTGTGCAACAAAAAAGGACTTCCGTACACCTACATTAGTGTAAGCATACGGAAGCCCTACTTCCATACATATATAAACTACTCTTGTAGTTAAGCCGAGAAAAGGCATAAATAAACGATTAAAGGCGAACATTACACTCTAACCGCTTTCGTTGACACAAAAGCATATAGACAAAAAAAAGAGCCATAACAAAAGCTACAGCTCTCTGGCTCCCCCTGTTGGACTCGAACCAACGACCCTTCGGTTAACAGCCGAATGCTC
>ENA-ORSA01001102-ORSA01001102.1-human-gut-metagenome-genome-assembly--contig:-NODE-1102-length-24476-cov-17.933746_pt1 | contig 24476 bp, 33 predicted proteins | sample MGYA00242179_ERZ509142 | MGnify/ENA primary metagenome ERZ509142 (study PRJEB26280, sample SAMEA2338659) | human gut metagenome | biome: human gut; feature: human-associated habitat; material: faeces... | reverse complement strand
AGGCTAAAAATAAGGCTAAAACCTGTTTTCGGGCATGAAAAAACTCCCGAAACACAGGTGTTTCGGGAGTTTTAGTTGGAGGTGACACCCGGATTTGAATTGGAAAGGGGCTGTAACATGGTGTGTCATGCTGTTGCAAAAAGCCTGTATTTCCAACGGTTTGCGGGTTTGGGCTGTAAATGCTGTATCATGTTGTAAAAGCTGTAAGGGGTACGGTAAGGGGTACGAAAAAGAGAAATATCTATTCTGAGAGGCGGTCAAACTGGACTATCCGTGTACCGTCTGCCTGATTGATTTTGACCTTCCGCAGCAGCGTATATTTGGGAAGTCCCTCTGCGTAGTCCACTCTTTCCTGCGGAAAAAAAGACCGGCAGTAATATGTATCATCGCTCCTGCTGCCAAGAAACAAATATACCGGCGTGTTATTTGCCTTGCCAGAGACCAGATAGTCCGCTTCGATTCGTGAAAATGCCTTTTTCCGCGGATCATACTTAAAGTACAGTTGGTCACCATCAAGCATATCTTCGAGATACACAAGGGCTTGGATTCTTGCTTCTATCTCGTGATATCTGGCACTCTTTTTCAGAAAATCTCCTGTAATTGTTCCGGACAAAATGCTTTCGTAGATGCGTGAACGCTTACCACTACGGATCTGTTCAATATCGACAAGCTTGTGCAGGCCCGCCAAATGATGAAGGTCATCTTCGGTAAACGCAAGTATGATCCTGGTCAGTTTTCCTTTACGTCCTAAAGTTATCTCGTATACGCAATTCTTCAGCTGCTCTATCGCAAGGGCCGCAGACTGTATATCATCCATCCCTTATGCTCTCTTTCGTTTGATCGATGTAAACAAAAGGAGCCCTGCTGTTTTGGCAGGGCTCCTTCGTTGCATTTTCTTTCGGCCTTTCAGCCTATCCGACTTGAGGTTGTTGCAAAACCCCTCCGAGAACTCCACGGCCCAACGCAATCGGAACGCCAACCGCTTCAACGTTCAGGCAGAAGCTCATGTCTCCTGTCATCCTTAGTATATCCGAAAGTACTCAAAATGGGTAGTGTCATTTCTAACAATGTTAAGATTTTTTTCTGTGCAAATTGTCAACAAAATGATAGTTATTGGGCAAGTACGAAAGGATATCCGGCAAAATATGTACCCATTTGGCAGCTTGTTGCACCTTTGAGGGCAACAGAACTGAAATAATGTTTATTCCCCCGACACGCTCTTGATAAACGCCTCCATGCGGTCGGCGCTGGCCTGCTTCATCTGGTCGGTCACATGGCCGTAGACATCCAGCGTGAAGGCGGCGGTGGCGTGGCCCAGGTTCCCCTGCACCGTCTTGATATCGTCACCGGAGCGGATCGCGGCAACTGCGTAAGAATGGCGCAGATCGTGAAAGCGTGCGTCCGGCCTGCCAATGGCAGCGGCGGCCTGTTTAAACGCCCTGTACAGCGTCGGCTTCGTCAGGTGGCTTCCCTGTGCATCCGTAAAGACAAGGCCGCTGTGCTGCCACAGAAGGCCAGCAAGGAGCCTCTGCTCCGTCTGCCATACCTTTTGACGCTTCAGGTGTTCCATCACAAAGGGGGCGGCGGTGATGGTGCGGGTCTTGCCGTTTTTGGTGGGAACCAGCTGGTACGGGGTCATGCCCTTCTCCTGGTGAAGCTGCATCTGCTTGTTGATGGTCAGCACACCGGTATCGAAGTTTACGCAGTCCCATGTCAGGCCCAGTACCTCACCCTGACGCAGACCGGTGAACAGCGTCACGACAAAGATGTTTTCATAGCTGTTGCCCTTTATCGCATTCAGAAACGCCGTGATCTGCGTTTCATCCAGGGGCTTGATTTCCTTCTTCTGCCCTTTCGGGAGTTTGCAAAAATCTCCATCCGCCGGATTCAGCGGGATATAACGGTTTATCACCGCCTGCCGCAATGCTCCATGTAAAACGCCGTGAACATTTTTCACTGTCTTGGGCGAAAGCGGCGCGGTGGTGTAAACCGTTTTCCCGTCTTTCTTGACGATCTTCCCCTGTTCGTCGCGTTCAGGAATCTTCTTGCCGCTGGTCAGCAGCTTGTTAAAGTACTTCTGCACGATGTGCGTGTCAAGCTCCTCCAGCTTCACAGCGGCCAGATACGGCTTGATATGCAGGCGTATATCGTCCTCGTAGATTTTGACTGTGCGGGGCTTGACGCCCTCCAGATAGGTATCTGTCCAGATGTCCAGCCATTCCCCCAGCGTCATTTTGCAAGGCTCACGGTATGCCTTGTTGTCCACAGCGGCGATCACCTGTGCCAGCTTCTGGCGGGCTTCCTTTTGCGTCTTTGCGTAGACGGATTTGCGGATTGGCTTACCGGTGCCGGGATCATGCCCGGCAATAAAGCGGGCTTCCCATTTTCCATCTGGACGCTGGCGGATGCTTCCAGCTCCTTGTGCGGCGCGGGTATTTGATTTTCTTGGCATTGATTTTCCCTCCTATATTGTGTTAATATGGAAGGGCAGTAGGCGTAGCAAGTTTACTGCCCTTATAGCCGCCCTCGGTGTTCGCAGCACCGGGGGCGGTTTCTATTAATTGGCATTAACCTGTCCTATATCATCAAGTGCTGTGGAGAATTCGTTTTCTATATGGGCACGCACTATGTCAAGCCAGTTTGCGCGAGTTACAACGAGAAGTGCGCCATTGCTTTTACGTTGAACGATGTCGCTAAGATCATGCATAAGATTTATACTTGCGCGATATTCGTCTCCCCCTATAGGTGGAGAAGTCTCCTCTTCATTTCGCGCTAACTTGTATTCGGCGGCCCATGTTGAAATGTGAATACACAAATCTTCAAAAAAAGGATCTTCAAGTAATTTATTTAAGCCAAAGAGTGCGTGTGGCTTAATCGACGGCTCTAAGTTTAACTCCTCAAGCCATTCGTACGCTTTCTCGGAAAGTCCCGTTTTCTCACAAATTTCACGAACACTAACATCACGAGTTTCAATATCTGTTACACCCAAAAGATAATCTGTTGATACATTGCATTTTTCTGCAATCTGTATAAGGGTAATGACATCGGGAAGGCGGTCGCTATTACAATAAAAGCCAACAGTTTGTCGTGATAGACCCAAAAAGTCCGCAAAATCAGTGTTTGAACGTTCGCCCTGCAGTTCACGAAACCGTTGTGTAAAGATAGGCAGCCTATTTTCTTTGCGCTCCATATATGTGCACCTCCAGCGGTAAATGCTCTAATTATGACACACTTGTTGAAACATGCGTTCTATCTATTGCCAATATCGTGAGGTTAGCTTATAATGAGCACAGACGCAACAACAAGAGCGTTTTCAATCGTATAGTAACATATTAGAGCGCATTCGTCAAGAGAATTAGGAGGTGAATTAGTTGTACAATGTGGATGTACGGCGCACAGCAGCGGGCAATGGAATTAGGCTGTGGCAAATTGCGGACGCACTGGGCATTTCGGATTGTAGTCTGTCGCGCAAACTCCGCAAGGAACTGTCAGCCGAAGAAAAAGCCGCGGTATTTGCGATTATCCGAAATTTATCGCGGGAGGTGAAATGATGAGCGCAACAAACACTTTAGCGTATAGCCCCGCGACGGCGGCGAAGGTGGCAGAAGTATCCCGTCCCACGATTTATCGTTGGATGCGATTGCCTGGATTTCCCGTGGCGCACATCGGTGGGCTTACTCGCATTCCGGCGGAGGCATTCAAGCACTGGTTAAATCAGCAGGCGGGGGTGAGCGAGGGTGCATAAAAACGAGAAAGCCCCTGCCGGTGTTTCAGCACCGACAAGGGCAGCGGGAAAAGGTTTGCCGACCGCATTTCCCGTATCAAATTCTATCACACGCTGCAAAGGAAATCCACTGATTTCTGATTTCCTTCATGTGGGTGCGGAAAACGCGCTGACACTGCGGGAGCTGGTGCAGCTCACCGGCGAAGATGAACGCACCCTTCGCCGCCGCATCCAGCAAGAACGCAAGGCCGGAGTACTGATTTTGTCTGATTGCCAACATGGCTATTTCCTTCCGGAAAACGAAAGCGACGTGCGCCGGTTTATCCGTTCGATGTCCCGGCGTTCCAGGGAAATTGCCGCAGTGTCCCGTATTGCGGAGGATACGTTGGCCCGGTTGTCTGGCCAGGAGCATTTGGAGGGTTGGAATGCCTGAAATTAAAGAAAAACACCCATCGTGGTTCAAATTGAAAATTGAACGGCGGCAGCTTATAAAGCAGCTCCCGCCGGAAACTGCGGTCAATGTCCTTCTTGCTTGTTGGGAGTATCTGGAAACCTGTGAGATCCCCGACACGTTGCATCCGTTGGAGAAAATCGCCTTTTCTGCTTTCTTCCCTGACATGGAAGAGGCATGGCAGCGATATGAACAGCGCGTAAACGCCAAGAGAAACAAATCGGTCGATATCGACCGATAACGCTCGACACAGAAGAAGAAACAGAAACAGAAACAGAACCAGAATTGATATAGACTTGTAAGAGGGTAGGAGGGTATGGCGCGCTTTCGCGCACCATGCCACCCTCTCCCTTTCGGAAGGAGACGATAATCTTTGCTTTTTGATTTTGAGAAGTTCGAGGACATAGCCGCAAGCGTTTATCCGGAAACTCCGTATTCCTTTGAAGAGAGCATGTCGGTGTTCAAATACTTCTTTTCGAAGTATGAGCAGGTCATGGGATACCCGCATCCGCCGATTAAGGCGAACCAGATCGTGAGGATATGTCAGAAGATGCCATTCATTTCCTGCGAAGAAAAGGGCGGCAGTATCGCAGACGTTGACGCGGACGAATATCCGGCCATGATTGACCGATATTTCAAGACTGAGTTCAGAAACTGCAACTATCGAATCAACCACCTTTTCGCCGGTCGAATCCGCGAAATGAAGTTTTACGAGGAACTTTATTGACGCGCAAAGAGGACAGCCCTCTACAGCCGTTAGGAAGCCGCAGGACACGTTGAAGGAAGGTAGGTGGTAAAGCAACGCCACAGAAAGTTAAAAACTCACAGGCAGGGCTTGCAAGCCGCGCAAAAGGCGGGAAGAGGTCACAGCGCAAAGGCGCGGACGGTGAAAGGGAACTTGCCGCTATTCTCCGCGAATATGGGTATCCCATAGAGCGCGGCGGCTCTATGTCCTTCGGTGATGTTCCAGATCTTGTGGGATTGCCGGGAATACATATCGAGGTCAAAAGAGCCGAGCAAGTCAGGCTTTCAGAATGGATGGCGCAGGCATTGCGGGACAGCAAGCGTTTCCGTGATGGTATACCCGCCGTGTTCCACCGCAGAAGCCATGAAGTATGGCATGTGACAATGAGCCTCTCGGACTTTATGACGCTTTATTCCGCAAAAATCCATAATTTTCCGAGAAAGGAGATTTCAGCCAATGGCATTGACGCAAAACCAACAGAAGGCAATAGCAGCGCTGCTGTCCAGTCCATCCCGTGAAGATGCTGCCCGGAAATGCGGCCTCACATCGCGGACGCTGCGCGTCTACTTCCAAAACGATGAATTTTGTGACGCGTACCGCGCCGCTTTCCAAGAATTGACAGAAAATGCAACGCGCAAGGCACAGCAGCTCTTGTGTCCGGCGCTTGAAACATTGGAGGAGGTCATGCAGGATGCGGATGCACCTCCGGCGGCAAAGACAAACGCTGCGCGGATCGTCATCGAAAGCACCCTAAAACTGACAGAGGTCAACGACATTCTGACGCGCATTGAAAATCTCGAACGTGCAAGAGGTGATGGCTAAATGAGCATTAGGACTATTCGTGATCGGCTGGAGAAGCTGGAGGAGCTGACCTTACAGCGCCCCGGTGTGGCCGTTATCCTACCCACAGAAGATGGATTTATAGCATCCCGCGGCGATGGCAAAGCGGCGCGGCTCTGTAACATGCTGGGCGAGGCGCAACAATTCTGCGCCGCCTGCGAAACAACAATAATCATTGACGTTTGAAAGGAGAAACTATGAATTTCGGAAAATCTGTACGCGAAAGCGTTGAACTGTGCGTAAAAACTCTTGAAGAAATCTCGACAGCAGAGAAAGAACTGGCCGCAGCAAGAAAGGCCGGTAAGATTGCCCCGGCGGATGCCGAGGCGAAGTCTGCTGAACTCGCCCGCGCCCGTGCCGATGCCCTGGGTACGGTCAATACCCGGATCGAGCGCGACCGCCTCGCGCACCACGCCGCCGTTGACGAATGGAACACCGCCGACGGTTCTAAAATCGACGAGGGTGATTTGAAGCTGCTGCAAGCTGATTTCCACTTTGATCCGGCGCAGTTCCAGGCGCTTTGTGACAAGCACCGCGACAATGCGACCATGCTGCAGCTCTTTGCGGAATACAGTGAGAAGCACCGCGACTGGAACTTGACGGCGGATCGTCCCATCGGCGCACAGGCCCGCAAGGACGCCTTTGATCGGTTCTGCCGGGACGCAAGCAGCGCCGCCCGTGATCCGAACAGCCTGCACGCTGCGCTGTGGCTCTCCGGCAACGGCACGGCAGAGAGCGTGTTTATCGACTATTGAGGGCACAGCTATGAAGACATTTGACATCAACGAGAAAATCGTTGTATCCATTGATCCAGACAGCGCGGAGTTTGCGGGCAGGGTTTTTGATACCCTGTCCGCGGTGGACAAGAAGCAGCGCCGCCTGATCCGTGCTAAGGGCATCGCTTCTGCGGATTACTATGACCTATCTAAAAGCACAGAAAGATCTATGCGGCAGCAAATTGACACACTCTTTAATGCCCCTGTGTGTGAAGCGGTGTTCGGGGCTGATCCCATTTTTGCGTTGTCCGGCGGCTGCCCGCTGTGGTTCAATCTTCTGGAGGGCATTATCCACACACTGTCTGTTCCACCTACTACTGAGTGCAGGCGGATCATGAAGAGATATGCGGCCAAACGCCGCTGAAAGTGAGGTGTTTCTATGGCAAGCGCTGACGGCTCCGTCGTTATCCGGGTGGATGCCGACGACAAAAAAGCAATAAAGAAACTTGACGATGTCGCGAAGAAGGCGAACGACGTCCGAAAGGGCTTGGACGGTAAAAGCATCCTGATCAATACGGATGTTTCGCAGGCTGAAAGAGAAATTGACCGGTTGCGGACAAGCATCGGTAAACTGGAGGAGGATATTCGCGTAAAAGAGCGACTTGCGCTTGAGACACAAAACGCTAAGGCTATGGCAAGGGTAAAAAGCAAGATGGCAATTGATTCTGGCGATGCTGCCACCGCGCAAAAGATGGCGAAAGAATGGGACAGGCTGGATGTAAAAGCGAAGAGGTATGCCGAGCAGATCAACGAAGCGCAAGTACGCCTTGACGTTGAAAAAGAGGCTGCGGGGAACATTGCGCAAGCCGTTTTAAAGGCGGCGGAAGAAACAGGAGAAGCCTCGCGTAACGCAGAAAAAATGAATGCCGCTGTCAAGAAGGCTGCCAAAAGTGCAGAGGCATTTGGTAAGCGCATCAAATCTGTTGTGCAGGGAGCGTTGGTATTCACCGTCATTACACAGGGGCTTTCCAAACTGCGTGACTGGATGTCCGATGTGGTATCTACCAATTCTGCGGCAAGCGCTTCCATCGCCAAACTGAAAGGCGCGCTGCTGACGATGGTTCAACCGCTTGTACAGGTCATCATCCCGGCCGTTACCACGCTCGTAAAGGTGCTTACAGCGGTAGTCTCTGTCATCGCAAATGTTGTATCCGCGCTGTTTGGCACTACGGCAGCAGAAAGTGCTAATGCGGCGAAATCTCTAAATGACCAAAAGAACGCCTACAAGGGCGTGGGCAGTGCGGCAAAATCCGCCAGTAAGCAGCTCGCATCGTTTGACGAGATAAACAAGTTGAGCGGAGAAAGCAGCAGCGGCGGCAGCTCTGCGGACATCGCGCCGGATTTCAGCTTTATGGATTCTATTTCTGACAGGCTGAAAAATATTGCAAAGGACGTGGCACTTATCGGTGCCGGGTTCGCTCTTTGGAAAATCTCTGAGAAATTGCCGGGCATGCTTGGAGACATTGGAACAAAGGTTGCCGGCATTGCCATAGCCATCGGCGGTCTGCTTCTATTGTTTGACGGGCTAAAAGATGCGTGGGAAAACGGTGTCGACTGGGGAAACCTTACAGAAATTCTTGCTGGTGCCGCTGCGGCGGCCTTCGGCCTGTATACAGCCTTTGGAAAAGTCGGCGCGGGTATCGCGTTGGTCATTTCTGGCGCAGCTATGATAGTGACTGCATTTAAAGACATTATCAGCAATGGCGCAAACCTCAAGAATACTCTGCTTTTGATTGCCGGAATTGTAGCTACCGGGCTTGGGTTCTTTTTCCTGACCGGAAGTGTAATTCCCCTCGTCATCGCTGGTATTGCCGCTGTTGTAGTAGCTGTCCTCGGTCTTACAGGCAATCTGGAGGAATTCTGTCAAAACCTCAAAGAGAGCATCCTCGGCGGGCTGATCGACTTTATTACCGGCGTGTTTACAGGTGACTGGACGAAGGCGTGGGAAGGCATCAAAAAGGTATTCAAGGGCATTTGGAATGGCATTGTGATGATACTGGAAAGCGCTGTAAATCTCATTATCAAGGGTGTTAACTGGCTCATTGGCAAGCTCAACTCTCTGCTGGAGAACAGCTTGCTTGCAAAGGGCCTTGATCTTATCGGCATTGAATTTCGTGGCATACCGCAAATACCGGAGGTACACATCCCTCGGCTGGCGCAGGGCGCGGTCATTCCCCCGAACCGGGAATTTATGGCAGTGCTGGGCGATCAGAAGTCCGGAACGAACATTGAGACACCGCTGGCTACGATGGTGCAGGCCTTCAAACAGGCGCTTGCGGAAAGCGGCTACGGTGGCAGCAATGAAGCCGTGTTGGTGCTGGACAAGGAGGTGCTGGGGAAGGTCGTGTACCGGCTGAACAAAGCGGAGGGTACGCGCATCGGCGTGAATCTGGCTGAAATCTAAGTAGCAAAAAGAGAACTGCACACAGTCGTGCAGTCCTCTTTTGTAAAGATAGATTTTAAAAGCCAACGGCTATAGCAAAGCGTATTTAACACAACGCCGCAGCGTTGCGGTTGCCCGACTAATTGATCTACAAACAGTTGATCTATTCACACCGCACTTTTCGCCGATCTCTTGATAGGACAACCCCTCGCAAAAGTGCATCTGCAAGAACATCTGCTGACGAGGCGTCAATTCGTCCCTGATTGCTACGCGCAGGCCGCGCCTGGCTCTCGCCAAGTTTTCTTCGTTTGTTTCCGCGACTTCCTCTAACCACACTTGAAAAGATACGTGCGTTTCGTTGATATTCTGAATTGAACGTGTATCGCTCATCTCTCCAGAAACCTCCTTCGTAATAATGTTCACATAGCCTGCCCACATCACGCAGTTCTTTGCGAAGAGTTTTGAGGGAACTCAAAGCCGGGTCATTGGTACTCATATCAGGAAACTCTGCCCGCAGTCGCTGCATCTTCTCTGTGACGCGCTGGGCCGCCTCGTAATAGGTCAGTGCGATGTCGTATAGTTCCATCTCATGTGTCCCCCATCTTTCACTTGATGCTGCGCTCGGCGGCGGTAGCGGCTTTATCAAAGTACATAAAATTCCTCCTTGTTTTATCGGTGGGAGGCTGATACAATAAATGTACCAACCTCCCTTTGGCGGGTGGTGGTTATGGCTCTCTGTGTCGTGCTTTGGTCGGCGAGGACACAGAGGGCTTTTCTATTGCGTCCAGTAGTGTCAGCAACCAGCGGGTAAGCTGGATCGCTCCTGCCACGGTTATAACGGCTTCCATCATGCGATGCAGAACCGGCGGGCGGTGGTGGTCTTGGTGAACTGCGCCGTCATGTCGGGCAGTGCCTTTTTCAGTGCGGTGGTGTCCAGGCGGGAAGAAGTCACAGCCTTGTAGGTCACATCCCAATCCGCGCCGTTGAGGGTATCCACGCCCTCGGCGTCCATGTGCCGCTTGATGCTGTCCGTGATGCTCTCCATCTCTGCGGCCAGTTCGCCAGCCATGCGGCGCAGCTCCCGCAGCTCCTTGATCTTGCTGTCCATGTCGTTGATACTCATTTCTTGTTCCTCCATTCGTTTTGTTGAGGCCGGGTAACGTCTGGAATGTATTGCACCCACTGTTTCAGGGTATTTCACCAGTATATCTGTTACCCGCTTGCGGCTTGTTTAAGGCCACCCCTTGTTCCCTTGCGGTGATTATAGTATAGTACTGTTTACCGTGTATGTCTATTGGCGATAATGACAATGTTTACCGTGCAGAATTGTTCAATATTACACGGTTGCCAGTGTTGCGGAGATGTGCTACAATACGAATAGTGGAGGAGTAACTGTTATATGAGCTTTCTACAGACGGAGGTGAAACAGAATGGCAGTATCAGACGCAAAGAAAAAGGCAAACGCAAAATGGGACAGCGAGAACATGGCAACACTGGCTTGTAAGACCAAGAAGGAACAAGCGGAGAAATTCAAATCCTATTGTACGGCGATTGGCAAGACGTCAAACGCAGTATTGCGCGATTACGTTCTTGACTGTATTGGCGAGATCGTGGAGGAAACCCCACAGGAGAATGCCGTCAAAACTGGCGACATTAAAACCACCCAAAGCGCCGCAGGAGCGCAGGACGCGGAGAGCATCATCCTTACACCCGGAACGCTCAAAAAGGCGCAGGAAGCCGCGCAGAGGGCCGGAGAGACTGTTTCTGCGTTCGTTGGCCGTGCAGTAGATGTGCAGGCGCAGCGCGACAAGCTCACGTTGGCCATGCGGCCAAAAGAAAAAGCCCCGGACACATCCGAGACTTGACAAGGCCGGAAATACCGCCTATAATCTTCTGGTGGAAATCGGAGAACACACCGCAGCAATGGAAAAGGCAGAGGGTGCAGAGGGATCATTCAAAAAGTGGCCAACGATAAAGAAAATGGCGTGGATCAGCAGCGAGGCGTTTTGCATGGGATTTATGAACGCAAGCCGCATTGTTTATGAAGCACTCATTATGACCTTGCAGGAGCAGGCAGCAGAGCAGGCAAAGCAGGGCGGGAACAATTAAAGAGCAACGCCGGGAGCAATCCCGGCGCTGTTCTTTATGTACGGATCTCCAACAGCCATTTCCAACAAACGGAAGCTCTTACTTTTGCCCGTTTCCTGCATGAAGGGGTATAAAAATCTGTAAGGGGTACACTAAGGGGTATTCATCCCAAAACAGGCATAAGAAAAACCTCGTAACCGGCATGGTTACGAGGTTTTCATTTGGAGGTGACACCCGGATTTGAACCGGGGAATGAGGGTTTTGCAGACCCTTGCCTTACCACTTGGCTATGTCACCGTATCAGCGAGAATCATTATACTATACCAGCATGCCGGTTGTCAAGAGCGAAATGCCGAACTTCCGGAATTCTTCTGCTGTGTGCGGGACAGATTGAAATGTCTGTGCAGAGAGGACAAAAATGGAAATTTTGTGTGCTGTCCGTATTGCGCGGACGGATGGGCTATGGTAAAATGGACATATATACAAATAAGGAGGCGCGTTCTATGATCTCCATGGCCATGCTGCACGATGCCCAGCGGGTGCTCAAGCCCGTCATCAACCGCACGCCGGTGATCCCCACCAAGGGGCTGGTGCCCGGCTGCGACTTCTATCTGAAGGCCGACTGCCTGCAAAAAACCGGCGCGTTCAAGCTCCGGGGCGCGTACTACAAGATCGCCACCCTCTCCGACGAGGAGAAGGCGCGGGGCGTCATCGCCTGCTCCGCCGGGAACCACGCCCAGGGCGTGGCCTACGCTGCCCGGGACATGGGCATCAAGGCCACGATCTGCATCCCCGAGGGCGCGCCCATCTCCAAGATCGAGGCCACCCGCAGCTACGGCGCCAACGTGGTGCTGGTGCCCGGCGTGTACGACGACGCCTACGCTGAGGCGGTGCGCCTGCGGGATGAGCAGGGGCTGACGTTCATCCATCCCTTCAACGACTACCGCATCATGGCGGGGCAGGGCACCATCGGCCTTGAAATTCTGGAGCAGCTGCCGGACGTGGACATGATCTTCGTGCCCATCGGCGGCGGCGGGCTGATCGCCGGTCTTGCCTACGCCGTGAAGAACCTGAAGCCCGACTGCCGCATCGTGGGCGTGCAGGCTGCCGGTGCGCCCAGCATGGCGGAATCCCTGAAGGAGGGGAAGATCATCACCCTCTCCAGCGTGGACACCGTGGCCGACGGCATCAAGGTCAAGACCCCCGGCGACCTGACCTTCGACATGTGCCGGGAGTATGTGGACGAGGTGGTGACGGTCAGCGAGGGCGAGATCGCCAGCGCCATCCTGACGGTGCTGGAAAAGCAGAAGCTGGTGGCCGAGGGCGCGGGCGCCGTGGGCATCGCCGCCGCCATGTACCACAAGGTGAACACCGAGGGCAAGACCGTCTGCGCTCTGCTGTCCGGTGGAAATGTGGACGTGACCATGCTGGAGCGCATCCTCACCCGCGGCCTTGCCAAGGAGGGACGGACGGTGAGCTTCTCCACCGTGCTGCCCGACCAGCCCCACGCGCTGGCGTCGTTCCTGGAGGTCGTCTCCTCCATGGGCGCCAATGTGCTGGATGTGAACCACGAGCGGCGGAACACCAAGGCGGCCATCGGCTCCTGCGTGGTGAATCTGTCGGTGGAAACGCGGGATAAGGCGCACATTCAGGAGCTGTTCGGCTGCTTGCGGCGCAAGGGCTATGTGGTAGAGGAACAGTAAACAGTGATGACCGGTTCAGGAGGTGCCAAGACGCTATGACAGAGAAATGCCCGTACTGCGGAGAGGACATGATCTCCGGCAGGCTGTGTGCCAACCAGAGCGCATCGTTGGAGTTCAACGGCGACGCACCCCACTTTCCCGAGGACTTCTTCATTGCAGGCCCCTATTTCCTGCGGCGGGATATTCAGACGGACGCCCTGTGCTGCAAGGCATGCCGGACGATCATATTCCACTACAAGGAAGCAGACAAAGCGGAATAAGGAACAAGCAGCAGCCCCCGCCGCCGGCGGGGGCTGCTTTTGCGCGCTCACACCATCACCGGCGTGGTGCGGTAGTCCTGTCCGGGAGCGGACTGGGTCAGGTCGGGGCGCGCCAGCACATAGAGATCGGTGCAGCGTCCCTCCAGCGCGAACAGCGCCGCTGCGTCTGCGCCCAGCGACGATACGTCGGCGGGCTTGGTGAGCACCGGTGCGCCTGCGTCCCGCAGGCGGCGCAGGTGGGCGCGTCCCACCGCCGTCGCCGCCAGTACCCGGATATACGGCACCTGCGCCGGTGCCGGCGGCAGCTGTAAATAGGCCGCCAGCGCCATCCGCCGCAGGCGGGCGAGGGGATAGCGCTTCGTCTTGGCGGCGGACAGCAGCCCGTCTACCGTGCAGGCGCTGCGGGCGGCCTGATACAGCCGGTGGTACAGCCCCTCGCCACCGGGGTCGTACCCGCGCCAGTCCTCCTCCGTCATGACGCGCAGGCGGGAGAGAACGGCTCGTTCGCAGAGTGCGCTGTCGGTCACGCGGCCGTGCGACAGCTCCCGCCGCAGGATGTCCGCCGCCTCGGGCGGCGTGAAGCCGCAGGCGGCCTCCCCTTGCCCCTGCCGCAGCAGCTGCCGCAGATACGAGGCGGAGGCGGTGCCGCCCTCCGGTGCGCCGTCGTGGGCGGCGCCGGTGCGGAGCAGGGTAGCGGGCGTCATGGATGCACCGGTGCACCGGAGGGCGCGGAGGTACTCCACCGCCAGCGTGTTGTTGGGGCTTTCCAGCAGGGCGGCGTCCGCATCGCCCAGCAGGGCGGCGGCGGCACGCTGGCGGCGGACGGCGAAGGTCGCGCCGCTGTCAGCCGCCGTCAGGCGGTCGGCAAAGGCGGGACTGTCCAGGCAGTCCGCCAGCCGCCGCAAGGCGGACAGCTCACCGCACTCGCTGCCGAACAGCAGCGTGTCGACACCGGTCAGCGCCAGCAGCTGCACGCCGCCCCGCGCGAATGTCTCCGCCGGGGACATGGCCCAGACCGTGGGCAGCTCCACCACCAGATCGGCGCCGCAGCGGACGGCCATCTCCGCCCGCGCCCGCTTGTCCAGCGCGGCAAAGCTGCCCCGCTGGGTGAAATTGCCGCTCATGGCGCAGATCACCGCGTCCGCACCCATGGCGCGGGCGTGGGACAGCAGCCGGGCGTGGCCGCTGTGGAGGGGGTCAAATTCGCAGATAATACCGATGTACATGGGCGGCTCCTTTCCTTTTTTCCTATTTTACAGGGGAACCGGACAAAATGCAACTTGACATTCCCGAGGTCAGGTATTTACAATGGAGAAAACGAGAAAAGTGAGGTCTTTTTTATGCTGACAGGACTGCTGTACGCCATGCCGGGCGAGATCAAGAGCCTGCTCCCGGAGGGCGCGGAGCCGGAACGGGTGGAGGCGGGCGTGCCCTTTTACCGCATCCGGGAGAATGTGGTGGCCTGCTGCGGCGGCGTGGGAAAGGTGAATGCGGCCATGTCCACGCAGCTGTTCATCGACCTGTACCACCCGGCGCGCATCGTCAACGTGGGCGTGGCCGGATGCTTCGAGGATGTGCCCATCGGCACGCTGGTGCTGGCGGATCGCTTCATGCAGCACGATGTGGACACATCGGGCATCGGCGATCCGGTGGGGCTGGTATCCACGGTGAACCGGATGGATTTCCCCACCGCCGAGCCGGAGCGCGCCAGAGCTGCCATGGATAAAACCGGGTACCCCTACCGGGTGGGCAGCGTGGCCACCGGCGAGTGGTTCGCCACGGAGTGCGACCGGGCGCGCTGGATCGCGGAGACGTTCCACCCGCTGCTCATCGAGATGGAGGGCGGCGCGGCGGCACAGGTGTGCTATCGCAACGGCGTGCCGTTCATGGCGTTGAAGTCTGTGTCGGACTGCGTGCTGGCACACCACGACTTCTATTTTAACTTCCCCGAGGCCATGAAGGATCTCAATCGCGTGGCTATGGCGTTTCTGGACGCGCTGGACGGATAAATGCGCCGGTATTCCCGCAGAAAAGGGATATTTTCTCTCAGTTTTTGCAAAAACAGCGTCTTTCCCTGTTGACAAGCGGGAAAGACGCTGTTATACTTGATAAGCCGCTTTGAATGGGTAAGCAAGCGCCGGCATATCCGGCCGCCCCCGACAGCGAGTCCGTAATTAAGGAAAGGCAGGTGCAACAAGGTTATGCAGGCTATTATCGTTACCGGCGGTAAGCAGTACAACGTCAGCGAGGGTGACACTCTGTTCATCGAGAAGCTGGACGTCAATGCTGGCGACGCTGTGGTGTTCGATCAGGTTCTGGCCATCGTCGATGGTGAGAACACCAAGTTCGGCACTCCCGTGGTGGAGGGCGCGAAGGTGGACGCCACTGTGGTGAAGAACGGCAAGGGCAAGAAGATCCGTATCTTCAAGTATACCCCCAAGAAGGGTTATCGCAAACGGCAGGGTCATCGTCAGCCCTACACCAAGGTCGAGATCGGCAAGATCACGTTCTGAGAAGGGACATGACCACTGTAACATTCCTCACGGAGGAATCGCGTATCATCGGGTTTGAGGTCAGCGGGCACAGCGGCTACGCCGACGCGGGCGAGGACATCGTCTGCGCCGCCATTACCAGCGCCGTGCGCCTGGTCGAGGCCACCGTGAACGACGTGATGGGGCTTTGCGCCGCCGTCAAGGTCAACGAGCGGGAGGCATCCATCGCGCTGCGGCTGCCCGGAGGTCTGGCGTCCGACGCCGAGAGCACCTGTCAGAATCTCCTGACGGGGCTGATGGTGTATCTGGCGCAGCTCCACGACGAATATCCCGACAACATCGAAGTCATGGAGGCGTAAGCCTTCTTCCTCGATCATCTTACAGAAAGGATGGTACTTGAAAATGCTGAACATTTCTCTGCAGTTCTTCGCTCATAAAAAAGGTATGGGCTCCACCAAGAACGGCCGTGATTCCGAGTCCAAGCGCCTTGGCCCCAAGCGCGCCGACGGACAGTTCGTGCTGGCTGGCAACATTCTGGTGCGTCAGCGCGGCACCCACATCCACCCCGGCACCAACGTGGGCAAGGGTACCGACGACACCCTGTTCGCCAAGGCGGACGGCGTTGTTCGCTTCGAGCGTCTGGGCAAGGATCGCAAGCAGGTCTCTGTCTACCCCGCCGAGTAATTGGCATATCAAAAAGCCTCCCGCTTTCGCGGGAGGCTTTTTTCTATCCGTGGGACACCGTCCCCGGCGCTCAGTGGGCGTTTTTGAACACCGTCTCCGGCGCGGAGATGACCACCCTTGTGTTGTCCGCCACCGAACCGGTGAGGAACGCGTTGCCGCCCACCACCGAATGCTCGCCGATCACCGTCTCGCCGCCCAGAATGGACGCGCCGGAGTAGATGGTCACATAGTCGCACACCGTGGGGTGCCGCTTTCCCGGCAGACTGGCGTGCCCCGCTCTGGGGGACAGCGCGCCCAACGTTACGCCCTGATACAGCTTCACATGGCTGCCGATCACCGTCGTTTCGCCGATAACGATGCCCGTGCCATGGTCGATGAAGAACCACGGGCCGATCTGTGCGCCGGGGTGGATGTCGATACCGGTGCGGCTGTGGGCGTACTCCGTCATCATCCGGGGGATCATGGGGATGTGCCGCAGGTACAGCTCGTGGGCGATGCGGTATACGAATATGGCGAACAGGCCGGGATAGGCGAAGATGATCTCCTCCTTGTCCGCGGCCGCCGGGTCGCCGTCAAAGGTGGCCTCGATGTCCGTCATCAGTGTCTCCTGGATACGGGGCAGCTGCTCCAGTATCTCATGGGTCAGCGCACCGGCGGCGAAGGACTGCTCCTCCGGCAGCGCCAGCGCCACCTGCGCCGTCAGCGCCGTTTCGATGCGCTCCAGCAGCAGCGCCGCATAGTTCTCCGCCGGCAGCGCCATCAGCTGGGGATCCCCGAAATACGCCGGGAACAGCAGCCGCCGGAACTCCTTGATGATCCCGATGATGGCGCCCCTGTCCGGCAGGCGCATCTTCTTGCCGTACAGCGGCACCGCCGCCTTTGCCATATTTTCCGCCATGGCTCTGGCAATATCCGCGTTGGAAGTCATAGTCCCGATCTCCTCTCGAAAATAAAAACGGCGGAGGATGCCTGCGCATCCTCCGCCGCCTGTGTATACAACAGGTGCGATGCCGGGTCTATATCCCGGCTTCGGCAGAAAACGCACAGTCCCCGCAGACGCGACAACACACGCCCGCACAGCAAGCGGACGTACAACAGGCGCAATTTACGGCAAACAACGTTCTGTTCATGCGTTTTCTCCTTTTTACAGGTTCCTGTCTATTATACCGTTTGCGCTCCGCCACCGTCCACTGTCATGTTTCACAAAAACCATACCGTTCCGGTGGGAATTTTGCATCTCTCCATCCATGCCGCCGCGGGATGACTTCATGCCGAAATCGGATATGGCATTTTTCGACAAAAATTTAGCGCTTTTAACCGCGAAAGTATGGTTTATCTAACGGTTGACTTTCGCCGCCCGCTGCGTTAAGATAGCGCCAACATAAAAACCAGCCGTTCACCGGCGGAAAGGAGACACACTATGGCGCGTCACATGATGCAGAACGATATGCTCCATAACGACATGGCCGACAACCATGCCGCTGTCTCCTATTATGCCGGTACCAGCTCCCTCTTTTGGGGCTTTTATTGGTACGCCTATTTTAGCTACCGATACCAATCACCGGCTGCAAAGAACTGATACCGTTTCATCCATTTTCGTCCCGAAAATGTTTGTTGAGCGGCTTCGTCTTTCAGACGGAGCCGCTTTTCATTTTACCTTCCCACCCATTTTTCAAAATCAAAGGAGAAGAAAATCATGACTGCAATTATTTCAGCGGCTGTCATCTTCGTGGTGTTCGCCGTAGGAGATATGATCTCCGCCAAGACAAAAGCCATCGTATCCATGCTGCTGGTCGCCTCCGTCGTATTTCTGGCGGGCTTCTGGGCCGGCATATTCCCCACCACCCTGTTTGCCGATTCCACCCTGCTGAGCATGGCCGGTCTGCTGGTCACTATGCTGCTGGTGCATCTGGGCACCACCATCAAGCTCCGTGACTTCGGCGCCCAGTGGCGCACCGTCATCATCTCCGCCGTGGCCTGCATCGCCATTTCCGCCGCCGTGTTCTTCATCGGCCAGCTGATCATCGAGCGCGGCTTCGCTCTGGTGGGCGCGCCCATCCTGTCCGGCGGCGTGGTGGCCACCCTGACCATGCAGGACATGGCGCAGAAGGCCAATCTCCCCGAGCTGGCCGTGTTCGCCACGCTGGTCATGTGTGCCCAGGGCTTTGTGGGCTACCCCGTGGCGTCCCTGTGCCTGAAGAGCGAGGCCAAGCGCATCAAGGCCAAGATCGACGCCGGCGAGCTGAAGGTGGACGTCTCCGCCGGTGCGGTGCAGGCCGCCGCTGCCGGGCGCAGGAAGCTAATCCCCGCTCTGCCCGACAAGTACAACACCCCCAACGCCATCATCGCCAAGGTCATTCTGGTGGCGCTGCTGTCCGTGTGGGTGTCCAGCCTGTTCAACGATGCCATCAACAAGCTGGTATGGTGCCTGATCTTCGGCGTTCTGTGCAAGGAGCTGGGCTTCCTGGATGAGGACGCTCTGGGCAAGGCTCACGCCACCGGTATCGTGATGCCCATCATCACTCTGTCCATCTTCACCAACCTGGCCTCCGCCACCCCTGAGATGGTGGGCAGCATGGTGGTGCCCCTGCTGGTCTGCGTGGTCATCGGCACCATCGCCTTCTCCGTGGTTTCCATCCTTGTGGGTAAGATCTTCGGCTACAGCTGGCAGATGTCCGTGGCCATCGGCAGCTCCTGCCTGTTCGGCTTCCCCGGAACCGTCATCATCTCCAACGAGGTGTCCGAGTCCACCGGCGCCAACGCGGAGGAAAAGGCCGCTATCAATGCGGAGATCATGCCCAAGATGCTGGTGGCCGGTATGGTCACCGTGTCCATCACCTCTGTGCTGGTGGCCGGCGTTATGAGCGCCTGGCTGTAAACCGGCACTTCTGAAAGGAGTTCCTTCAAATGTCTGATATTCGTACCTTTGTCGATGGTATTTTCGATGAGCTGGTGGCCATCCGCCGCGATATCCACGCCCACCCGGAGACTGGCATGCGCGAGACGCGCACCGCCGCCCTCATCCGCTCCGAGCTGGAGAAGATGGGCGTGGACGAGATCCAGCAGCCCCTGCCCACCGCAGTGGTGGCGCTGATCCACGGCAAAAAGGGCGCGGGCAAGTGCGTGGCGCTCCGCGCCGACATCGACGCCCTGCCCGTCCACGAGGAGACGGGGCTGCCCTTCGCCAGCGTGAACGAGGGCGTCATGCACGCCTGCGGCCACGATCTCCACACCACCATGCTGCTGGGCGCGGCCAAGACGCTGTGCCACATGCGCGATCAGTTCGCCGGCACCGTCAAGCTGATTTTCGAGCCCAGCGAGGATCTGATGCCCGGCGGCGCACGGGCGCTGGTGGCGGCGGGCGTTATGGAGTCCCCCCATGTGGACGCCATCTTCGGTCAGCACGTCTGCCCCTCCGAGAACGACTCCGTGGGACGCATGCAGCTCTATAAGGGCTACTTCACCAGCGCGGTGGATCTGTTCCACATTGCCGTCCACGGCAAGAGCGGCCACGGCGCCGCGCCCCACACCGCCCGCGACGCCATCGCCTGCGCCGGATACCTCATCACCGTACTGCAAACGGTGGTATCCCGCCGCATCGACCCCATGGACACCGCCGTTCTCACCGTGGGCACCATGTCCGGCGGCGACGCCGTGAACATCACCGCCGGTGAAGCCCGCATGGTGGCCGTCCTCCGCAGCTTCAGCGACACCGGACGCGACACCGCCATTCAGGAGGTGCAGCGCATCTGCAAGGGCATCGGCATCGCCTTCGACTGCAGCATCGAGGTGGAGCTGGAGGAGGGCTACGCCCTCCAGTACAACGACCCCGCCATGATCGAGCTGGTGGACAAGGCCGTCAACGGTGCCGGCGGCAAGGCGGAGTACATCGAAAAGCCCTTCTCCGGCAGCGAGGACTTCAGCTTCTTCGGCAAGCTCACAGGCACCCCCTCGGCCTTTATGATGATCGATGCCGGCCGCGGCGACGAGCTGGTGTCCCTGCACAACGGCAAGATCGTTTTCAACGAGGAGGTCATCAAGCCCGGCGTCACCGGCCTGACCGCCATCGCGCTGGAATATCTGAATCAGTAATTTGTTTCCTCACAATTGGTATATACGCAAAGAGGCGGAGCTGCAAAAGCTCCGCCTCTTTGCACGCAAAATGTCCCGGCCGCCGGTGCGCCGGCGTTGTCCCTGCTTTCGCTGACGCGAAGCAGCCCTTACTTATCCCCGTTTTCAGCCACCCACTGCCGCACATAGTCCACGAACCGCCGCGTGGCGGCGGACATTGCCTTCTTGTCCTTCACGCCGATGCCGATGCTGCGGTAAAACCGCTCCGGCGCGTGGCAGGCGGTCACGGGATAGGGGCTGTGCCGCACCATCAGCTCCGGCAGCAGGCTGATGCCCAGCCCCTTGGACACCATGGCCAGCATGGTGCGATCCTCCCGGACGGTGTACTTGATGTTGGGGCGGATGCCCATTTTGTCCAGTGCCGCCGTGATCTCGTAGTCCTGTCCTTCCTCCAGCCGGATAAACGGCTCCGTGGCCAGCGCCGCGGCAGGGAAGGGGGCGCTGCCCGCCAGCGGGTGATTGCACGGCAGGATCACCTGCAGCTCGTCCCGGTGCAGGGGATAGGTCTGCAAACGCTTCACCGATGGCAGACGCAGAAAGCCGCAGTCCACCTTGCCCTGCAATATCCAGTCCTCGCTCTGCCCATAGTAATCGCCGGTGAGCACCTCAAATTCGATGTTGGGATACCGCTCGCCGAAGCTCTTCAGTATGGACGGCAGCCACTGCGCCGACACGCTGGAGAACGTGGCCACCCGCACATAGCCGGCGTCCATGCCCTTCAGCTCCGCGGCGGAGCGCATCAGCTCGTGGTGGGCGGCGCACAGCTTCTCGATCCGCGGCAGCAGCAGGCGGCCGTCCGCCGTCAGCACCACGCCGCCCCGGTTCCGGCTCAGCAGCGTCACGCCCAGCTCGTTTTCCAGCGCCTGCACCGCGTGGCTCACCGCCGACTGGGTGAAGTTCATTTCCTCCGCCGCCTTGGAGAAGCTGCCGCACTCCACCGTTTTCAGGAACATCTGGTACTTGTTCACGCTCATAGGATCGCCTCCTTCGTGTGCTTATTATAATACTTTTCTTCATATTTGCAAATACAATTATGCGTTTTACAACTTGCGAACTTTGTGGTAATATAAGGACAACAAAACAAAACAAGAATATGGAGGTAAAAAATTATGGCTATTGTTTCCAAGATGACCCGCTGCGCTGCCTGTGGCAGCACCGCCGTGACCTATTCCGAGGGCACCAAGCTCTATCGCTGCGCCGACTGCGGCGCCGAGCGTCCCGATTCCATGCCCGCCGCTGATCTGGCAGCTGTCAACAGCATTCTCGCTCTGGGCGATACCGAGGGCAAGCTGGACGAGCTGCGCCGCCGCTATCCCAATCTGGACATCACCAGCTGGAGCCGCGAGAACCGCGTGCAGATGGGCTGATATCCAAATTCCATACCCCTCACAAACGAAAAAGAACCGCCGCAGGCGGTTCTTTTTCGTTATCGGCGCGTTATTCAAAGGGCGCTGCGGATGCCGGCCAGCAGCTGGTCGTACTCCTCGAAGGCGGGCAGGTCGGGATAGTCCTCCTTGATCTTGTCCGGTCCCCGGAACAGGAAGCCCGCCTTGCTGTGCAGGATCATCTCCAGATCGTTGTAGCTGTCGCCGCTGGCGATGGTGTCGTAGCCGATGGACTGCAGCGCCTTCACCGTGGTCAGCTTCGAGTGCTCGCAGCGCATGATGTGCCGGGTGATATAGCCCTCCTCATCCACAGCCAGCGTGTTGCACAGCAGGGTGGGGTAGCCCAGCTTGGCCATCAGCGGCATGGCGAACTGGTCAAAGGTATCGCTGAGGATCACCACCTGCGTGTCCTTGCGCAGCTCGTCCAGAAACGCCTTGGCGCCGGGCAGCGGGTCGATGCGGGAGATCGTCTCCTGAATGGCGCTGAGCTTCAGCCCCCGCTGGCGCAGCAGGTCGATGCGCCAGCGCATGAGCTTGTCGTAATCCGGCTCGTCGCGGGTGGTGCGGCGCAGCTCAGGGATGCCGCTCTCCTCGGCAAAGGCGATCCATATCTCCGGGACGAGAACGCCCTCCATATCCAGACAAACAATGTTCATAGCGTTGTATCCTTTCTCTTATTTCAGCACGTCGCTGAGCACGTAGTTCAGCATGTCGCCGGTGTCGATCACGTCCCTGTGCCGCACGGGACGCCCCTCCAGACCCCGCAGGTTGGCGGGGATGTCCGTGCCGGTCAGGGCGTGGAGCTGCTCCATCATGGCGAACTCGTCGCTGCCGGTCTTTTCGCCCAGAGCGCCCAGCACGGCGGCGGGGAACTTGTAGGGCGACGCGGTGGACAGCACCACCATGGGCGCTTCCCCACGGGTGTGGCTCTCCGCCACCGACCACGCCACGGCGGTGTGGGGGTCGCACAGGTACTTCTGCTCCCGCCACAGGCGGCCGATGACCTCCGCTGCGCCTGCGTCATTGCAGCAGCCGCAGCCGAACACCGCCTGCAGCCGGGCGAGGATGTCCTCGCTGACCTGATACCAGCCCTGTTCATTCAGCTGCGCCATCAGCTGCGCCACATACCCGGCGTCGCCGCTGACCAGATACAGCAGCCGCTCCAGATTGCTGGACACCAGAATGTCCATGGAGGGGGAGGTGGTCTTGTAGAAGGGGCGGCGCTTGTCGTAGCGGCCGGTGGTCAGGAACTCCGTCAGCACATCGTTGGCGTTGCTGGCGCAGATGAGCCGACCCACGGGCAGCCCCATCTCCCTGGCGAAATACCCGGCCAGAATGTCGCCGAAGTTGCCGGTGGGCACGGTGTAGTCCACCACGTCGCCCATTCTGATGCGCCCGGCCTTCACCAGATCGCCGTAGGCGCGGAAGTAATACACCACCTGCGGCGCCAGACGGCCGATGTTGATGGAGTTGGCGGAGGACAGCATGGCGCCGTGGAGATCCCTGTCCTTGCAGGCGGCGAAGATGTTCTTCACGCCGGTCTGGGCGTCGTCAAAGTTGCCCCGCACGGCGCAGACCCGGACGTTATTGCCCTCCTGGGTGGCCATCTGCGCCTGCTGCACCGCCGACACGCCGCCGTGGGGATAGAATACGGTGATGCGGGTGCCGGGCACGTCGTGGAAGCCCTCCATGGCCGCCTTGCCGGTGTCGCCGGAGGTGGCGGTGAGGATCACCACGTCGCCCTTCATGCCCTCGGCCTTGGCCGCCGCCACGATGAGCCGGGGCAGCACGCTCAGCGCCACGTCCTTGAAGGCGCTGGTGGGGCCGTGGTACAGCTCCAATACATATTTATCCGCCACCGGTGTCAGGGGCGTCAGGTCAGAGGTGGGGAACTTGCCGGCGTAGCTGTCGCGCACCAGCTGCTCCATATTCTCAAAGTCCGGCAGCAGCGCGTGGAGGATGTCCGCCGCCATGGACAGCGTGTCCTTTTCCAGCGCGGCGCGCCAGTCGAAGTGCAGCGCCGCCGGATCACAGATGTACAGGCCGCCGTCCGGGGCGATGCCCTGTAATACCGCGTGGGTGGAGGACGCGGTGAGCTGTTCGTTTCGTGTGCTGTGATAGATCATAAAAAGCCTCCGAAAAAACTTTTGAAATTGGGTCTTGCATTTCTGATAGGGCTATGATACACTGTCTCCATCAAAAAAGCAAGTGTTTTTCTCTCGTGAACAAAAAATATTTTTTTGTCACCGCGAGAATTCCCTTGCACCAAATAACCACAGCGAAAGAGGCGAATATCATGTTAAAAGTGTTGAAATTCGGCGGTTCGTCCATGGCGGACGCCCAGCAGCTCAGCAAGGTGCGCTCCATTGTGGAGTCCGACCCCAGCCGCCGGGTGGTGGTGGTCAGCGCCGCCGGCAAGCGGTTCAAGAACGACCATAAGATCACCGACCTGCTGTACCTGTGCCACGCCCACCTGCAATACGGCGTCAGCTGCGACGCGGTGTTCGACATGGTGCGCAGCCGCTATCTGGAGATCCGGGACGAGCTGGGACTGTCCACCCCGCTGGAGCAGGAGTTCGACGCCCTGCGCCAGAAGATGGACAAGGGCATCTCCGCCGACGAGCTGGTGAGCCGGGGCGAATACTTCGCGGCGCGGCTCATGGCGGACTATCTGGGCTTTGATTTTCTGGACAGCACCATGTGGCTGCACTTCCGCATGGACGGCACCGTGGATCAGGAGGTCAGCTATCAGGCGCTGCAGCGGGCGGCCTCCGGCCGCCGGGTGGTCATTCCCGGCTTCTACGGCGTGCTGCC
>ENA-ORSA01001100-ORSA01001100.1-human-gut-metagenome-genome-assembly--contig:-NODE-1100-length-24522-cov-3.355418_pt1 | contig 24522 bp, 25 predicted proteins | sample MGYA00242179_ERZ509142 | MGnify/ENA primary metagenome ERZ509142 (study PRJEB26280, sample SAMEA2338659) | human gut metagenome | biome: human gut; feature: human-associated habitat; material: faeces... | reverse complement strand
TTTTCAGGATTTCATCGGCTGATCGAGGCGGAAAACCCTGGCTTTGGCCATGCGTGCAACCTGGGCGCGCGCCAGGCGCTGGCGCCGGTCTTATTGTTTTTAAATTCCGACGGATTTTTGGAAGACGGCGCGATTGAAGCGATGTACCAAACCCTGCGGGAGGACGGCCGCATCGGCGCTGTGGGGTCGCGGGTATATCTGGAGGACGGAACGCTGGATCATGGCTGCAAACGCGGGTTTCCCACGCCGTGGAATGCGTTTTGTTATTTTTCCGGGCTGAGCCGGCGGATGAAGCGGAACCCGGAAAAATACGACGGCTATGCGCTGCGGTATCTGGATGAACACAGCCGGCACGAGGTGGATGCCATTTCCGGCTCGTGCATGATGATTCCAAAGCACGTGTTTATGCAGGTGGGCGGGTTTGACGAACGATATTTTATGTATGCAGAAGATTTGGACCTTTGCTATGCCATTATGCAGGCTGGGTATAAAATCGTTTACCAGCCCAAAGCGCAGATGCTGCATTTGAAAGGGCAAAGCGGCCTGCATACCTATAACCGCAAGGTATCCGATGCGTTTTATGATTCCATGAAGCTGTTTTACGAGAAAAATTTTCAAGACCAATATGGAAAGTTTACGCGGTGGTTGGTGTATGCCGGCATAGGATTTAAGAAAATGCTGGCCCACAGAACGCACAAGGGGCACTGAAATGGCACAGCACAGCATACAGATCCTGTTGGCATGTTATAATGGACAGGCTTATATAGAGGAACAGATACGCTCTATTTTGGCGCAGAGCGAAACGGATTGGCAGCTGTTGATCCGTGATGACGGCTCGTTTGACGGTACAAACGCCAAGCTGCGGCAATGGGCGGAAAAGGACGCGCGCATTTGCCTTGTGCAAGGCGGAGCCAGCGGCGGGGCCAAACAGAATTTTGCAAAGCTGATGGAGCAGGCAACGGCGCCGTATGTGATGTTTTGCGACCAGGACGATGTATGGCATGCGGATAAGATTGCGCGCACATGGGCCAAGATGAAGCAGATGGAGCAGCAATTCGGCACACAGACGCCGCTGTTGGTGCATAGCGATCTGCGGGTGGTGGACCAGGCCGGCAAAGAGATGGCACCGTCTATGGCGGCGTATCAAAAGCTGGATTTAACGCGCACGGGCTTTTGCCAGCTGCTTTGTCAAAACGTGGTGACGGGCTGCACGATGATGGCAAACCGCGCCTTAATTCGCTGTGTGCTGCCTTTGCCGGAGCAGGCGATTATGCATGATTGGTATCTGGCACTTACGGCTGCCTGCTTTGGGAAAATCGGCCTGGAAAAAGAACAGACGATGGATTATCGCCAGCACGGCAACAACCAGGTGGGCAGCAAAAACGCGGGCTCGGCCCGGTATGTGGCAAAGCGGGCAACGCAGGGGCAAAAGAGCAAGCAGGTGCTGCTGGAAACCTATGCCCAGGCGGAGGCGTTTGTAAAACAATTTGGCGATAAAATGCCGGAACGGGAAAAACAGGCGGCCCGGGCGTTTGCGGCTATGCCGCAAAAAAGCAAACTTGCGCGCTGGTATACGCTGTGCAAATACGGCCTGTTTAAAGGCGGGCTGGTGCGCAAAATCGGACAGATTTTATATTGCTGACAAGACGAGCAATTGTATGATACGAAAAACCAAAAACAGGAGTTGTGTAAGATGAAAGGGATTATTTTGGCAGGGGGCGCGGGCACGCGCCTGTATCCGTCCACCATCGCGGTCTCCAAACAGATGCTGACCGTATATGACAAACCGATGGTGTATTATCCGATGTCTACGCTGATGCTGGCCGGCATTCGCGAGGTGCTCATCATCTCCACACCGCGGGATATTCATGGCTTTGAACAGCTGTTTGGCGACGGCTCGCAGCTGGGCATGAAAATCCAATATGCAGTGCAGGATAAGCCGCGCGGACTGGCGGATGCGTTTATCGTAGGGGAAGAATTTATCGGAGACGATAACGTTTGCCTGGTGTTGGGCGATAATATTTTCTACGGCTATGGGTTTACCGAGCGGCTCAAACGCGCGGCGGCTCGGGAGAAGGGCGCCACGATTTTCGGCTATCATGTGGCAGACCCGCAGGCGTTTGGCGTGGTGGATTTTGACGAGGACGGCAATGTGTTGTCTATTGAGGAAAAACCGGCCAAGCCGAAGAGCAACTATGCCGTGCCGGGCTTGTATTTCTATGACAACCAGGTCGTGGAAATTGCAAAACGGGTGAAACCCTCGGCCCGCGGCGAAATTGAAATTACGGCGGTGAATAACGCCTATTTGGAAAAGGGCGAATTGAAAGTGGAACTGTTTGGCCGCGGCATGGCCTGGCTGGATACCGGCACGCACCGCGCGATGCTGGATGCGGCAAACTTTGTACAGGCTGTGCAGATCCGCCAGGGGCTGTATATTGCCTGCCTGGAAGAGATTGCCTACAACAACGGATATATCGACCGTGAGCAGTTGCTCAGCCAGGCAGAAAAACTGAAAACCACGGATTATGGCAAATATCTGTTCCGCATTGCCGGCGCGGAGCAGGCATAAACAGGAGGCGCAGCATGAAACTGTTGATTACCGGAGCCTATGGGCAGTTGGGCAATGAATTGAAAAGCATGCTGGAAAGCGGGCGGGCCGAGATCGGCCCGATCGACCCTTCCTACCAGCATGCGGAAGTGGTATACAGGGATATGGACACGGTGGACTTTTCCGATATGGAAAAGGCCCGGGCGTGTTTGTATACTGTAAAGCCGGATGTTGTGATCAACTGCGCGGCGATAACCAATGTAAACGCCTGCGAAACGGAACTGGACGCGGCGATGAAAGCCAACGCGATTTTGCCGATGAACCTGGCGGTGCTGTGCCAGGAGCTGGGGGCCAAATTGGTGCATACCTCTACGGACTATGTGTTTGCCGGCGACGAGCCCACCCCACGCAAGGAATGGGACCATACCGCGCCGGTGACGGCGTACGGAAAAAGCAAGGAGCTGGGGGAAACGCTTGTCCGCCAGTGCTGTACGAAAAGCTTTATCGTGCGCACGGCCTGGCTGTATGGCTATGTGGGCAATAACTTTGTGAAAACCTTGTGCCGTCTGGCGCGCGAAAACGGCAAGGTGAAGGTGGTAAACGACCAATTCGGCAACCCCACCAGCGCCAACGATTTGGCCTATCATATTTTGAAGCTGGCGCAAACGACAAACTACGGCACCTACCACTGCACCAACGAAGGCACCTGCAGCTGGTATGATTTTACAAAAAAGATTATGGAATTTTACCAGGTGCCGTGCGAAGTAACCCCGTGCACAACGGAGGAATACCCGACCCCTGCCAAGCGGCCGGCCTATTCTTCGCTGGATAACGCCATGCTGCGCAACACCGTGGGCAACGAAATGCGCCCGTGGGAAGATGCGCTGAAAATGTATATGGAAAACGCAAAACAACGCGGTATCTTTGCTTAAAGGAGACAAAACGAATGAAAACCTATCTGGTAACGGGAGGAGCGGGCTTTATCGGCTCCAACTTTATCCTGTATATGCTGAAAAAGCATGAAGACATTCGCATCATCAACGTGGACAAATTGACCTATGCCGGCAACCTGGAAAACCTGAAGAGCATAGACCAAGACCCGCGTTACAGCTTTGTGCAGGCGGATATTGGCGACGAGGCGGCCATTGACGCCATCTTTGCGCAAAACGATATTGATTATCTGGTAAACTTTGCGGCCGAAAGCCATGTGGACCGCAGCATTAAAGACCCCAATGCGTTTGTAATGGCCAATGTAAACGGCACGGTAAATTTGTTGAACGTGGCGAAAAAGCATTGGGCAGAGGACGAGGGCTTTAAGCCGGGCGTAAAATATTTGCAGGTATCCACCGACGAAGTATACGGTTCGCTGGGCGAAACGGGATATTTTACCGAAACCACGCCGTTGAACCCGCACAGCCCGTATAGCGCGGCCAAGGCCTCGGCAGACTTTTTTGTGCAGGCGTTCCACGATACGTTTGGCCTGCCGATAAACATCACGCGCTGCTCGAACAACTACGGCCCGTATCAATTCCCGGAAAAGCTGATCCCGCTGATGATCAACAACGCTTTACAGCACAAGCAGCTGCCGGTTTACGGCGACGGCATGAACGTGCGCGACTGGCTGTATGTGGAAGATCACTGCAAGGCCATTGATATGGTAATCACCTCCGGCAAGGTAGGGGAAGTGTATAACGTGGGCGGCCACAACGAACGGCCGAACATTTTCATCGTAAAGACCATTTTGCAATATGTGCACGACCATGTGGACGAGCAGGTGGGCGAACAGCTGATCAAATACGTGGAAGACCGGAAAGGGCACGACAAGCGCTACGGCATAGATCCGGAAAAGATCAAACGCGATTTGGGCTGGTATCCCGAAACGCCGTTTGAAAAGGGCATTGTGCTGACCATCGAATGGTATTTGAACCATAAAGAATGGATGGAACGCGTGACCAGCGGCGCCTATCAGGAATATTACGCCAAGATGTATCAGGGGAAATAAAAGATGGGAAAATTCAAATTTATCGAAACGGGCATTGAAGGGCTGAAAATCATAGAGCCGACGGTGTTTGGCGATGAACGCGGCTATTTTATGGAAACATACAGCGAACGCGATTTTGCCGAAGCCGGCATGAACATGAAATTTGTGCAGGATAACCAGAGCAAATCCCGGCTGGGCGTGCTGCGCGGGCTGCATTTTCAAATAAAGCACCCGCAAGGGAAATTGGTGCGTGCGCTGTCCGGTACGGTGCTGGATGTGGCGGTGGATATCCGCAAGGGAAGCCCCACGTTTGGGCAATGGAGAAGCTGCCTTTTGTCCGAAGAAAACAAACGGCAGTTTTATGTGCCGGAAGGGTTTGCCCATGGGTTTGCGGTGCTGAGCGAAGAGGCCATCTTTGCCTATAAGTGTACGGCGTTTTACGACCCGACGGACGAAGGCGGCATTTTGTGGAACGATCCGCAGCTGAACATCGATTGGCAGATCCCGGAAGGCGTGGAAATTTTGCTTTCGGATAAGGATAAAAAACATCCGGGGCTGGACGCTTGGAGGTAATGGCTTGAGGGCAAGCATTGAAGTATTCAAGCGGTACCGGTTTTTGTTGGCAAACCTGATCGGCCGCGATTTGAAGGTGAAATACCGGCGCAGCGTGCTGGGCGTATTGTGGAGCGTGCTAAACCCGCTTTTGACCATGGTGGTCATTTCGGCGGTGTTTGCCCGGCTGTTTCGTTTTCAAATTGAAAATTATCACCTGTATTTTCTGGTGGGGAACGTTTTGTGGAGCTTTTTCAGCGAAGGCACCAACGGGGCCATGAGCTCGGTATTGGACAATGCGCTGCTGTTAAAGAAAATCTACATTCCCAAATATATGTTTCCGTTGGAAAAGTGTCTGTTTGCCTGCGTGAACCTGCTGCTTTCCATGGTGGCGGTGTTGATCGTGATGATCTTCTCCGGCGTATGGCCGACGCTCACATTTTTCCTGTTTCCGTTTGTGGTGATGCTGTGTTTGGTATTTGCCATCGGAATGGGGCTGCTGTTGAGCACGCTGGCGGTGTTTTTCCGCGATTTGATGCACCTGTACAGCGTGCTGCTGACGGCCTGGATGTATGCCACGCCCATCATCTACCCGTTGGATTTTGCCAATCTGCCGGGCATCATTACGACGATTATGCACTTTAACCCCATGTATTATTTTGTAACGATGATGCGCCAGGTGCTGCTGTATAACACAGTGCCGCCGATTTCGATGTGGTTGATTGCCACGGCGTTTGCTCTCGGGTTTTTGGTGCTGGGCCTGTGGTGCTTTAAGCGCAAGCAGGATCGCTTTGTGCTGTATGTGTAAAGGAGGAAAGTGCGATGGAACAGCCTGTGGTTGTGGACGTGCAAAATGTCACGATGAAATTCAACCTTTCCACCGAAAAGGTAGACAACCTGAAAGAATATTTTATCCGAATCGTAAAACGAAACTTGATGTATAACGAGTTTATTGCGGTCAACGATGTGAGCTTTCAGGTGCATAAAGGCGAAGTGTTTGGGCTGGTGGGGCTAAACGGCTCCGGCAAGAGCACGATGCTAAAGTTGATCAGCGGCATTTACAAGCCGTCGGCCGGCAAGGTAAAAGTGCAGGGCGTTTTGGCGCCGCTGATTGAGTTGGGCGCCGGGTTTGATATGAACCTGACAGCACGGGAAAATGTGTTTTTAAACGGCTCCGTGATGGGATATTCCAAAAAATTTCTGCTTGGCAAATTTGATGAGATCATCGATTTTGCAGAGCTGCGGGAATTTATGGATGTGCCGCTGAAAAACTTTTCTTCCGGCATGGTGGCCCGCCTGGGGTTTGCCATTGCAACGGTGATCGAGCCGGATATTTTGATCTGTGACGAGATTTTGGCCGTGGGCGATTATCAATTTCAGCAAAAATGCGAACGCCGCATTACGCAGATGCGCGAAAACGGCGTGACGATTTTGTTTGTCTCGCATTCCATCGAGCAGGTGCAGCGCATTTGCCATAGAGCGCTGTGGCTGGATCATGGGCATATGAAAATGATCGGCCCGGTGGACGAAGTTTGCCGGGCGTATATGAGCCAACAACAGAATCAATAAAAAGAGAAGGCGGGCGTTTGCCCGCTTTCCTTGTTTGCAGAGCGGGATTTTTTTATATGCAGGGAAAAGCCGCGCATTGATAAGCGATAAGAGGATAGACGGTTTTTGCAAAGGGAAATTAGATTGCAAAATGACAGGACAAACCGGCCGTAGGCTCCGAAAAGAGAAAAAGCGGCAGATTGCATTTCGGGCCTGCGCTATGATATAATTTAGCGGATTTATCGAGAAAAAACAGACGCGGCAGGAACTCCATGCCGCGTTTTCACAATACAGGGCAGGCAAAATATAAGGGGAGAGAACATGCAAAACAAAAAAGCGGTGGTGCTGATGTCCACATACAACGGGGAAAAATACGTGGCGCAGCAGCTGGACAGCATCCTGCGTCAGGATTATCCCGATGTGGAGATTTATGTGCGCGATGACGGGTCTTCGGATGCAACGCCGAAAATCCTGGAAGAATACGATGCCAAATATGAGAAGTTTCATCTGCTGGAAACCAAGGGAAACCTGGGGTATCCCGCTTGTTTTTATGCGCTGACGGATCTGGATGTGCCGGGGGACGTGTTTTTCTTTGCGGACCAGGACGATGTTTGGCTGGAACAGAAAATCTCGCGGGCCATGGCCCATCTGGCCCGGGAAGAGGAAGATAAGCCGGTGGCGTATTATGCCGGATATCATATTTGCGACGGTGCGCTGAAGATTGTAGGGGAATCCGGTAAAGTGACGCGGCCGATCGAATTGAAGGATACGCTGTTTGAGGTATGCGGTTTGGAATTTACCATGGCGATCAACCGCGCAGCCAAAGACTTTCTGTTTACCCATAAGCCGCAAAAAGCAAAAGCACGCGGCACCTGGATGAGCATGCTGTATGCTGCGTTTGGGAAAATCGTTTACGATAACGAACCGTGCGCGCTGTATCGGCGGCATACTTCGGCGGTTACCTCTTCGAATATGGGCTTTTTCGGCTTATGGAAATGGCGGATCAAAAAGTTTTTTGGCGATGGGTTTGCCCAATATCGCATCTTGCTGGATGATTTCTATCATACCGTGGGCGATGAGCTTTCGCCGGCGCAGAAAAAAACGGTGCGGTTGTTTGCGGAAAAGGGCTATTTGCGCCATGTGATACAAAAGGTGTTTTACCCGAAACGGCTGCGCAGGCGCTGGGTGGACGAATTGGCGCTTCGGTTTGTATTTCTCATTGGGCAGCTGTAAAGACAAAGGATACAAAATCCCGGCAAGGAAAAACGATAACGATAAAACGATCGGCAAAAACCGGTCGTTTTTTGTATGGAGAAAACCGCTTGGAAAAAATAAAGCGCAAGAATGTAAAAATCCCCCGGAAACCCGGGGGGATGCGTTGTTTATTTTTTGACCTTATCAAAGCGAATTTGGCAGGCGGGACACCCCTGGGCAATGGTTTCGCCCAAAGTAAAGGTAAACCCGTCAAACGAGGCGCCGATGGCTCTGTCTCCCTCCATGGCGATATCGCAAAGCTCGGCCATTTCCTCCGGCGCACGCCCCATTTTTTGCCATTCGGCCACATAGGGGCAATAATGAAAATCGAGATAAAAGCGGTCTTCGCTTTGCTCCACAACCTCCATTTCATAGATATCGCGATCCGTACCGGCCCCGAAATATTGCGAAAATTCCAAAAGATCATCCGGATCTTTCAGTTTGTTTTTAAGCTCCCGGCCGATATCCGCTCCGTATTGGGCAACGGCTTCGCGGGCAAAGGCGACGCCGTCTTGAACGCCATGGGCTTTGGCCTGCTGGATCATATAACAGATGGTGCTGGCTCGTTTGGCGCACAGGCCGCGCAAGGCAAGCGTGATTTCATCGGTTTTTGTCGGCGTGTTTTGGATTTCTTTCATAACGAATGCCCCCTTTTGTATTTTATAGTAACAAATGTGTTCCTAAAGATAGTATACACGGAGAAAGAGGGGGTGGCAATGTGTTTTTTGCAAAAGAAAAAGGCCCCTTTGGGGCCTTTTGTTTGCCGTTATTTATTGGAACGACGCCAAATGTGGTTGGCTTCCGCATCTTTGATGAGCTGATCGCGGAAATCCGGATGCGCCACGGAGATGATGGCTTCCGCCTTTTGCCAGGTGGACAGGCCTTTCAAGTTTACCTTGCCGTATTCGGTGACAAGGTAATGGATGTTGGCGCGGGTGTCCGTGACGATGGAACCGTTGGCCAGCGTGGGCACGATGCGGCTCTTCATCTCGCCGGATTTGGTGGTGAAGGTGGAAGAACAGCAGATAAAGCTCTTGCCGCCCTTGGACAGATAGGCGCCCAACACGAAATCCAGCTGGCCGCCGGCGCCGCTGATGTGGCGCGTGCCTGCGGATTCGGCGTTGACCTGGCCGAACAGGTCTACATCCACGGCGTTGTTGATGGACATAAAGTTATCCAGCTGCGCGATGGTGCGCACGTCGTTGGTGTAATCTACCGGGGCAGACATGCATTCCGGGTTGTTATCCAAAAAGTCGTACAGCTTTTTGGTGCCTGCGCCGAAAGCATAGGTTTGACGGAACCGGTCGATCCCTTTGCGGGCGCCGGTGATCTTGCCGGCTTTGGCAATATCCACAAACGCATCCACATACATTTCGGTATGCACGCCCAGATCTTTCAGATCGGACTGGGCGATCAGCGAACCCACGGCATTGGGCATGCCGCCGATGCCGAGCTGCAAGCAGGCGCCGTTGGGAATTTCTTCTACGATAAGCTTTGCCACGGCCTGGTCCACTTCCGTGGCGGGGCCGCCGCCACCCATTTCAGCGATCGGCGGGTTTTTGCCTTCCACGATCATATCCACCTGGGAAATATGGATGCTCTCTTCTTTGCCGCCCAGGCAGCGCGGCATGTTTTCATTCACTTCCACGATGATTACCTTGGCGCGTTCGCACATGGCCATCATATGGCTGGCGGAAGGACCGAAATTGAAATAGCCGTGATCATCCATCGGCGCAACCTGGAACATGGCAACATCCACACGCTCCACATTTTCACGATAATACCGCGGCAATTCGGAATAGCGGATGGGGGCATAGAAAGCCATGCCCTGGGCGATCATCTTGCGTTCAATGCCGGACATATGCCAGGAGTTCCAGGTAAAATGCTTTTCGGCTTCGGGAACCTGAGCAATGGCGGGCTGCCACATGGCAATGCCGCCGCGGATGTTTACATCCGTCAATTCACCGGCCCGGGCTGCCAGGGCCTGATCCAGCTCCACAGGATGGGCAACGCACCAGCCGTAATCCACCCAGTCGCCAGACTTTACGCACTGAACCGCCTGTTGTGCGGTGGTCAGTTTTTGTTTGTATTGCTCTGCAAAACTCATAAAAGATACCTCCCAAAAAGATTTCTCTATACTTTCCATTTTGGATTTTAAAGATTGTGAATTCCTTATCATTCATTATAGCGAGTGTGACAGACAGGGTCAAGCCAAAGAGAAAAGCCAAACGTCCCGATTATGGGTTATTTTTACCAAACAGGCGGGAAATAAAAACCCGAAATTTAAAGGGCGCTTTTGCGGGCGATGCTGTTTTGCCGCTGCTAAAAGAAAAAACAAAAAGAACGGGGTATGAAGGTGTGCTTTTCGGAAACAATAGAGCGGGAAGGAGGAGACAAGGAATGAGCGATTCGAAGAAAAAAGACGACTATAACGTCGAATTTGCCGACGAATTTACCGATGATCTGTTTTCTGTTGCCTCTGCTACAGAATGCACCGGCCTGTGTTATACGCCGCCGCAGGATGATGCGGAAGTGGAATCCTATACAGACCTGTATGAAATTCCATTGAAAAAAGACAGCACAGGGAAAAAACGTTGATTATGTAGCCGGTAAAGCCCCGTATGGGGCTTTTCTTTTTGCCCGGTAGAGGGAGGAGCGCACAAAGACGAGGGCCGGTGTATGGCGGGCATTTTGTTTTGCGCTGTTTGGAGAAAGCAAACGCGAAAACGCTTGAAAACATGACGCGGCGGGAAGAGAAAAGGCAGGGAACGATCGGCGAGTGATTTCAAAAGCATACCGCCCCGGAAGGACGCCCGGGCAATTTTGTGAAGATGAAATACTATATGGAAGTAAAAGAAAAGGCCGGCATTTTTCCGGCTTTTTTGAATGAAGAAATTCTCTATAAAAAAATCCGAGCACATTGTTTATCCAATGTGCTCGGTTGGTGTACCAGAAGGGATTCGAACCCCCGACCTTTTGATTCGTAGTCAAACGCTCTATCCAGCTGAGCTACTGGTACTCGGTACCCAACTATAATACATCACAATGTACGTGTTGTCAACATAAATTTATAAGAAAGAGAGCAAAGGAAAACAAAGGGAGAATTGAAAGGACGGGGGCTTTATGGTATAGTAAACTAAGTATACGTATCATGTTCGTTCCTGTAAATTTCCTGCAAAAAACAGAGAAAAAACGGGATGTGAAGGAGTCTTTTGCCGTGACGTTTAAACAACAAATTGCACAGGCCGTGGCGCAGACGTTGGACGTGCCTTGTGAACAGGTTTTTTCTTTATTGGAAACGCCCCCCAATCCGGAACTGGGGGATTATGCACTGCCGTGCTTTGCCTTTGCCAAAGTTTTGCGCAAAGCGCCGCAATTGATTGCCAAACAGATTGTAGAAAGCGCGCTGCCCGGCTGCGTGGAAAAAGCGGAAGTGGCGGGCGGCTATGCCAATTTTACGCTGGATAAAGCGGCCTATGCCCGGTTGGTATTGGATCAGGTGCTTTCGGAAGGAGAGCATTACGGCGCTCAGGACCTGGGCCACGGGCGCACGGTTTGCATTGATTACAGCAGCATCAACATTGCCAAACAGTTTCATATCGGCCATCTTTCCAGCACGGCGATCGGACATGCCCTGTATAACCTCTATAATTTTATGGGGTATAAGAGCGTGGGCATCAACCACCTGGGAGACTGGGGCACGCAGTTTGGCAAACTGCTGGCAGCGTATGAATTATGGGGCGATGAGCAGGCCGTAAAGGAAAAAGGCGTGGAAGAGATGACGCGCCTGTATGTAAAATTCCATGCGGAGGCGGAAAAAGATCCTTCGCTGGAAGATAAAGGAAGGGCCTGGTTTAAGCGCATTGAAGAAGGGGACAAAACCGCGCTGGCGCTGTTTGACCAATTCAAACAGGCAACCATCCAGGAGGTTATGAAGGTATACGATCTTTTGGGCATCACGTTTGACAGCTATAACGGTGAAGCGTTTTACAACGACAAAATGCAGCCCGTGGTGGACGAACTGCGGGAGAAAAACCTGCTGACCCTTTCCGAAGGCGCCTATGTGGTGGATTTGGAAGAGGATAAAATGCCGCCCTGCATTATTTTGAAGTCCGACGGAACCACGCTGTATGCTACGCGTGATTTGGCGGCGGCGTTTTATCGGAAAAAGACCTATGATTTTGCAAAGTGTTTGTATGTGGTGGCCTATCAGCAAAACCTGCACTTTAGACAGCTGTTCAAAGTGGTGGAAAAAATGGGCTATGAATGGGCCAAGGATATGGAGCATGTGGCGTTCGGCATGGTATCCATGGCGGATGGGACGACATTGTCCACTCGAAAGGGCAATGTGATTTTGCTCAAAGATGTATTGCATAGTGCCATTGAACGTGCCGGCGAAATTTTGGAGGAAAAATCCCCCAATCTGGCGGATAAAAAGAAGGTGGCAGAGCAGGTAGGCGTGGGCGCCGTGGTGTTTGGCGTGTTGTACAATGCCAGAATTAAAGACATCGGCTTTTCTTACGACAGGGCCTTGGCCTTTGACGGGGAAACGGCGCCGTATCTGCAATATACCGGGGCGCGCTGCTGCAGCGTGATGAGAAAAGCGCCGGAGAATTTACAAGACACAGCGCCGGAAGACAGCGCGCTGGCAGGACCGTTTGCAGCGGCCGTGATACGGGCGTTGGACGGCTGGAAGTCCGCCGTGCTGGCTGCGTTGGAGAAAAACGAGCCGTATTTGATGAGCCGCGCGCTGATAGATCTGGCACAGGCCTACAATCGGTTTTATTATGAACAGAGAATTATTACGGACGACAGCGCGCAGACAAAAGCACGCCTGCAATTGACGCAGGCGGTGCGCACCGTGCTGAAAACCGGGCTGGAGCTGCTGGGCATTGCAGCGCCGGAGAGGATGTAAAATGCAGGAATTTTGCATTGATAGAAAACGTTGGTCGCAAAAATTTATATTCGGCACGTTTATGATTGTGCTGGGCATTGTATGGGGCAGAGAGGCATTTTTTGCGAAGCCGACGCAATGGCTGGAAACGGTGTTTTTTGCGCTGTTTACCTGTTATGGGGCGCTGGTGTTGTCCCAAAGTTTTTTTGCCACCATCAAGACGGACGAAACGGGGCTTTCCATTCGGAAAACGCTGCTGCCGGCAAAGAAAATCCGATATGATGAAATTACAGGCATGTTTTATGACGCCATGCACGGCCGGATGGTACTGGTGTTAAACGGAACAAAACGATGGATGTTTGCATACCTGTATGAAGATGTGCAGGGGTTTGTGAAACATTTGGCAACGCATTGTACACGGCTGCAACAGGGAGAAAACGGGATATGAAAAAAAGCAGAATTTATGCATGGAAAGCGCTGCTGCCGCGGGGGCATGTATGCGCTGATTGCGTTGGGGGCTGTGGTGTTGACGCTCAACGAGCCGACAATGCTCAACTGGCTGCTGACAGGGGCGCTGTGCATCGGTGCGGCGGTGTTTTTGTGCATGGTCTATGCCCAATACGGACGGGATTATTATTCGGTAAGCGAAACGGCGGTATTGCTGCACAGAGACGGCAAGCAAATAAACATCCCGATTGATACGGTTGCGTTTGCCTCCTATGACGGCAGCGCGCTGGGCGTGGAACTGCATTTGGAAAACGAAGAAGTGATTTCCTTTCATGAATTTTTGGAGTTAAAACCGCTGATCACGGCGCTGGATGATAAGGATATACGCGTGGAATACAAGCGGATGGGGAAACGATAATGCCCTTGCAGGGGGATTAAATTTTATGCGCCGCTTGCTATGATGCGGCAGAGAAGGGGACAACCATGGCCAAACAACAGGGAAAAGCAATGGGGCTTTTGAAGCGTTGGTTTATCGATGCGCTGGGAGCGATGGCACAGGGGCTTTTTGCTTCGCTGATCATCGGATTGATCTTACAACAGCTGGGGAAACTGCCCTATCTGACCTTTTTAACGCAGTTTTCTCAAATGCTGTCTGCCAGCAGCCCCGTGGTGGGGGCGGCCATCGGCGTGGCAGTGGCTTACGGGCTCAAACATGCGCCGCTGGTGGTGTTTTCTTCGGCGGCCACGGGAGCGTTGGGTTATTCTTTAGGCGGCCCGGTAGGCGCGTATGTGTCCTCTTTGGTGGGCGCCGAAATTGCCGGCTTGCTGGCGGGTAAGACAAAGGTGGATATTGTGGCGCTGCCCTTTGTGACGATTGTAATCGGCGGCCTGGTGGCCAACTGGATCGGCCCCGGCATCAATGCGTTTATGACGGCGCTGGGTTCGTTTATCAATATGGCAACGGAATTGCAGCCCATTCCGATGGGCATTTTGGTCAGCGTGGTGATGGGCATGGCGCTGACAGCGCCGATCTCTTCGGCAGCCATTGCCATTTCGCTGAACCTTTCCGGCCTGGCGGCGGGGGCTGCCACGGTGGGGTGCTGCGTGAATATGCTGGGCTTTGCCGTTGCAAGCTATAAGGAAAACGGCGTGGCAGGGCTGATCAGTCAGGGAATCGGCACGAGCATGCTACAGGTGCCGAATATCGTAAGGCGGCCTGTGATCTGGTTGCCGGAAATCATCGTGAGCGCGATTTTGGGGCCGCTGTCCACAACGTTGTTTGGCATGCTGAATAACCCGATGGGCGCAGGCATGGGCACCAGCGGCCTGGTGGGCCAGGTGGGCACCATTGCGGCGATGGCGGGCACGGAACCGATGGGCATGATTCTTTTGAAAATGGCGATTATCCAGTTTGTTTTGCCCATTGTGTTAACGCTGTTGATTGCAAACGGCATGCGGCGTGCAGGGTGGATTAAACCCAACGATATGAAATTGGATCTATAAAGATTTTTTAACCAACGATAAGGAGAGACAGGGTATGTTAGATGCAAAACTGATTCGTCAAAATCCCGAATTTGTGAAAACCGCGGTGAAAAACCGCAACGGGGATCCCGCCGTGATTGATGAGCTGATGGCGGTGGACGCGCAGCGCCGGGCCGCCATTGGGGAGAGCGAAGCGATGCAGGCCTCGCGTAACCGGCTCTCTAACTTTATGCCGCTGCTGCAGCAGATGAAAAAGCTGATGGGCAAATCCGAAGAAGAGCTGAAAGCCTTTGAAACCGGCCGGCTGGCCAAATTCTGCCCGGAATTTGCGGCGGATACGCCGGAGGGCGAAGCCAAAGCTATGCTGGCGGATGTTTACCGGGCGCTGGTAGACGGCACGCTGACGGAGGAAAAAATCAACAGTACACGCGAGAAATTTTTGCTTCTGATGAAAAAAGAGGACGGCGCGGAAGCCAAGAAAAAGGTGGACGAGCTGGAAAAACGGTTTGCGGAAATCATGCTGACCATTCCGAACATTCAGCATGAAAGCGTGCCGGTGGGCAAAGACGATACGGAGAACGTGGAAGTGCGCCGCTGGGGCGAACCTACCAAATTTGACTTTGAGCCCAAAGCGCATTGGGATTTGGGCGTGGCACTGGATTGGTTTGACTGGGATGCCGCTGCCCGGGTAACAGGCTCCCGCTTCACCTTTTATAAAGGAAAGGGCGCACGGCTGGAACGGTCTTTGTTTAACTTTATGATGAATACCCATGCGGACAACGGATATACCGAAATTTTGCCGCCGTATATGGTGCACCGCCGCAGTATGGTGGGTACAGGCCAGCTTCCCAAATTTGAAGAGGATGCATTTAAGGTGGTAAACACCGATTATTTTATGATTCCGACGGCGGAAGTGCCGGTGACGAATATGTATCGGGACTGCATATTAAACGCAGAAGATTTGCCGCTGAGATATTGTGCCTATTCGGCCTGCTTTAGAGCGGAGGCCGGCAGCGCGGGCCGTGATACGCGCGGCATCATCCGCCAGCATCAGTTTAACAAGGTGGAAATGGTGCATTTTGCCCATCCGGACGACAGCTATGCGGATTTGGAACGCATGACGGCGGACGCCGAACGCATTTTGCAGCTGTTGGGATTGCCGTATCGCGTGGTGCAGCTTTGCACGGGCGATGCCGGATTCTCCAGCGCAAAGACGTATGATTTGGAAGTATGGATGCCGTCGTATAACCGGTATGTGGAAATTTCTTCCTGCAGCAACTGCGAAGCGTTCCAGGCGCGCCGGGCCAACATTCGCTTTAGAGATACCGATGGAAAATTGAAATTTATCCATACGCTCAACGGCTCCGGCTTGGCGGTGGGCCGCACGGTGGCCGCCGTGATGGAAAACTATCAGCAGGCAGACGGAAGCATTGCCATCCCCAAAGCGATTCAGGCTTTGATGGGCTGCGAAGTGGCAACGATTGAAAAATAAGGAGGGAACACGATGAAAGTCGTATTGAATCAAGATGTGAAGGGCACCGGGAAAAAGGGACAGACGGTGGAAGTGTCCGATGGATATGCACGCAACTTTTTGCTGCGCAAAAACCTGGCGATAGAGGCAACCCAGCAAAACATCAACAACGCCGAAGCCAAGGCAAAGGCGGAAAAACACCGCCAGGAGCAGCTTTTGCAGCAGGCCAAAGAGCAGGCGGCAAAATTGGAAGGCCAGCAGGTGACGCTGAAGGTGAAAACCGGCGAAACAGGCAAACTGTTCGGCGCGGTGACGAATAAAGAAATTGCGGATGTATTGCAAAAACAGTTTGGCTATGAGCTGGATAAAAAGAAAATTGTATTGGCAGAGCCGATTAAACAGGCGGGCAGCTATCAGGTGGAATTGAAACCCTATGCCAACGTTTCCTGCAAGATTACGGTGACGGTGGAAAGCCTGTAAGAAAAGAACAAGATAAAGGGGGCGATGCCGATGAGCAACGGACAACGTGTGCCGCCACACAGCATAGAGGCCGAACAGTCCGTTTTGGGCAGCATGCTGCTGGACGCCAATGCCGTGATGCTGGCGATGGAAACGCTGACGGAAAGCGATTTTTACAGCCCGGGGCATCAGAAGATTTTTGCCGCCATGGCCGATCTGAATTCGGACGGCCAGGCGGTGGACCTGGTGACGGTGCTGGAAAAATTGAACCAGCAGGGAACGCTGGACGGCGCAGGCGGGATGGAGTATTTAACAACGCTTTCCGGCCTGGTGCCGACAACGGCCAACGTTTCGCAATATATTAAAATCGTAGAGGACCGCAGCGTGCTGCGCAGCGTAATTCAGGCGGGCAGCCAGATGGTGGCCAGCGGCTTTGAAGCGGAAAAACCGGCGGACGACGTGGTGGCAGACGCGCATGACGCGGTCTATGCCCTGGCGATGAGAAACCGGACGGATTCGTTAAAACCGCTGAAAGAAGGCGTAGCGGAAGCGCTGGTGCGCGTGGCGGAAGCCGCGCAGCGCGGAGGCGGCATTGTGGGCACGCCCAGCGGATTTGCAGACCTGGATAAGCTGACGGCCGGCTTTGAAGCGGGCCAGCTTGTGATTTTGGCGGCGCGCCCCGGCATGGGGAAAACCAGCTTTGCGCTGAATTTGGCGCACAACGCCGGGGTGAAAAGCGGGCTGCCGGTGGCGATTTTCAGCTTGGAAATGCCGCAGAGCGATCTGGCGCTCAGGATGATCTGCGCGGAAGCAAGGGTGAGCCTGGGCAAAGCCAGGGCCGGCACGTTGGACGATCGGGAGTTTGGCGAATTTGTCAAAGCGTCTACGCTGTTTAACGATGTGCCCATCTATATAGACGACAGCGGCAGCGCCACGGTGCCGGAAATCCGGGCGCGCTGCATGCGTTTTTCCGGCAAGGAGAAAAAGAACCTGGGCCTTGTGATCATTGACTATTTGCAGCTGATGAGCGGTACCTCGCAAAGCAGGTCCGGCAGCAGAACGCAGGAAATTTCCGAATTGACGCGCCAGCTAAAGCTTTTGGCCCGTGATTTGAAAGCACCGATTTTGCTGCTGAGCCAGCTGAACCGTGACATTGAACGGCGGCAAAACAAGACGCCGATGATGGCGGACTTGCGCGAATCCGGCTCCATTGAGCAGGATGCGGATATCATCATGTTTTTGGCCAGCCAGAAAGACGTGGACGGCCAGGGAGACGCCTACGACTATGAAGAGGAAGAGGAAACCACGCAGGCGGAAAACGGCGTTTATGTAATTTTAGCCAAAAACAGAAACGGCCCGGCCGGGGAAAACATTTTGCTGTATTGGAACGGGGAATATACCAAGTTTGAAAGCGCCTCCAATCGGGAAGAATGAAGATTGCATTTCCGGGGAGAATAGGATACAATCTAGGCAATGGAAATGCCCGGTATAGGGCCAAAGAAAGTAGGTGTTTTGCCTGTGGAAGAAGAAATGATGGACATTGTTGTGTTTGAAGATGAAAACGGAAACGAGATTGAATTCGAAATTCAGTTTTCCTTTGAACACAAGGGCGAAGAGTATGCGGTTTTGACCGAAGCTTCCGAAATGGAAAATTTGGGCGAAGACGAATCGCCGGACCTGTATATCCTGCGTATCGTGAAAAACGGCGATGAAGAAGAATTTGTGGCCGTGGACGAAGATATGATGGAAGAGCTCATTGACGTGGTAGAACGTATTTTTGAAGATGAGCTGGAGGAAGAAGAGGAGTAAGATTATAAAGTCTGTTTATACAGCTTTTGAGAGAGCCGTGTTTTACGGTTCTCTTTTTTGTGTAAGCGAAAACCGGGAAACGGCATACAGGCAAGGGGGAGAAACAGGATGGATGCAAAGGCCGTCGGCAATGTAAAAGCAGACGGATAAACGGAAAGGGATATGAAAAAACACCGGGAAACGAAAAACAAAATAGGAGAACCGGATACGAAAAATTGCGCGCAAATACAGATGAAAAAGGGGGCGGCTTTTGAAAAATAACAAGCGGGAAACGGAGAGCGTGTCAAGCAAATAAAAGAGAACAGAAACGGATGAACAGTCTGAACAGAGCATGTGCAAAGTTTTATGATTGGCGAAAAACGGACTTTAAACGACCGCAAAACGCGGAGATAGCCAGGGCCGGGGAAACGAGACATTATCGTGGCCTATACAACATGGCTGCCGGGGAAAAACAACACCCCCGGAAACCGGAGGCGCTGCGAGAAAAGGACGGACGATTTAATATACATCCACAGGTTTATTGCCCTCCTCAGCATAGAGCTGAGGCAGGAATTTGGCAAAATGCGGGATCTCGTGCAGGTTGTGCATGAGGTCTTGCAAAACATGTTCTTTGGTGGGGGTGGGATAACCCTCTTTGCGGACGATTTTGCCCTCGCTGTTGAGGGTATAGCCGCGCCAGGTGCGGAAGATGGCCTCGCAGCCGTAGCTTGTTTTGCGGAAGAATTGGAGCGTGACGCTGTGATCCGAGGCCTGCACATTCAACAGGCCGCAGGCGTTGATATAATCCCAAAGCTCTTGCGGGAGGCTGAGCGCGCTGTTGGGCGTAGGGTACAGCGGGATTTTTTTATATTCCCGGCTTTTACCGAGATCAAACGATTCAACGGCGGTAACATGAATGCCCTGGCGGCGCAGTTTAAGCGGAACGGTATCGTCGGTCAGCTGTTTTTCCGTGGCTTCGTCGGAGGGATAATGATCAAAATGATCCATCGGGCACCAGATTTTATAGCGCAGGTTGCCGTGTTCGCGGGCCACGCTTTTGGGCGGGATGGTCATCCAGACAAACCACCAATCCAGCATGTCGATGGTAACGCCGTTGAGCTGTGCATAAAGGGCGGAATAGCTGCCGCCGTCAAACAGATAATAGCCCAGCATGGCGTCCTGATAGCCGGGGGAAAACATCTTTTCCACGTCTTCCGGCCAGAGGACATCCTCTTTCTCCAGCGGCTTGCGCAAAATCTGCGCGGCCAGGGGATGGAGCGGATCGGGATCGATGTAATAGTATTTTGAATAGCTGAGCAGTTTTTCGTCCTGGTATAAATCGGGCCTTGAAATCATGAGAACTCCTTTCTACATATATGGATACAGATTGTATATTGTTATTTTTATTGTACAGGATAAAGGGGGAAAACGGAGCAAAAAGAAAAGGGGAAAAAGAAAAAACGCTGAAAATCAGCGTTTTACTGCACAGGCGATTTGGGCTTTTTCTGGCGAACGGGCACATAGGCGCCGGTTTCGTCCTGCACGAGCATACGATCCAAATCTTCCTGCAAACTCTTTTTCATCGCATCAATATAACGTCGGCGCAGGCGCTGCTGTTCGGCGGCCTCTTCCGGAGTTAGCGGGCGCTGCTTTTTCAGGCGCGCCAATTCGTTGATGCGTGCAATTTCCTGGTCTGTCATTGATTCCACCTCATAAGTAGTGTATCATAGAGCGTGGAATCCGAAAACATGTTTTCTTGAGAAAAACGGTTTTCGGTGGCAGACCGACATTTTATTTTCTGGAGGGAAAGTTTATGTTATATGCAAAGTGGATTCACGGATCGGACGATATTTCTCTGGCCAAAGCGGTAAGAGAGCAGGTTTTTGTGCAGGAACAGGGCTTTGAAGCGGAGAAAGAATTTGATACGTTTGATAAAGGCGCCTGGCATGTGGTGGCGATGGGGGATGAAACCCCGACCGGCACGGGCCGCCTGTATATTGATGACGGAAAATTTACGCTGGGCCGCCTGTGCGTATTGAAAGAATACCGCGGCATGGGCATTGGCGACGCGCTGATTCGTTTGCTGATGGATCGTGCGCTGGAAGTGGGCGCGCCGGCGCTGTTCCTTTCCGCGCAGGAACCGCTGAAAGGCATGTATGAAAAATACGGCTTTGAACAAATTGGCGATGCCTATCAGGAAGGGCAGATTCCGCATGTGAAGATGACGGTAAAGGCGGACGAAGTGCAATTCCCGGGCGGCTGCGGCGGAAGCTGCGGTGGCGGATGCGGCGGTTGTGCTGGCTGTGGCGGACATTAAGCCATAAGAAAAACCAAAAAGAGCCTTTCGGGGCTCTTTTTTTATGCGGACGGTGTTTTGGCAAAGGGAATGGGAAAACACCTGCGGCGGGGCGATACAGCGCAAGGCGAAAAGGCGGCCGGGCCATGGGACATACAAAGAGAAAACGGGAAAACCGGACGGACAAAGACAGAAAAAACATCGGCATAGCCGGATGTAAAAAACGACGGCAAGGGAAAAGCGAGGGTGGAAAGGCGGAAGGCAACAAAAAAGAGAGAATGCAAAAAAGCGATTTCCAAAGGAAACCGCTTTTACTGGAGCTGATGACGAGACTCGAACTCGTGACCTCATCCTTACCAAGGATGTGCGCTACCACCTGTGCCACATCAGCAGATATGCCCATATTTCAAAGGCGATTTATATTATAGCAAACGGAGACACAAAATGCAAGATAGTTTTATTTTTCTAAAAAAGAAATTGGCCTGTCCGGCTAAAAAGAGGAAACAAACGCTTTATAAAAGGGCCGCGGGGAAAAGCATTCAGCCGAGGGGTGGCCATAAAGAATCACACGCCAGATATTGGGTGAGCAGCTCCAGATTTTTAACGGTGTCGGCAGTTAGAAAATGTTCGATCTTCTCCGTTTGCTCCAATTCGTCCTCCGTTTGGTTGACAAGGCATAAAAAATGCTGAATGACATCATGACGATAGAGCAGATAGCGCCCGGCTTTCCAGCCTTTCTCCGTGGGCATAAGCACGCCGTATTTTTCATAGGTCACATACCCTTGTTCTTTGAGCAGCGCTGCCATTTTGGAAGCGGACGACGGCTTTACATGCAGGTGTTCGGCCAGATCGTGAATGCGGGCAAAGCTGTCTTGCAGGCAAAGACGGCAGATCATTTCCAGATAATCTTCCATGCTGCGGGTCAGCGGCCGCGCAGAGAGCTTATCATAACCGGGTAAGGTGCGAAACTGTGAACAAGGCAAGGAAGTTTCCTCCTTTTTTACACCGCAGAGAAACGGCGATCATAGTGTAGAGATAGGAAACAAAGTTTCCCTACCCTAACATATGAAAAGGAGAGAAAGGCAATGCGTACAAAAGAGATGAACCTGTCGCAAGTGAGGCGGGGGATGACGGTAACAGTGCACAAATTGCAGGCCAAAGAGGAAATCCGCAGGCGGCTATTGGACATCGGGCTGATAGAGGGAACGAGGGTTTGCTGCCTATACAGCGGCCCTTCCGGAGACCCGACCGCCTATCTGATTCGCGGCACGGTGGTGGCGCTGAGAAAAGAGGACGCCGGGCAGATTCGCGTGCTGGCGTTTGAAGAACAGAACCAAACGGCGCCTGTGCGGGTAGGGGCGCAGTCGCCCGCGATACCATAAAAGAAAAGAGGAGAGATCCCATGGGACTGACAGCCAACTCCACCGGCAAACAGGCGGTGGATCACGGCCTAATCATTGAAAAAAAGAGCCCGGAAGATAAGATTATTGCCCTGGCGGGCAACCCCAACGTGGGGAAGAGCACGGTGTTTAACGAACTGACGGGCCTAAACCAGCATACCGGCAATTGGCCGGGGAAAACAGTGACCAACGCGCAGGGATATACACAATACAACGGGAAAGGCTATGTTTTGGTGGATATTCCCGGCACTTATTCGCTGATGGCCCATTCGGCCGAAGAGGAGGTGGCGCGCGATTTCCTTTGCTTTGGCGGCGCGGACGCGGCCGTGGTGGTGTGTGATGCCACCTGCCTGGAAAGAAACATCAACCTGGTGTTGCAGACTTTGGAAATTCTGCCGCGGGTGGTAGTATGCGTAAACCTTATGGATGAAGCGGAGAAAAAGAAGATTCACATTGATCTGGCCGCGCTGGAAGAAAACCTGGGCGTGCCGGTGGTGGGCACGAGCGCCAGAAGCGGCAAGGGGCTGCAAACCCTGATGGCGCGCGTGGAACAGATGACGGAAACGCAAAACCGGGGGATGCCGGCCCAGGTGCAATACAGCGACGCCATTGAACAGGCGATAGCGCAAGTGGCGCCGGCGCTGGAAGCATATTTGAAAGATGAGAGAAAAGCGCGGTGGGCGGCGCTGCGGTTGATCGATTATGACGATACATTGGAAAAAACCATGACAAAAACACTGGGCTATGATTGGAGGCAAAAGCCGGAAGTGGCACAGGCGGTTTTGCAGGCGCGGGCCGGTTTGGCAGAGCAGGGCCTTTTGCAAAATGCGCTGAAAGACGCCATTGTTTCCTGCATCTATAAAAAGGCGGAGGCGGTTTGCCGCGATGTGATCACGGTTGAAAGCGAGAAATACAACCGCCGCCAATGGAAGCTGGATCGAATTTTGACCGGCAGATGGACGGGGATTCCCGTGATGCTGGCGCTGTTGGCCGTGGTATTTTACCTAACGATTTACGGGGCCAACGCGCCGTCCGAATGGCTGAGCCGCGGGCTGTTTTGGATACAGGACCGGCTGACGGATCTATTTATGCTGCTGCACGCGCCGGCGTGGCTGCATGGGGCGCTGGTGCTGGGCATGTATCGCGTGTTGGCCTGGGTGGTATCGGTGATGCTGCCGCCCATGGCGATTTTCTTTCCGCTGTTTACCCTGCTGGAAGATTTGGGATACCTGCCGCGCGTGGCGTTTAATTTGGATAAACACTTTCAAAAATGCCGGGCCTGCGGCAAACAGGCGCTGACGATGTGCATGGGCTTTGGGTGCAATGCGGCAGGCATTGTGGGCTGCCGGATTATCGATTCGCCGCGCGAACGGCTGATTGCGATTCTGACAAATAATTTTGTGCCCTGCAACGGGCGTTTCCCAACGTTTTCAAAGGGGCAAAAACCAGCAGCTTTCACGCTTTTTTGACACCCTTTTGGCCAGATGGTATAATGCAAAAGATTGCAAAAGAGCAGGACAAGCCTGATTTTTAATCAACACGGCAGGAGGAAACGCATGCTATACCGTGAATATGATCCGCAGGTGTTAAAGCGTGTACAGGAGACCGAGCTGGAAATTTTAAGCGATTTTATCGACCTGTGCGAACGGCACCAGATTGATTACTTTGGCGTGGGCGGTACTGCCATCGGGGCGATCCGCCATCAGGGGTTTATTCCCTGGGATGATGATATTGATATCGGCTTTTTGCGAAAGGATTATGATCGGTTTTTGCTTCTGGCCAAAGAAGAGCTTTCGGATAAATATGAGCTTTTGAATGTGGAGGAGGACGCAAACTATCCGCTGCCCACCACGCGTTTGGTGAAAAAGGGAACGGTGTTTCATGAAGAGCCGCTGAAACATTGCAAATGCAATTTCGGCATTTTTTTGGATCTGTATTTTTTCGACAACATTGCAGACGATGATAAAGCCATGCGCAAACAGGGGAAAACGGCCTGGTTTTGGGGGAAACTGCTGATTTTGCGGCATATCGGCAAACCCACGCTGTATTTTGGCGGCTTTAAAGCGTTTGTGGTGCGCGTGGCGTGTTATGTGGGGCATTTTTTCCTGTGGCTGTTTCGGATTTCGCCGCGCTGGCTGTATAAAAAGGCGAGGAAAGCCAGCCGCAGATATGAAAACCAACAGACAAAACGGGCGGCCTTTTTCTTTGATCCTACGCCGTTTACCAGCGTGATTGATAAATCCGAAATTTTCCCGACAAAGAAAATGCCCTTTAACGGGCTGATGATGCGCTTTCCCGGCAATATAGACGCGTATCTGTCTCACAGGTTTGGGGATTATATGACGCTGCCGCCGGAGGACAAGCGGCACAATCATCCGCCGTACAGGCTGGATTTTGGCGAC
>ENA-ORSA01001098-ORSA01001098.1-human-gut-metagenome-genome-assembly--contig:-NODE-1098-length-24546-cov-9.966069_pt1 | contig 24546 bp, 17 predicted proteins | sample MGYA00242179_ERZ509142 | MGnify/ENA primary metagenome ERZ509142 (study PRJEB26280, sample SAMEA2338659) | human gut metagenome | biome: human gut; feature: human-associated habitat; material: faeces... | reverse complement strand
CCTGCCGGGCCTCCTCCACGGTGGAGTTGAGGCAGGCGTGGAAGAAGCGGGCCGCTTCGCGGTTCATCGAGAGGATGCGGCTGCGCATCCGCCCGGTCTTGTCGTCCTCCTGCGGCTCCGGCATCCCGGCGCGGGCTGCCAGCATCTTGACAGCCTCGCCGTAGTCGATGCTGTTGATCTTTTTGGCGAAGCTGATGGCATCGCCGCCCGCCCCGCAGCCAAAGCAGTAAAAGCTCTGGGTGTCCGGATAGACGTAGAACGAGGGGGTCTTCTCGCTGTGGAACGGACACAGGCCGCCATAGAGGCGGCCCTTCCGTTTCAGCTGCACATAGCTGCCCACCAGATCGACGATGTCGGTGCGGCGGTTCAGCTCTTCAATGTACTCGTGTGGGATCATGGCTCTTTTTCCTGCTTCCTTTTATAACACGTGCCACTTGCGGGGCACGAACACATCCTCAAAGGTCCGGATGGCGAACTCATCGCTCATGCCGCTGATGTAATCGGTCACGGCGCGGTCACGGCCCTCCTGATAGGCCAGCTGCAAATAGAAGTTGGACATCTGGTCGATGTGGGTCAGGTAGTATTCGTACAGTTCCGTGAGGACCTTTTCCACTTTCTGCTCTTCGCGCTTGGCGGTGCGGTCGTTGTAGACATTGGCATACATGAAATCCTTCAGCGCAAGGAAGGCTTCCTCTTCCTCCGCGCCCATGGCCACATCGCCGTCGCTGTGGGCGAGGATGCTCTGGATCATGGTCGTGATGCGCTGGGATTTCGTTTCGCCCAGCACGGCGGTGCATTCTCTGGGCAGGATCGCCGGGTCCAGCACCCCGGCACGGACGGCATCTTCGATGTCGTGGTTGACGAACGCGATCTGGTCCGCCATCCGGACGATGCGGCCCTCCGGGGTCGCCGCCCAGGTGCCCTTTGTATGGGTGATGATGCCGTTCCGCACTTCCCAGGTCAGGTTGAGGCCCCGGCCGTTCTGTTCCAGCTTGTCCACCACCCGCAGGCTCTGGCGGTAATGCTTGAAGCCATCCGGACAGAGCTTGTCCAGTGCGCTCTCCCCTGCGTGGCCAAAGGGCGTGTGGCCCAGGTCATGCGCCAGGCTGATGGCCTCGGTCAGGTCTTCGTTCAGGCGCAGGGCGCGGGCGATGGTGCGGGCGATCTGCGCCACCTCCAGCGTGTGGGTCAGCCGGGTGCGGTAGAGGTCGCCCTCCGGCGAGAGGAAGACCTGCGTTTTCTGCTTGAGGCGGCGGAACGCCTTGCAGTGGATCACGCGGTCCCGGTCGCGCTGGAACACCGGGCGGATGGGGTCCTGCGGCTCCGGCCGGGCCCGGCCCCGGCTTGCATCGCTGAAGGTCGCCCAGGGGGCAAAGGTCAGCCGCTCGATCTCTTCGGTACGCTGGCGTACATCCATCCGGTATCCCTCACTTTCATGCTGGTTCCTGCCCCCTTCCCAGCGCAGCTGCGCCCGCAGCTATTGTAGCAGAATTGCTCTGTCGAAGGGGGAATCTTCCTGTCCTGTCCAAAATTATCCTATAAAAATCTCTCGGTGCTGCTCCCAGAGCGCAGCGGCCATGCAGCCCTGCATCCGACTGCCCATGGCTCCCACTTCGGGGGAGCGGACGAGCGAATGCGAGACGGAGAGGGGCATCAGAACGGCGCATAGAACGGCTGCGAGACGCTCACCTCGGCCCCGCCCCGCGTCAGCTCCCGCAGCTGTTCCAGCAGCGGCGGCTCGGTGCCCTCCGGCATCTGCCAGTGCAGGGTCACGCGGTCGGTGAACTGCGGGTCGGCGAGTTTGGCCCCGGCGGCGTGGATGAGCAGCGCGGCCCGCTCGTAGAGTGCGTAGTCCACCGTCACTTCCAGCTCCACCACGCTGCGCACCGTGACGACCTCGGCGTTTTCCAGTGCGCGGGCGGTCGCGGTGGTGTAGGCGCGGACGAGGCCGCCCGTGCCCAGCAGCACCCCGCCAAAGTACCGGGTCACGACCACGATGAGGTCGGTCAGGCCGCTGTGCTGCAGCACTTCCAGCGCCGGGGTCCCGGCGGTCTTGGCAGGCTCGCCGTCGTCGGAGTAGCGCTCCCGGTTGCCCTCCCGCAGGCGGTAGGCGTAAACGTTGTGCCGCGCGGTGCGGTTGGCCGCGCGCACCTGCTCCAGAAAGGCCACGGCCTTTTCCTCGCTGTCTGCAAATGCGAGCTGCGCAATGAAGCGGCTCTTCTTCTCCTCATATTCGCCGATGGCTGTGCCCCGGATGGTGCGGTAATCCTCCACGCTGACTCCTCCTGTTTGTTGTGTTCCTTGCAAAACAGTATACCATAAATCCGGGGAAAGAAAAAGCCCGGCACAAGCATTGCTCGTGTCGGGCCTTCCCCGGATTTATTTGAAGCACGGAGATGTCATAATGAAAAAGGTGTCGATTTGCTGAGGCAAACTCGGCAAATCGACACCTGCTGTTCAGATGATGGTCGCTCAAAAGGCGGGTACACATCGTGCCCGATTTGAGAAGCAACTGGCTGCCATTTTACAGGCCCTATAGCTTTGCGTCACAGCCTTTCGACTGCTTTGCCGAGAATATTCAATTCCGTAGATCTTGCATCGCAGTCCAGCCACCGTTCGTGCGGCTCCCTGACTGCTTTTTTATTCTATCATGTTCGTCTTCATTCGTCAAGATTCTGCGGCCGGGTTTTTCCGTTTTTGCAGTTCTTTTTCATGCCTCCCGGCTGCTGCTGTTTTGTTCCGGCCCGTTTTCTGCCGCCTCGCCCTTTCTGCCCCAAAAACATCCAGCTCGACGTTGCTTGCGTGAGCTATCGCAAAAAAAGGGGATTTCTGGAAATTTCCAGTGTTTCACGCAGGAAACGCCCCCATTCACGCAGAAACGTCTTGCGTTTTACCCCCCCCGTGCTATATTGAGCTTAGCAGGCAACCTCTGTTTTCTGGTTCCCCCATCCATGTTGTGGTACGAGTTGGAAGGGACGGCGGCGCACCGCCCTGTCCGGTTCCAATATACGATTTTATGTGTATAACAGGAGGTATTCTCAATGGTCTCTTATCGCAGACTCGCCATGCGCGTTCTGGGGCATGTTCCGGTACCTTTCGGCAAGAAAAAGGCATCTCCCCCTCCCCGCGTTGCCGCACAACGGATCGCGGCCCTCGCTCTCGCCTGTGCCATGATGACCGGCATGGCCCTTCCTGCTTTTGCCGGTACCTATGATATCGCCAACGGCTCCATTGAAATTCACGCTAAAGAAGACGGCAATTTCATCACCCAGTGGTTTATGAATGAGGGACAAAAGGAATTTTACAGCGATTTCGACGGAAATTATAAGGACCCAGACAGCGAAATCACAATCACTAGCTCTAGCTCTGGCACAAGCACGTCGAACACGGTCACCATCGAAGCAGACAAGGGCCAGACGGCCAAGGTCACTTTGAAAGATGTTGAGATCGACGCCAGCTCAACAGGCCAGGCCGCTGTGAATGTGACCGGCAGCGGCAATACGAACATTGAACTGAACGGTAATAATACTCTGACGAGTGGCTCTGGTCATGCCGGTCTGGAGCATAATAAAGAAACAAATTCCGAGGGAAAGGAAACCAGCGGTACTTTGACCATTACGGACAATAATAACGACGGTAAACTTACCGCCAACGGTGGTGCTGGCAGTGCCGGTATCGGCGGCGGCTTCGGAAATGACGGACAAGCAGCCATTACTGGCGGCGAAATCACTGCCAGTGGCGGCGATTACGGTGCCGGTATTGGTGGCGGCAGAAACGATAACTCCGCCGGAGGCAATGGCGATGTGACAATTTCTGGTGGTAAGATTACCGCTCGAGGTGATGACCATGCCGCCGGCATCGGTGGTGGTGGCGACTATAATAATCCCACCAATACCGGCAATGGAAATGTTACGATTAGCGGCGGTGAAATCACTGCATCCGGCGGCTGGCTTGGCTCTGGCATCGGCGGCGGAAACTTTGGCACTGGCACCGTGACCATCAGCGGTGGAACCATCAACGCGACGGGCGGCAATATGGCTGCTGGTATCGGCAGCAGTTATCATGGCGATGGCAATGTAACCATCACAGGTGATGCAACGATCAACAATGCACAGGGCGGCGATGGCGGCGCAGGCATCGGCGGCGGTTACACCAGTAAAAGCGATGTGACAATTTCCGGCAATGCAACGATTGAAACTGTTACTGGCGGCAAACAGTCTGCCGGTATTGGCGGCGGTGGTTGGAAGAGTACTGGCACTGTAACCATCCAAGATAACGCAACGATCAAAAATGCGCAGGGCGGCGATGGCGGCGCAGGCATCGGCGGCGGTGTCTATGGCAGCACGACGGTGTCGATCGAAGGAACCCCCACCATTGAGAACACGACCGGCGGCAACAATGGTGCTGGCATCGGCGGCGGCGCGGGCGGCAAAGGCACTGTGACCATTGATGGCAATGCAACGATCAACAATGCACAGGGCCGCGACGGTGGCGCAGGCATCGGCGGCGGTGCTCTTGGCCTTGGCGATGTGACCATCAAAGGCAACGCAGAGATCAAGCATGCAACGGGCGGCGACGAAGGTGCCGGTATCGGCGGCGGCGCGGGCGGCCTTGGCGATGTGGACATTGAAGGAAAGGTCACCATCCAGAACGCACAGGGCGGTATGGGTGCAGCCGGCATCGGCGGCGGCGCCGAATCCGAGCCGGATGATGAAGGAAATGGGAACAAAATTTCCATCCAGGGCACCGAGGCCGGTTCCCCCAAGATCACCGCACAGGGCGGCACAGCTTCGGATGATGGACAACTTTCTGGCGGCGCAGCCATCGGCAGCGGCAGCGTTACGAGTGAACAAAAAAAGGCCAAAGCCGCTATCACCATCAAAGGCAAAGTGACCATTGATGCCACCGCAGGCGGAAGCATTGCCATTGGCGATGCACTGACCGGAGAACAGAAGTTTGCCGGTTTGCCAGTAGGTGCTGTCATCAAACGGTGGGATTCGGCCGGTGTGGATCTTACCCTAGAGGGTGACCAGCCTAAGCCTGACACGGAGAAGCCTGGCACGGGGAACCCTGATACGGAGAAACCCGGCACGGGGAACCCTGATACGGAGAAACCCGGCACGGGGAACCCTGACACGGAGAAGCCCGGCACGGGGAACCCTGACACGGAGAAGCCCGGCACGGAGAACCCTGACACGAATAAGCCCGGCACGGATAAACCCGACACGGACAAGCCTGGCACGGACAAGCCCGACACAGATAAACCTGGCACGGATAAGCCCGACACGGACAAGCCTGACACGGATAAACCTGACACGGATAAGCCTGACACAGATAAACCCGACACGGATAAGCCTGACACGGATAAGCCTGACACGGATAAACCCGACACGGACAAGCCTGGCACGGATAAACCCGACACGGATAAGCCTGACACAGATAAACCTGACACGGATAAGCCTGACACAGATAAACCTGACACGGATAAACCCGACACGGATAAGCCTGGCACGGATAAGCCCAACCCGGAGAATCCTAACCCGGAGCAGCCCTCTGAGCCGTCGGGTGCGGTCTCGACTTCCGCTCCGGCCGAAGAGCTGACCGCCTCGGATGCAGAGTATCTCGTTACCGTAGAGGGGCTTTCCGTCACCAATGCGCTGGGAAAGCAGATCACGCACACCTGCACACAGAATGCCCAGGGCAAGGTCCTTACCATTCGCGTCAACAGCATTGTGGCCACCGCACATCTCACCATGGAGACGCTCCGGACGCTCAAAGCGCAGGGGGTAGAAACCATCCGTTTCAACACCCTGCTGTACCGTCCGACTTCGGTCTCCATCGACGCACTTCTGAATCTTGGGGTCGATGAAGCCGACATCCTCTGGACGCACAACGGGATCCAGGCCCGCCTGACGGTCGGCGGCACCGATTCCAGCAGCCTTTTGCAATAAGACCCTCTGAACCATAACAGCCGGGAGGCTTCCGTTTCGGAACGCCTCCCGGCTGTTTGGTTATGCACACTTTGTCTTCCGATTCTTTTCCTTTTCCCGATCTCAACAGAATTTTGTGCGGTATTCGCGGGGGGTGCAGTGCTTGATCTCCCGGAACGTTTTAATAAAGTAGCTGCCGTCCGAGAACCCGCATTCCAGACCGATCTCGCCGGTCTTCAGCCGGGTGGAGCGCAGCAGCTCGGCGGCCTTTTCCACCCGGAACTGCTTGACGTACTGGATGGGCGTGATGCCCAGCAGCTGCCGGAAGCTGCGCAGGCAGGCGCTCTCGCTCAGGGCCACGCAGGCCGCGATCTTCTCCACCGTCAGCTCCTCGGCGTAGTGCTCCTCCACGTAGCGGAGCATCCGCTTCATCCGCTCCGAGGCGATCTGCTCCTGCTCCGAGACCTTGGTCTTGCCGCCCACGCACTGGGTGCTCAGCAGCCGCAGCGCCGCCGAGAGATGATACCGCACCCGGTTCTCGTAGTCGAACGGCTCGTCCGCCACCTCTTTCCAGGCGTCCCGCAGGAAGACGAGTACCTGTTTCTGCCAGGGCACCGCCTCGTCCAGCAGAAAAAAAGCCGGGGCACCAGGCTGCAGCAGGGGCCGGATGAGCTTTTGCCAGAAGATGGTGTCCATACCGCCCACCAGCCGGGGCTGGAAGACGCCGGAGTGGAGCAGGGCGGTGCCCTCCGCCTGCTCCACCGAGTGCAGCGCCCCCGAATTGAGGAAGATGCCCTGCCCGGTCTGCAGCGTCAGGCGGGTCTTGTTCACATCCACATGGAGGGGGCCCTGTATGGTGAGGATGTATTCAAATTCCTCGTGCCAGTGCCACGCCACCGAGTAGCTGGCCAGGTCTTCGGCGTAGCAGGCAATGGGAAACAGCGCACTGCCGTGCTGCACCAGCTCGCGCCCTTCGGCGTCAGCCATGATGTCCGTTTCGCAGTGGATGCCGCCCTCATGGATAATTGTTGCACAGCTCGTTCGATATGCCATATTGACCAGTTCCTTTCCGCAAATCTTTGAACATTTTTTATCAATGCCGGTTTTGTTGTACAAAACTTCAGATTTTCTCCTACCACAGCCGCTGGTTTCGTGGTATTATTTCATCAGAGGCCGCAAGTCCAGTATAACACCGAAACGGGAGGAACACAACCCATGGCACAGCTTCTTCTGCCGGTCATCTACCTGGCGTTCATCAGCCTCGGCCTGCCGGATTCGCTTCTCGGCTCCGCCTGGCCGAACCTCTACCCCGCTTTCGGGGTGCCGGTGTCCTACGCAGGCATCGTCTCGGTGATCGTCTCCTGTGGGACCATCGTTTCCAGCCTGTGCAGTGACCGGCTGACCCGTGCGCTGGGCACCGGCAAGGTCACGGCCCTCAGTGTGGCGATGACGGCGGCGGCGCTGTTCGGCTTCTCGGCGGCGAGCGCGTTCTGGATGCTCTGCCTCTGGGCCATCCCCTACGGGCTGGGTGCCGGAAGCGTGGACGCCGCCCTGAACAACTACGTCGCCCTCCACTACGAGAGCCGCCACATGAGCTGGCTGCACTGCATGTGGGGCGTGGGCACCATCATCAGCCCGGTGCTGATGAGCCTGGCCCTGACCGGCGGGCAGGGCTGGAACGGCGGCTACCGCATCGTAGCCCTCATCCAGGTCGGCATCACAGCCGTTCTGGTGCTGAGCCTGCCGCTCTGGAAAGGCCGCCCGGCCGCCGAGACTGCGGACGGCACCCCGGCCAGGCCGCTGACGCTGCCCCAGATCCTGGCCATCCCCGGTGCGCGGGAAGTGATGCTCTGCTTCTTCTGCTACTGCGGCCTCGAAACGACGGCGGGCCTCTGGGCCAGCAGCTACCTCACGCTGAGCAAAGGCGTCCCGGCCGACACGGCCGCTGCCTTTGCGGGCCTGTTCTATCTGGGCATCACGGTGGGGCGCGGCTTCTGCGGCTTCGTTACCCTCCGGTTCAACGACACCCAGATGATCCGTCTGGGGCAGACCGTTCTGGCCGTGGGTGTGGCCGCCCTGCTTCTGCCGGGGCCGCAGGCGCTCTCGCTGGCCGGCCTCGTCCTCGTGGGGTTGGGCTGTGCGCCCATCTACCCCAGCATCATCCACTCCACGCCGGGCCACTTCGGCGCGGACCGGTCGCAGGCTGTGATCGGCATCCAGATGGCAAGCGCCTATGTCGGCAATCTGGTCATGCCGCCGCTGTTCGGCCTGCTGGCAAACAACGTTGCCCCTGCCCTCTTCCCCGTGTATCTGCTGGCGCTGCTGATCCTGATGATCGTCATGCACGAGCAGCTCACCCGGAAGACGGCATGCAAATAAACAATTTTCTGACAGGAGGTATTTTTATGCTTCGTATCGAATATTTTGATAAAGACCGTTTCATGCGTCAGGTTTCCGCCAGCCGCGGCAGTGTGCTGCTGCATCTGGACAACGGCAAGACCTGTGACCTGAAAGAGGATGCCACCGCATCCTCCATTCTCCGGATGATGAACGCCCCCAAAAAGGGCTTTGACATCACCGTGACCGACCCCGCCGACGTGACCGGCTTCCTGCGCTACATGCTGGAGGCAGGCCGGATGGACCGTGTGGCCGGCTGATCGTTCGCCATTCTCCGTTATTCGCATATTACAGCAAACGCAGAGCGCCCGCTCCGGGGTCAGAAGCCGGAGCGGGCGCTCTGCGTTTTTGTGCGGTGTTACAGGATGCAGCGGCTGATGGCGCGGGCCACATTCAGCAGCTCGTCCTGCCCGATGAACCCGAACTTTGCCTCGTGCTCATCCGCGAAGCAAACCGTCAGCTCAGAGGTCTGGAGCGGGTCGCCGAAGCCTGCGGTCTGGACGCCGAAGTGCAGCACCTTGCGGTACGGCAGGACGAAGATCTCCTGCCGGGTGCCGGTAACCCCCTGCATATCCACCAGAAAGATGCGGTGCGAGGTAAAGATTGCCTGGTCGCGCACGGTCTTGTACGCGCCCACGATGGTCTCGCCGTCCAGCAAAAGCGCCTGCACATTCTTGCAGATCTCCTTCTCCTTGATGCGAATGAGGTTCTGCATGGGCTTGTCCCGAAATTCCATAGTTCTATCCCCTTTCAGCGTGGTCGTTGGTTCCATTGTAGCACCCCCGGCGGGCTTTGACAAGCGGCACGGAACTCCATTCTACTTGTGAGCGAAAAAACTTTGAGCGCCCAGCAGGAGCTACCCGACATGCCAAGGGCTCTCCCTTCGGGAGAGGTGGCATCGCGAAGCAATGACGGAGAGGGTCAGTAGTTCAGACCGAACCCGCTGCGGTAATAGTTGCCGTCGGCGTCGCAGTAAGCGTAGCTGCCGCCGCGCACCCCGGCGAGGATGGCCGGGTCGATGTACGGGTCCTTATCGTAGCCGGGCACATCGTTGGGCGAAGCGCAGATTTCACGCACCACACCGTCGATCTCCTGCTCGGTGATGGCGATGACGGCGGGGTCGGACACCATGGTCAGGCTCAGCTTGCCGGTGGGGGCAAAGTCGCCGCTGATGACGTCCACCTGTGCGTTCAGGGCGTTGTTCAGCGCCACCGTGCTGACGGTGTACTGGATGGTCAGCGCGTCGCAGTAGGGCTCCAGCTTGTCCAGCAGCCAGGGGTTGTTCACCACGCAGGTGCCCACGACCTTGCCGCCGCGCGCGTGGATGGCATCGGCCAGCTCCCGGATCTTCTCGACGTCCTTCAGGGTGGTCACCGTGACCTGCTTGCCGGTCTTCTTCTGGCTCTTGTTGATCTCGCGCTCGTCAGTGACGATCTCCCCCATCTCAATGACGGGCATGGCAAACTGGTAGAACACCACGCCGTTGCTGATGGGCCACACGTGGAGGTACAGCACATCGGCCTCCTCCGGGGTGGCGACGACGGTGTATCCCTTCTTCTCGAAGGCCTCCGCCAGTGTCTTGCGCAGCGCCTCGTCGGCATTGGCAGAGCCCAGACCGGCACCCATTGCCTGTGCCATTTTGGCAAAGCCGGAGTCCACGCCCTTGAAGGTGACGATGCAGACCTTCTTCTCTTTGGCCAGCGGCAGAACACCGCCGTGGTTCTTCACCAGCACCACCGCCTTCTGGTTGGCTTCGTAGGCCTTCTTCTTGGCACCATCGAAGTTGTCCTGCCGGGCCTGGTCGGCCTGGTCGGGGTCCAGATAGGGGTTGTCCACACGCTTGGTGCGGAACAGGCTCAGCAGACGGTTGTAGCTGGCGCGGTCGAGGTCGGCCTTGGGCAGCAGACCCTCTTCCACCGCCTTGATGATGTTCTCCGGGTCGGTGTTGCCGCCGATGACATCGGTACCGGCGGAAATGGCCTTGGCATAGCGCTGGGGCACCGTCAGGTCCTCCACGCCGTAGATCTGCACGCTGGTGATGCCGGAGTCGGAGTTGATGTAGCCGTCAAAGCCCATCTTGTTGCGGGCCAGGTCGGTGAGCAGCTCCTTGCTGTATGCGCTGGGCACCGCCTCGGTGCTGGTCACCTCTCCCCGGTAGGTCTGGGGCACGGCGCGGCCATCGGCGGCGATGCGGGAGTAGTCGGGCATGATGGAAGACGCCTTGTGGTCGAATGCACGCTGGAACGGGGGCAGATGGTACTTCTCCATCGAGCCGGGGGTGCGGTAGATGCGCCACTGACCGATGGGCACATGCGGCTCGAAGCCGTTCTCGGAGGGGGCATCGCCGGGGAAGTGCTTGACCGTCAGGACGACCGAGCCCTCGTTCAGGCCGTCGTCGCCGTTCTGGTAGCCCTTGATGAGGGCTTCGGTGATGTCGCTGGTCACATCGGTGCGCTCGCCGTAGGTGCCGTTGGTGCGGGGCCAGCGGGGGTCGGTGGCCACGTCCACCTGCGGGCCGTACATGATGTGCAGGCCCTCGGCCTTCATCATCTTCCGGTCAGTGTCGGCCATTTCATAGACGAAATCTGCGTTGCCGTCTCCCAGCACCGCTGCACCGATGCCCAGAGAGTCCGGGTAGCCGATGTTGATGGGGTTGGTGTGCAGAGAGTACGGAATCGCCACGCCGCCCTTGCAGGCTTCGTATTCCAGCATCTGGGTGCCCGCATTGTGGTACAGTGCCACCATACCGGCCTCGCAGTGCATATCGCCGCGGTAAACGCCCGCCGTGATGTGCTTGTCCAGCACATCGGCGTCATCAATGCTCATGGTCATGCCGGGCAGCGGGCCGGGGATGGGCTTTTCGTCCGGGTCGTGGTGCTTGTAGATCTTGGACATTTCCAGCTTGCCATCGGCCCCAGTGGCCGCAGCGCGGGTGGGGGCCACCGGGGTGTTGAACAGGGTGTTCAGCACAAGGCCAGCCTGCTGGTCCAAGCGCAGATGGGCCACCATATCCTTTGCGCGCTCTTCGGGGCTGAGCCGCCAGTCCTTATAGGGGGCCAGCTCGCCGCTGTTGTCCATATCCTTGAAGTACAGGCCGTCCCTGACGATGACACCGCAGGTGGTCACACCGATATCGGGGCCGTTTTCGTTGTGGAAGACCACCGGCTCCAGGTAACGGTCGGTGATGCTCTCCCCCGCTTCCAGAGCATAGGGTGCCGGAATGACACCGTCGCGGGCGTCGGCCCACTGGGCAGCGCTGGTGTATCGAATCTCCATCTTGTTTCTCCTTTTTCGTGCACGGAAATGCGCAGCTGATATATCACTTGTTATTTTCTATTATACCCCACGGCCCGATTGTTCGCAAGCGAACAACCCGTGCTTTTCTGAACTTCAGCATTGTTCACAAGGAACGCTCCCGGAATCTATGCAATTCCCCGAACCAGCGCAGCGCGTTCCCGCGCTCGGTCCGCTCCGCCGGGCACAAAAAGAGACCGCTGGCCCCGTCGATAACGGAAGGAGCACAGCGGTCTCTCTCGGTTCAGGGCATTACCAGATCATCTGGATGCGGCCTGCGCCGTAGGGATCTTCGTAGTTGAGCAGATAGCCGGGGTAATCGGCCAGCGGGCTGTTGGCACTGGAAAGGTGCGGCAGACCGTTCGCATCCACGCCGCCGAACATGGCTGCGTAGCTGGACATGACGAGGTAATCCTCCGAGACATAGTCCTTGATCAGCTCTGCGCCGTCGAACATGGCGAAGCCGTCGCCCAGGTTGCGCAGGGTGTAGTTCATACCAGCCAGCGCATAGGTGGCGTTCGGGTCCAGAGGCTTGTATGTGCCGGTGGTCTTGTCGTAGATCTCCACATTCGAAACACGCGGGGTCGTAGCACTGCCGACCCAGACATTCTTGTCGTCGGTCTGGACGGTGTTGGGGACCATGGCGTGGATCTCATACTTGGCACCGGCGACCTGCAGGAAACCGCCGTTCTCCTTGCCCTCGGCACCGGCGAAGCGGGCACCAAATTCGAGGGCGTCCAGTATCTGCTGGCCGGTGACGGACATCAGGCAGGCCACATTGCCGAAGGGACTGACGCTCTTGCAGGTCTTGAAGCTCCAGGGGCCTGCGTCCACATTTGCACGGATGCCGCCGCCGTTCATGATGGCGATGTCGCAGTGGAGGTCTTCGATCTCATTGAAGTAGGCATAGATGCCGTCGGCCACGAAATCGCCCAGGTTGGTCTCGCCGGAGCGGATGCGGCGCTTGCCGGTGGCGGGGTCGGTGATGTAGAACTTGGAATCGCCCACGGCGATCTCCTCGCCCAGCATGTCATCCACTGCGCTCACCCACTCGCTGGTGGCAGCGGCCACAGCGGCGTCTGCGCCATCGTAGCTGGGCAGCAGCTCGGTGGTGATGGAGCCATCGGCACCGATGGTCATCTTGCCGACATTCTTGAAGTAGGAGCCGGTCTGGGTCAGGGTGACGGCCTTGCCGGAAGCATCGGCCACCTGCTTGTTCTCCATCACGGTGTGCGAATGGCCGTCGATGAAGGCATCGAAACCGGTGGTGTGTGCGATGACTTCTTCACTGGTCCAGGGGGCGGACGAGGGGTCTACGCCCAGATGGCCCAGACCAATGATATAGGTTGCACCCAGCAGCTTTGCCTTGTCGATGGCCTTCTGGACGGCCTTGTACAGCTTCTGGCCATCGTCGCCGCCGAGGATGTCATAGATATACTTGGTCTGGCTGGCGTTCATGAAGTAGGCCGGAGTGGACTTGGTAAAGGTCTCCGGGGTGGTAACGCCCACAAATGCGATGCGCGCGCCGCCGATGGTGAAGATCTTGATGCTGGGCAGCACCTTCAGGCCGGTGCGCAGGTCCACCCAGTTGCAGGAAACATAGGGGAAAGCGGCTTCCTTCATGGCTGCCTTTGCGCGGGCCATGCCATAGTCGAACTCATGGTTGCCGGGGGTGGCCAGGTCGTAACCGGCCTCGCTCATCAGCTTGATGATGGTCTCGCCGTCATCCATGGAGCCATAGGCCGTGCCCTGGATGTGGTCGCCGGCGTCCACCAGCAGGACGTTCTGGCCAGCGTCCACATAGCTCTGCTTCAGTGCAGCGATGCCGGCATAGGTCAGTTCGGGGGATTTTTTGTCGATGTAGGTGTGCACATCGTTGGTGTAGAGGATGGTAACAGCCGACTTTTCGCCCAGGAAGCAATTGGTCTCTTCGGCCGATGCGGCGGGTGCGCCGAGGGAGACTGCGGTCAGTGCAGTGGCAGCTCCGGCAGCCTTGAGGAAGCTGCGGCGGGAAATGAACTGTTTCACAGGAAATGACCTCCTTCAATTTACGGTACTCTCTTTTTTTGCGGCCTCTCTGCCGCCGCCCGCACAAAAGCTCCCCAACGGGGAGCCGTGGTATGCAGCGCAGCCGCAGCGAGGTCTGCATTTCTGGATTAAGCATATCACAGAATGCCGTTTCGGGCAAGAGAAAACTGTAAAATCCGCGCAAATCCTTTTCACGAAAGTCGTACTATTTTGGAAATTTTCCGTAAAATCATACGAAAAAGGGCCGGGCCCTGCATCCTGTCTCAGGGTGCAGAGCCCGGCCGCATTCAGGGGGAGGTCCAAACTGGATCGGAGGAGACGTTTGAGAAAACGCCTTAAATGGCGTTGTACTCCTTGAGGAACTTTTCAAGGTCGGTGCCCTCGATCTTCTTGAGCACTTCCTTGAGGGCCACCCTCTGGATGAAGGGCAGGTCCATATCGGTCAGCTTCTTGCCGTCGCGGAGCTTGACGGTGGCGTCGATCAGGCAGCGGACATCATAGGTGCTGCCCCAGACCTCAGGCACACCGCGGTCGATGTCCAGCAGGGTGTAAACAGCCTCCATGCCGGTGCGCATCGAATACTCGGTGGTGAAGATGGTGTCGCGGCCGGTCTCGGCAAACTGGCCCAGGAAGGCGAAGTTGACGGCACCCTTCGGCACGATGTCGGGGCGGTCGCCGAAGGCGCGCGGCATGAAGAAGGCGTCGATATACGGCATCATGACCGGCACGGTGTTGGCGCTGTGGTCGGCCAGCTCGGCGATGTCTTCCGTGGGAACGCCCAGATGGTACAGCCACTCCATGCAGATCTCACGGCCGGTGCAGCCACGCATGGGCTTCTTCACATAGTCGCCGGGCTTGTCGCTGAACAGGCCGTAGACCCAGACGCAGAGCTGGTTCTTGGGCTGGTCACGGAACTGCTGCTGGCGGTTCAGCGTCCAGCTGAGCAGCCAGCTGGAATCCTTGACCGTGACGATGCCGCCGGTGACGGTGTGGCCGGTAAAGGGGTCGCGCTTGCAGATCTTCTTGATATACTGCGGGATCTTGTCGTCCAGAGTGGTGATGGTGGCACTCTCCCAGTTGGACAGTTCCGGCTGCGAGCAGAACTTCTCCGGATGGCCGAAGGAGGGGTCCTGTGCGGCGATCTTCTTCCACAGATCCCAGCCGTTGCCCGGCTTGATGGTGGGGTCGAAACCGGCTGCCTTGTCCTGTGCGCCGATGGTGCAGCTCTCGACGCAACCGCCGTTGGTGATGAAGAGCAGGTCGTTCTCGGTCAGCGGCAGCACCCTCTCCTCGCCCTTGTGCTCCACGGTGATGGAGCTGGCCTGCTTTTTGCCGCCCTCGATCTGGAAGCGGACGTCGGTGACCTTGGTCTCATACTGGAACTCCACGCCGTGGTCTTTCAGATAGGTGACCATGGGCAGGATGATGGACTCATACTGGTTGTAGCGGGTAAAGCGCAGGGCGGTGAAGTCGGGCAGACCGCCGATGTGGTGGATATAGCGCTTGAGGTAGAGCTTCATCTCCAGTGCGCTGTGCCAGTTCTCGAACGCGAACATGGTGCGCCAGTACATCCAGAAGTTGGAGCTGAAGACCTCGTCGTCGAAGATGTCGGTGATCTTCTTGTCCTGCAGCTGCTCGTCCGGGGTGAAGAAGAGCTTCATGATCTCCATCGCGCCCCGGTCGGAGATGCCGAACTTGCCGTCGGTGTGGGCATCCTGGCCGCGCTTTTCGGTGGCACGGCAGAGGGACTTGTTGGGGTCTTCCTTGTTCAGCCAGTAATACTCATCCAGAACGCTGGCCCCCTCCGTCTCCAGAGACGGGATGGAGCGCAGCAGATCCCACATGACCTCGAAGTGGTTGTCCATCTCGCGGCCGCCGCGCATCACATAGCCGATGTCGTACTTGTAGCCGTCGCAGGCACCGCCGGGCAGCGGGTCCTTCTCGATCACATGGATGTGGTCGCCCTGCATCTGACCGTCGCGGACCAGATAGCAGGCAGCGGTCAGTGCCGCCAGACCCGAACCGATGATATAGGCCGATTTATTGTCAACGCCTTCCGGCTTTTTGGGGTGTGCAAACGCTTCGTAGTTGCCACTGGAATAATACATAACGCAGACCTCCTGAAGTTTTGGTTCTTTCCGGGCGGCATTCCCGCTCGCCCTTTCGTTGTGCTTAGTATATCCCATCCCCTGTGACAGAACAACATACAAAAGATGACCAGTGTATAAATTTTATACAAAAACCAACCTTTGTCGGAAATATGGCGAAAGTGTGAAGCGCAAAAAAGCTCCCGCCTTCCTGTGACAGAAGACGGGAGCGGATGAAATCCGTTTGGGTTACTGTTTTGCCTCCGGAGCGACCTCAAAATCGATCTTGCCGAGGTTGACGTCGGCGCGGACGATGGTGATCATCATGCTGTCGCCCAGGTTCCAGTTCTTGCCGGAGACCGGGTCAGACAGGCGGATGCCCTCGGTGAGCATGGTGCCGGTGGGGGTCAGGCTGGAAGCGGGCACGAAGCCCTCCACGCCGTTCTCCAGTTCGATGAACAGGCCGCGCTGGGTCACGCCGGAGATGATTCCCTCGTAGCACTCGCCCAGATGGCGGCGGGCATACTCGGCCTTGTAGCAGTCCTCGGCCTTGCGCTCGATCTGCACCGCGATGACCTCGCGCTCGCTGGACTGCTTGGAGGCCTGGATCGCAAAATCGGTGTAGCGGATGGCCATGGTCTCCTTGTCGGTGCCGCTGAGCAGATCGGTCATGATGCGGTGGATGGCCAGATCCGGGTAGCGGCGAATGGGGCTGGTGAAGTGGGCATAGTCCTTCAGCACCAGACCATAGTGGCCCTTGGGCTTTTCTTCGTAGCAGGCTTTGGACATGCAGCGGAGCATGCCGGTATTGACGATCTGTTCAAATGCCGTGCCGCGCACCCCTTCCAGAATGGCGCTCAGCTCCTTGGGCGTGGGCACCTCCTTGGCAAAGTGGTCGTTGATGCCGCAGGCCTGCAGCAGTGCATGCAGGCGCTCCAGCTTTTCGCCGTTGGGCTCCTCGTGGACACGGTAGACGAAGGGGATCTGCTTGACGCGGGCAAAGTGGGCCGCGCACTGGTTGGCCAGCAGCATGAATTCCTCGATCATGGCCTCGCTCTCGCCGGAGGTGCGCTTCTTGACGTCGATGCAGTGGCCGTCCTCGTCGAGGATGAGCTTCACTTCCCCGCTCTCGAAGTCGATGCAGCCGCGCTCGGTGCGCAGGCGGGCACGGTGGGCGTACAGTTCCTTCATGGCGGGCAGCTGGTCGGCCACCTCGGCGTACTTGGCCTGGATCTCGGCATCGGCCGTTCCGGCCAGCAGGGCATTGATCTCTGCGTAGACGCCCTTGACCCGGCTGCAGATGACCGACTTCACGAAGCGGTAATCGGTCAGGTTGCCGTCCTTGTCCAGCCGCATCAGGCAGGAGAAGGCCAGGCGCAGCTCCTTCTCGTTCAGGGAGCAGATGCCGTTGGACAGGCTCTTGGGCAGCATGGGCACGACCTGATCGGCATAGTAGACGGAAGTGGCACGGTTGAACGCCTCTTCGTTCAGCTCAGAACCGGGCTTGACGTAGTTGGAGACGTCCGCAATGTGGACGCCCAGCTCAAAGCCGCCCTCCGGAGTGCGGGTCAGGCTGATGGCATCGTCGATGTCCTTGGTCTCGGCGCTGTCGATGGTGAAGATGGGCAGAGCGCGCAGGTCCATGCGACCCTTGCAGTCCTCTTCCGAAACGGTCATGCCCTCAAACTTCTTGGCTTCCTCGCGGACTTTGTCCGGGAAGCGGGTGTGGATATCGCGGGCATAGAGCAGCGCCTTGGCGCAGCGCTTGGCTTCATCCGAGCTGCCGAACCGCATGGCCACGCCGACGCGGTGGTCTTCCTGGCGGCTGCCGCGCATCAGGATCTCGACCGCCACCTTGTCGCCGTCTTTCGCGCCGCCTTCGCAGTTCCGCATCAGCTGCATGGAGATGGCCGGGCAGTCGTCCGGCACGAACTTCAGACGGCCCTCGATCCGGCGGGCCGTACCCACCAGGTCGTTCTTCTCGGTGAGCACCGCGAGGATGGCACCCTCGTCGCTGCCCTCCACACGGGGATGCTCGAACTTCTCGACGAGGACCTCGTCGCCGGGCATCGCGCCGCGGGTGAAGCGGCCGGGGATGAAGATATCGCTGGTCTCATCTTCCAGCATGACAAAGGCAAAGTTCTTGCCCAGTTTGACCACTTTGCACAGCAGGGCCTTCTCGGCGCGGCCGGAGCGCACGGTGAAGAACACACCCGAACGCTGGCAGACCACGGCCTCATGCACCAGAGCATCCAGCGCTTCCATCACCTTGCGGTCTGCCCCGCGGTCGCCGCCAAAGCGGGCCTTCAGGTCCTTGACGGTGCAGGGCTGGTTCTGGATGGCATGCTCGATCTTATCGCGTAATGACATAGATTTTACTCCTTAACAACATTCTCAAAATTCTCCAGCGGAATCCTGAGTTTCCCACCTTCTGCCGGAGGCATCCGCACCCGGCAGTGTTTGCCCATCGGGCTTTTCTCATCCGATGCAGGCCCACCCGGCCTGTCAGAGGCTCCCCTCAGAAGAAGAGCTGTCCGCAGCGCAGACAGAGAAATTTCAGACAGAAAAACAGCCCCGCCTTACACGGGGCTGTGCGCGGGTCCTCAAGCCAGACGGCTGGCGAACACACAGGCCAGGACGGCCACCACGAAGAAGACGACACCGGCGATGCGGGTCACCTTGGCCAGCATCTGGTCGGCAGGGGTCAGCCGTGCGTTGTTTGCGCCGTATGCGCCGCCGTTGATCGCACCGGACAGGCCCTGACCGTGGGTGTGCTGCATCAGGGTGAGGACGATGATGACGACCGAGGCAGCAAGCAGGATGGCGCCGCCGACGATTTCAATAGCAGACATGGATGGAACGCTCCTTTTATTGTAAATTTGATTGAGACTGCATACAAATACAAGAATATGATAGCATACAACCGCGCAAATTGCAAGATGGACTCTGCCTCATCGGGCCAAATTTTCCAGCATTTCGGCCAGAGCGGCAAAGACTGCGGCGCTGGAATGGGCAGGTTCTGTCTGGGCGTCCTGCAGGACCACGATGGTATACCGGGGCTGTTCCGCCGGAAAAACGCCCGCAAACCAGCTGTTTTTCAGCTCTTCACCCGCCCGGAACTGGCCGGTCTGGGCCGTCCCGGTCTTCCCGGCGGCGGTGGTCTCCGGCAGGGCCGCCTCGCGGCCGGTACCGTTTGCCACCACGCCCGCCAGCAGACCGCGCAGCGTTTGCGCCGTCTGTTCCGAGACGACCGGCTTCGCCCGCCGGTGGGCCAGCGTTTCCAGCGGCTCCCCGGTCGCCTCGTCCAGCGTGTTCCGCAAAAAGAGCGGCATCCGCCAGGTGCCGGTGACCAGCGCGTTCAGCATCCCGGCCACCTGCACCGGCGTTGCCAGCAGCTCCCCCTGCCCGAAGCAGAAATTTGCATAGGCCCCGGACGAGGTCAGGGCTTCCGCCGTTGGCAGGATGCCCGCCGCCGTGCGGAAGCGGTCCGTCAGTTCCGCGGCCTGCCCAAAGCCCACCCGCTCAGCCAGCGCACGGACCCGCTCGGCCCCCAGCACCTGCCCCAGCCGGATAAAGTATCCGTTGCAGCTTTTTTCCAGTGCGGCGGCAAGGTCTACCTCCCCATGCGGGATGCCGCCCGCACAGCGGAACACCTGCCCGTCCACCTCGCACCAGCCGGGGCAGGTGTAGACCAGACCGGTCTCTCCTGCTTCCAGCGCAGCGGCGGCCAGCACCGGCTTGAACACCGACCCCACCGCGTAGCTCTGGAAGGCCCGGTTCAGCATCGGGCTGTCCGCTGCGGTCAGGCTGGCAGCCGGGTCCGCCGGGTCATACCCCGGCACGCTGACGCAGGCGCGGACTTCGGCGTTTGCGGCATCCAGCACCACGATGCAGCCGGTGGTCATCATCCGACCCGCAACGGCTTCCGCCGCCCGCTGGACCGGCCGGGAAAGAGTCAGCTGGACGCCTACGGCCCTGCTGTCGGCGTGGGTCTGTTCCGGCTCGCTCCGCAGACGCCCCTGCGCATTGACAAGACAGGTGAGGGTGTCGCCCTCCCCGGTGCCGGAAAGTGCCGCATCAAACGCTGCTTCCAGCCCGGCGGCTCCCCTGCCGTCACCGTCCACATACCCGATGAGCTGCACAGCCAGCGGCGCGGCCGCATAGCGCACGGCCACCGGCCAGCAGGAAATGCCCAGCGGCGAAACATCGCGGTCCACCGTGAGCAGGAACGGAGAGGCTGCGTTTCGTTTCTGGTACAGCAGCGCCTGCCCAGCCGCATCGGTGCAGGAAAAGAGCCGGGTATAGTTTCCCCCGCCGGGCACACAGAGCGCCATCCACTTTGTGCCAAAACCCGTCAGAAGATGGCCCTCGCAGTCGTAGAAATTGCCCCGCCGCGCCGGGAGTGCCAGCGTCACCACGCTCTGCGCCGCCGCGCGGGCTGCATAGTCCGCGTGGGAGCACAGCCAGTACAACCGGCAGACCACCGCCGCAAAACACCCCACCAGCAGCGCATACAGCGCCAGCACCCGCCGTCCGGACATGAAAACGCCCCCTTTGACCTTTTGAAACAGTGTGGGCCAGACAGGGGGCGTTGATGCGGTTATTCGCAGATCTTTTTCACGAGCTCTGCCGCGCGGGCAGCGTCCTCGGCGGTAGCCGTTTCCGCATAGCGGGCGCGGAGGTAAATTTCGCGCAGTTCGGCCTCGGCAGCGTAGTCCATGCCGGAGGCACGGCCCATGATGTCCAGGCTGGTATCTCCGCGCAGGATGGTCAGGCCGTGGGCCTTGCAGTAGTCGAGATAGGCCCGGTATTCCCGCCGGACACGGGCGTTCGGGCTAAGGAAGAGCCCCGGCCACCGACGGCGGGTGCGCAGGGAGGTCCGGCGTTTCGTCATCGGGGCAGCACCGGTCGGTTCCGCCGCGCGGCCCCGGCGCAGGATGTGCCGCACCGCTAAAATCAGCAGCACCGCCGCAAAGAGCACCGCCACTCCGGCCAGCACCCGTGGGCCGTCCATCAGCAGGCCGCTCTCCTCGCCGATGGCGTCCCGGACATCGCCCGCTCTGGATTCATACAAATCGCCCATTGCGACCTGCCGGTTTGCGAACAAGGCCAGCACCCACGCAATGGCATACCACAGCTTTTGGAACACCACGACGATGCCGTAGGCCACCACATTGTTCAGCACCAGTTGCAGCACCGGCACCAGCAGCTTGAAATACACCGCTGCGGCCAGAGCTTTCGCCCCGTTCATCACGGCGCTGCGGCTGAGCAGAAAGGCCGCGCCGCTCAGCGCCGCCAGAAGCCCGCCGGATATCAGCAGGTAGGATGGTGCACTATACACCTCCGGGTCCTGCCGGGTCGTCCGAGTAAACCAGACCAGCGCAAGCGCCGCCGTGATTGCCATGGGCAAGGCTGTGGTCAGCACCGCGTCTGCGTTCCACAGCAGCATCGCCGCACCGAACAGCGGCCAGATGCGCAGCAGCCAGCGGAACCGCTCTCCCTGCTGCACTGCAGAAAGGCCGAACTCTTCCCGCACCGCCAGCAGCGTCACATAGCACACCGCCGGGAGATAGACGAGCTGATCCGCCCGTGCAGGCAGAAACGGCAGCGCCGCCGCACTGGCCAGCGCCAGCACGGTGCGCAGGGAGGGATTTCCCCGGAAACAGGTCGCCGCTGCGAAACAGACAGCGGGCCAGAGAAGCACCCAAATTGTGGGATGCCCGCCGAAGCCTGCCGCAAAAAAGCCTGCAAAGGCGTAGTAGAACGCGAGGTCGCCCAGGATGCGGAGTCCATGTAGTGCTGTCATACCGGTCCCTCCTCTCCGCGTTGTTGCACACATTCCGGCGTGAGGACCAACAACCGGACCCCTGGCATCGGGTTCAGGCAGGCGCGGGCCTCTGCTTCCGGCTCTGTGGTCAGGAAGATGCAGCTCGTCTGCTCCTGCGCGTGATAATACCGGGCGCAGAACTCTCGGCAGGGCTGGGCGGTCTGCCCGGTGGCGCGGCCCAGCATTTCCAGCATGCGGCGGAAATGTTCTGGCCCGTACCCTTGCGGCACTTCCAGCGGCTTTTTCCACTCGTCGCCCGCCGTCACGGTCGCGTTCATCAGCAGGTCGAACGTTGCATTCAGCGCAAAGCGGTAGGACACCGCCTTTTCTTCCAGCATCCGGCAGACCGTCCGGGCCATGGAGTAGCACCGCTCCACCCGCTCCGGCTGGGTATAGCGCGACGAATCCGCATGGACCAGCACCACGACCCGTGGTTCGGTCGTGTAATCAAACTTTTTCACCATCAAGCCCCGCCCACGGACGCTCTGCTTCCAGGAGATAGCCCGCATCGGGTCGCCGCTGGTGTACTCGCGATAGCCTGCCGTCAGGATGGGGTCTTCGTAGAGGTAGCGGTTCACCGAGATGCCGCCCAGAAAGCCGCCCATCAGGCCGTCCAGTTCCGGCAGGTCGCATTCCCTGGGTGGAACGACGAGCTCATGGAAGCCCCGCTCTGTGCGGGATTGCGTCTTCAGGCCCAGCAGGTCGCCGCCGATCAGCTGTAGCGGCTCCAATACATAGCGGCCCCGCTGCCCGACGCGGACCGCGACTTTGAACGAAGCCTCCTGCTGCGGACGCAGCCAGGCCGTGCACCGCACAGTGTGCCCCTGCCCGGCACAGTCTCTGGTCAGGTGGTCCATGCTGCACGGGGTGAGCTCCCGCCCCAGATGGAGCCGCAGGGCTACAAATGACTTCCAGTGGGGGCCGCTGTTCCGTACGGTCAGCCGCAGGTTCACCGGCTGGTCTGCCTCGGCAAGGAAGTCCTCCGTTTCCAGCAGCCCCTGCAAATCGTCCAGACTGTGGACACAAGACTCCTGTTCCAGCCAGAAGAGTAGCCCCGCCAGCACCAGCGCAAATACGACCGCCGCCATCAGTGGTTCTCCAGCGGAACTTCAACATCGGATAGCAGCTTCCGCAGCCGCTGGGTTGCAGCTTCCGCGTTCATGCTGCCGCCCAGGACCACACGATGGCAGAGCACCGCCGGGGCCAGCCCCTTGACGTCCTCCGGAACAACGTAGTCCCGGCCCTGCAGAGCCGCGTAGGCCTGCGCCGCCTGATACAGCGCCAGCGCACCACGGGTGGACACCCCGCTCACGAAACCGCCCTGCATGCGGGTGGCCTCCACGATGTCCATCAGGTAGTTCTTCACATCGTCGGAGACCTTCACCTCACGGTAAGCCGTGCGGACATAGGCCGTTTCCTCCGGCGTGACCACCGGGTTCAACTGGCTGAGCACCGCCTGCGCCGACGGGCGGGACAGCACTTCCATCTCCTGCTCCCGGTTCATGTACCCCAGTGACAACCGCATGAAAAAGCGGTCCATCTGGGCATCCGGCAGCGGGAAAGTGCCAAAGGATTCCAGCGGGTTCTGGGTCGCCAGCACCATGAACGGCTCAGCCAGGCGGCTCGTCACGCCGTCCACCGTGATCTGCTTTTCCTCCATGGCTTCCAGCAAGGCCGACTGGGTGCGTGGCGTGGCGCGGTTGATCTCGTCCGCCAGCACAAAGTTGGTGAAGAGCGGGCCGGGCCGGAACTCGAACTCGCCGGTCTTCTGGTTGTAGAAGTTGATGCCCGTCAGGTCCGACGGGAGCAGGTCGGGCGTGAACTGTACCCGCCGGAAATCCCCGCCCACAGTCCGGGCAAAAGCGCGCAGAAGCATGGTCTTGCCGGTGCCGGGCTTGTCTTCCAGCAGGACATGGCCTCCGCACAAGAAGCTGACGAGGACTTTTTCAATGATGTCGTCCTTGCCCACGATGACCCTGGCACAGTTGGTGACGACCTTGTCCCGATAGGCGGTAAAAGCTGTTCGTTCCATAACGATACCCCTCTTTATTTTGATGAAACAGGTCTATTATATCACATTTTGCATCAGAGGGGCAGTGATTTGAAAAAAAGGAGGCGGAGCCTCCCACATGGGAAACTCCGCCTCCTGCGGTGTATGAATCTGATTGCGCGCGAAGCGGCTTAGTACATGCCGCCCATACCGCCCATGTCGCCGCCGGCAGCTGCGGGAGCAGCCGGGGGTTCGGGCAGATCAGCGACCAGGCTCTCGGTGGTCAGCACCATCTCGGCGACGGATGCTGCGTTCTCCAGAGCGGAGCGGGTGACCTTGGTCGGGTCGACGATGCCAGCAGCGATCATGTCGTCCACGAAGACCTCGTTCTGTGCATCAAAGCCGTAGTTGGGCTTGTTGGCAGAGACGATCTTGTCGATGATGACACTGCCTTCCAGACCGGCGTTCTTTGCGATCTGGCGCAGAGGTGCTTCCAGAGCCTTCAGGACGATCTTTGCGCCGGTGCGCTCGTCGCCTTCCAGCGTCTCGCACAGCGCACGGACAGCGGGGATGGCGTTGATAGGAGCGGTGCCGCCGCCGGCAACGACGCCTTCCTGAACGGCTGCCTTGGTCGCGTTCAGAGCGTCCTCGATGCGGAGCTTCTTGTCCTTCATCTCGACCTCGGTCGCAGCACCGACCTTGATGACGGCCACGCCGCCGGCCAGCTTTGCCAGACGCTCCTGCAGCTTCTCGCGGTCAAAGTCGCTGGTCGCAGCCTCGATCTGGTTGCGGATCTGTGCGATGCGGGCTGCGATGGCGTCCTTATCACCTGCACCGCCAACGATGGTGGTGTTCTCCTTGGTGACCTTGACCTGACGGGCATGGCCCAGCATCTGGACGGTTGCGTCCTTCAGCTCATAGCCCAGATCAGCGGACACGACGGTGCCGCCGGTCAGGGTCGCGATATCCTGCAGCATCTCCTTGCGGCGGTCG
>ENA-ORSA01001081-ORSA01001081.1-human-gut-metagenome-genome-assembly--contig:-NODE-1081-length-24848-cov-2.813213_pt1 | contig 24848 bp, 26 predicted proteins | sample MGYA00242179_ERZ509142 | MGnify/ENA primary metagenome ERZ509142 (study PRJEB26280, sample SAMEA2338659) | human gut metagenome | biome: human gut; feature: human-associated habitat; material: faeces... | reverse complement strand
GCCCACTTCGGGGAACGGCATCTCGTGCATCTCTGCCACATGTCCTTTGACGATTACGCCAAAATGAATTTTGTCAGGAAGCATTGGGTATAACCCTCCTTGAAAAAATGAGAATTTTATTGAACAGTCAGTACGTTACGCTTACGCGCGGTTGCACTGGTTGAACAACTTCATGTAATGAACCAGCTTATCTTTGTAGCCTTCAAAGAAGGTGCCATATACCTGGAACGCTACGGCTTCTTCATCATACACAGCGGCGGAGCCGGCTTTGTACAGGTCGGTAGCCAGGTTTACTTTGCTGATACCTTCGCGGGTCGCTTTGGCCAGGTTTTCATCGCCCGTGCCGCTGCCGCCGTGCAATACCAACGGTACTTTAACGGTATCAAAGATCTTGTGCAGACGATCGAAATCCAGGTACGGAGTGCCTTTGTATTCGCCGTGAGCGGTACCGATAGCAACAGCCAGCATGTCGATGCCGGTTTTGTCGCAGTAGTCTTTTGCCTGATCCGGATCGGTCAAAGCAGCGTCGCGGTCTACAGAATACTGCAGGCCCTGGCCTACATGGCCCAGCTCAGCTTCAACGCTTACGCCTACGGCATGAGCCACTTTTACCAGTTCGGAAACTTCTGCAATGTTTTCATCATATTCCAGGGTAGAACGGTCTACCATGATGGAAGTGAAGCCTGCACGGATAGCTGCGATGGCATGTTCGTATTTTGCGCCGTGATCCAGGTTGATCGCGATCGGCACGTCTACTTCTTTACACAGGGCACCTACCATGTGACCGAAGAAGTTGATGTCCGGGTTTGCGCTGTAGCCGATGTCCAGGATCATCGGAGCTCTGTTTTCCACAGCAGCGGAAATAGCCGCACGAGCCGTGTCTTCGTTGTTGATGTTCGGAGCCGTTACACCATAGCCGCCTTCACGAGCTGCGTTCAGGATTTGAGCCATAGATACTAACATTGAGTTTTCCTCCTTAAAGAAAATGTATTAAACAATTCGCCTTTTGCGAATTTGTTTTCAAAAGAACGAGGGATTTCTCCTCTACATTTTATAACGAGATTGCATTTGGTGCAAGCATACAAATAAACAAATTTATTTTATCATAAAAAGCAAACGGAAAACATCTTTTTGCTGCACCGGCCAAAACAGGCTATACACAAAAATAGGGAACATTTCAAAAGCAATTACAATTTTACAGCAAGTATAGGCACATTGCAAGGGGAACATTTTTGTTTCACCTATCTTTTTGCGCAACCTTTTCCTTTCGTACATAAAGAAAGCCCAAACAGAAAACTATTTGAGCAACGAAGAAAAATGTTCCTGTAAAGCCCGCTCCAACGGGACGATAGGCTGTTCCGGCAGCGCCTGAAAATACACTTCCACGCCTTTTTGCTCCATTTTGCACAGGCATTCGGCATCCGGCCGGGATAAATACACCGTGGGATACACCTGCACACGGCCTTCCCGGCGCCCCAGGCCCGCCACTTGCAGTTTTTTCATCGGCACGCCGGTGTTCAGCGCCGTTTCGGCATGTTGAATATCTTTAAAAATAAGCAACGCTCTGCCCTTCTGGGCAGATAAAAAGCCCGCCACTTCCTCTGCGGTCAACACTTCCAACGTGGTGCCCTTCGGGATCGCCATGTTAAACAGGCCGATCAGCATGGCGTCCTGCGCCACATCATCATCCACAATGCAGATGGAATCCGCCCGGGTCTGCGCGGTCCATTTAACCAGCACCTGCCCATGGATCAAACGATTGTCTATTCTGGACAAAACCAGCTCTGCCAAAGCAATCCCCTCCATAATTTTCTTCCTGTTTTATACCTTATGTATCATATATAAATTGTTGGTTTGTGTCAACGACAGGGGTTCTATGATATACTATGAGTGAAATATATCTTTCATCCCTGTTTTTTATTTGCCCGACAACCGGCAGGCCGCCGGTGTATGCGGTGCTGCAAACTGTATTTTTTCTTTACCATATTTGAATCGGGAGGTATTTTACTCATGCGTGCTTCGGAATTGATGGCCATTTACGGCACGGACGGATTTTCCATGGTGGGCACTTTGCTGGAAAAGATGGACGCAGTTTCCCTTTTGCCCCAAAACAAAGACGCCAGCATCGCCATTAAGCCAAACCTGGTCGTGGCAAAGCCGGCGGAAACCGGCGCCACCACGCACCCGGAGATTATCGACGGCATTATCTGCTATCTGCAGGCCCATGGCTATACCAATCTTTCCATCATTGAATCTTCCTGGGTGGGAGATTCCACCGTGCGGGCGTATGAAACCTGCGGGTATCAGGCGCTGTCCAAACGGCGCGGCGTGCCCTTATATGATATGAAGCGCGAACCCGGCATTACCCTGCAAAGCCACGGGCTTTCGATGGAGGTATGTAAGCGGGCGGCAGAGGCGGACGCCATCATCAATGTGCCGGTATTAAAAGCGCACTGCCAGACCTATATCACCTGTGCGCTGAAAAACCTGAAAGGGCTGGTGCCGGATCGGGAAAAACGGCATTATCATCAGCTGGGCATTCATCGCCCGGTGGCGGTGTTAAACACGCTGATTCGCCCGGCGTTTACCATCGTAGACGGCCTGTGCGGCGATTTAACCTTTGAAGAGGGCGGCAACCCCGTGCCGATGCAGCGGCTGATCGGCGGCGTGGATTCCGTATTGATAGACAGCTATGCCGCGCAGCTTTTGGGGTATGACCCGGAGGAAATTGAAATGCTGCCCATGGCGCGCGATTACGGCGTGGGACATTATTTTACCGACCCTTCGGCGCTGATTGAGCTCAACAATCCCGCGGATTTGCCCGGCAAATTTACGCCGTCGCGCAAATCTTCGCACCTTGCCAAACGGGTGGACGCCAAAAACGCCTGTTCCGCCTGCTATGGCAGCTTGTTGTTTGCGCTGAATCGGCTGGATGAATTGGGCGAAATGCCGCGGCAAACGTTGCACATCGGCCAGGGCTATCAAGGCGTTTCGGCGGAAGGGATCGGCATCGGCCGCTGCTGTGCCGGGTTTTCCCAATGCTTAAAAGGCTGCCCGCCGCAAGCCAAGGATATTGTTGATTTCTTCTCCAAAGGCTGAACGCTATGAACCGTACTAAACAGAACCTGGCGCTGCTGTTTGCCGTATGCTGCATTTCCTTTGCCGGGCCGCTGATCAAAGTGGCGCTGTTGTTTGCCATGCCGCCGGTGGCGGTGGCGTTTTACCGGCTGTTTTTCTCTACGGCGCTGTTGTCTGCGCCAAACGCCAAACAAAAGGGCTTTGCCTCGTTCAAAAATTTGACCAGCAAGGACAAATGTCTGCTTGCGGTTTCCGGGGTATGCTTGGCGCTGCATTTTTTCTGCTGGATCTCTTCGCTGACCATCATCAGCACCTTTGCTTCCACCGTTATCGTCTGCACGCAGCCGGTTTTTGTGATGCTGGGCGCGTTTGTCTTCTTCCGTGAAACACCCGCAGCGCGTGCGCTGCCCGGCGTGGGGCTGTGCATATTGGGCACAGTGCTCATCGCCATGGCCGGCGGCGACGGCGGCGGCACGCTTTGGGGCAGCATTTTGGCACTGTTGGGTGCGCTGTTTTCCGCCTGCTATTTTCTTTGCAACAAAGCACTGCGACATGTGATGCCGCTGACCCCGCATACCTTTGCCGTATACGGCATTTGCGCGGTGTGCCTTTTGTTGCTCAGCTTTGCGCTGCGTGCGCCGCTGTTTGGCTATGCCTGGCAGGCCTATGCCGTCTGTTTCGGGCTGGCCGTGCTCTGCACGCTGGGCGGGCACAGCGTATTAAACTGGGCTTTGAAATATTTTAAGGCCGGGGTGGTTTCCATCGCCCAGCTGGGAGAGCCGCTTGGCGCGGCGCTTTGGGCCTTCCTGCTGTTTGGTGAAGTGCCTAGCATGCTGGTTTTGATCGGCGGGCTGATCATCCTTTGCGGAGTGGTATGGTTTGCCGTTTTCGACCAAAAAGAGCCAGCCGCCTGAAAACCGTATTGTATTTGGCTGATAGAACGCATAGAATGGTACAAACTACATACAAAATAAAAAAACGTAAGGAGGCGCCATGCAGGAACGTAAGCGCATTTTTGTTGATACTCCCTTTTTGAAAGCAGCAGAGCTGCCCGCCTTGATGCTGTTGACCGGTGTGGTGGTGGCGCTTTGCTATTATTTGGCGTCGTATGTGATGCCGTTTCTTTTGGCGCTGTTGGTTTCCTTTGCCATTGAGCCGCTGGTTCGCATGCTTTCCGGTACGGACAAAGCCGGGCAGAAAAAGCGAGTCGGGCTGCCGCGCAAACTGGCCATTGTTTTGGTGATGCTGGTAGCGTTTTCGCTCTTGATTGTCGCCGTATTTTTCATCGTGCAGGGGCTTTTAACGGAATTGGTTTCTCTGGCGGATGTTTTGCCCGATAAAATTCCTGTGTGGATTGATCAGCTGCATCAATGGATGGATAAACTGGCCGCTCAATATTCGTTTGTTTCTTCGGAAAACCTGCTTTCTTTGGTTCAAAGCCTGGGCGGATATGTATCCAAAGCCATCACGACCATCGCCTCTTCGGCGGCATCGCTGGTAACAAACATGCCGGTCATTATGCTGTTTATCGTGTTTACCATTATGTCTACCTATTTTTTGTCCGCGTCGCGGTATTCGATTATGAAAAACTTAAAGCGCCAGCTGCCGCAAAGCTGGCAGGAGACTGCGCGCCATCTGTATACCACGCTGGTCGGTGCGCTGATCGGCTGGCTCAAAGCACAGCTGATTATCGTTTGCTGCATGCTCACCGTTATGTTTATCGGCTTTACAATTATGGGCATTGATTATGCCCTGCTCATTGCCACCGGCGTTGCCGTGATGGATGCGCTGCCGATTTTGGGCTCCGGCCTTGTGATGATTCCGTGGATCGGCTATCAGCTGTTTTTCGGCTCCCTGCCTACCGGGCTGGGGCTGATCTTGGTGTATATTCTACTGATTTTCACGCGCCAGAGCATAGAGCCCCGCGTGGTGGGCGGACAGATCGGCCTGCCGCCTTTATGGACGATGTGCGCCATGTATGCCGGGTTTAAACTGTTTGGCTTTGTCGGCCTGTTTATTGGCCCGCTGACGTTGCTGTTGATGTATAACGTGGCGAAAATGTATCTGCAAAACCGCACCTACCGCGAAGTGTTAGCCGATGTGGCAGCCCAGTGGGCCCCGCCGCCGGATCTGTAATCTTTGCAAAAAACAACCTCAAAGCGGGGTTGTTTTTATTTTTTGACCATATGATTTAGTTATAAATACTAGATTTTTTGATTTTATTTTCTAAAAGTAATGATTTTTTCTTCATCTTGCAGTATACTTTTTGTAAGGGGAGGGTTTCTATGACACGCAAACAAACATCTTGCCTTTATTTTCAACCGGAATACGGATACAGCTGTGCGCAGGCTGTGTTTTTACCATTTGCGGAAAACAGCGGCCTTTCCCGCGAAAGCGCAGCCAAGCTGTCCGCAGCATTTGGCGGCGGCGTGGGCGGATTGGAACAAACCTGCGGCGCGTTGTGCGGTGCAGCCATGGCGCTGGCGCTGGCCGTTCACCCGGCGGACCCGAAAGACAGCCAAAAAAAGGCGTATTACCGCAAAACCATGCAGAAAATGGGCCGGGCGTTTGAAGAAAAGTTCGGTTCTATGCAGTGCTGTGAATTAAAAGCGATGGACCAAAACAGGCCGCAGCCGGCAGACGGAAGCCGGCCCTGTGCCAAATATGTATCTTTCTGCGCAGAATATCTGGAATCTTTGATCTAAGGAGCGTTTCCATGTCTTCCGAAAAAACAACCAAGCAAAATAAAAAACAGCAGGCGCCGAAAATCGGCCTTGGCTTTTATACCCTGGGCGAAGAGATTGCCAATTCCATTACCCATGGGCTGGGTGCGCTGTTGGGCATCGCGGGCACGGTGGTGCTCATCGTGTTTGCCGCCCTTACACACGACCCGTGGAAAATCGTAAGCGTTTGCATATACAGCTTTACCATGATTTTTCTGTTTACGATGTCCACGCTATACCACGCCATCAACAACAAGCGAGTCAAACAGGTATTTCGTGTGTTTGACCATACCTCCATCTACCTTTTGATTGCCGGAACCTATACGCCTTTTACGCTGGTCACGCTGCGCAACAGCGGCATCTGGGGCTGGTGCATTTTCGGCGTGGTGTGGGGCGTAACGGTTTTGGGCATTGTGCTCAGCGCCGTCAGCCTTGAAAAATTCAAGGTGTTTGAAATGACCTGTTATGTGGCCAGCGGATGGGGCATCATCGTGGCGATGTTTCCGCTGATCAAAGCGCTGCCGCTGACAGCCATTGTTTTGCTGGTTTCCGGCGGGGTGGCCTATACGGCAGGCATTGCGTTTTTTGCCAGCAGCCGCAAATATTGGCACTCTATCTGGCATCTGTTTGTGTTGGCAGGGGCGGTGCTCCATTATTTTTGCATTTTGCTGTATGTCATTTAACACAGCCTTCCCTTTTATATTAGAAACAAGAAAGCAGGAACACCCTCCTGCTTTTTTATTTTGGAAAGCTTTATTCTGCCCTCTTTTTCCTGTGTTCGGCGGCCTGCACGGCCGGGTAGGGCGGGCATTGCAGGCTTTGGACAAAATATGCTATACTGTTCTATCATGAGTAAATAGGCGTAATAAGCGCCATAAAAGGAGCGAAACAAACCGTGGATCGCAACGATATTGCCCAATTGGCACAATTGGCAAAGTTATCCTTTACCGATGAAAAGCTGGATGCGTTTACCGAAGAGTTTTCCAATATTCTGGCGTTTGTAGACCAGCTTTCTCAGCTGGATACCCAGGGCGTCAGCATTGAGCGCACGGCGGATTCCGCCGTGGTACGCGAAGACAAGGTAGCGCCCTCCCTGCCCAAGCAGGCCGTAATTGAGCTTGCGCCCAACACCGATGGGGATGGGTTTCTCATTCCCAGGATTGTATAAGGAGGCGGCGTGATGCAAGCATATGAAATGACCGTAAAAGAACTGCAAACCGCCCTTCGGGAGAAAAAGATCTCTGCGGCGGAGGCCATGCAAAGCTATCAGGGCCGCGTGGCGGAGGTGGATCCGCTGGTGCAGGGCTATATCAGCCTGAATCCGCAAACGGCCGAGCAGCAGGCGGACCGGGCCCAGGCGCGTTTGGATGCCTGCACGGCCCAGCCTTTAACCGGCATTCCGATGGCCATTAAAGACAACATGTGCACAGCCGGCATTGAAACCACCTGTGCTTCCAAAATGCTGGAAAACTTTGTGCCCCCGTATACGGCCACGGCGGTGGAAAAGCTGTTTGGACAAGACGCCGTGATGCTCGGCAAAGCCAACATGGACGAATTTGCCATGGGCTCTTCCACGGAAACCTCTTACTTTTTTGAAACGAAAACCCCGCACAACCTAAACTGCGTGCCGGGCGGCAGCAGCGGCGGCAGCGCCGCGATTGTCTCTTCCGGCATGGCGGCGTTTGCCCTTGGCAGCGATACGGGCGGCTCGATTCGCCAGCCCGCTTCGCTTTGCGGCGTGGTTGGTTTTAAGCCCACCTACGGCATGGTGTCCCGTTATGGGCTGATTGCCTTTGCTTCTTCTCTGGATCAGATCGGCGTATTCACCCATACGGTGGAAGATTGTGCCGTGGTGATGGATGCCATTGCCGGGCCGGATGCCAAGGACTCCACCTCCATGCAGCAGCCCGCGCCCAAGTTTGAATCGGCGTTGACCGGCTCTGTAAAAGGGCTGAAAATCGGCGTGCCGCAGGAATATTTCGGACAAGGCGTTACCCAGCAGGTGCGCACGGCTGTGCAAAAGGCGGCCGACGATTTGGCTTCGCTGGGCGCGATTGTGGAGCCCTGTTCGCTGCCGCTGGCCCAATACGGCCTGCCGACCTATTATCTGTTGGCCTGCGCAGAGGCCAGCAGCAACCTGGCGCGTTATGACGGCGTTCGTTACGGCTATCGTGCCGAAGAAGCCGCCAGCTTTGAAGAGATGCTGATCCGCACGCGCACCGAGGGCTTTGGCGATGAGGTAAAACGCCGCATTATGCTGGGCGCGTTTGTGCTGTCCGCCGGCTATTACGATGCTTACTATAAAAAAGCGTTGGCCGCGCGCGAATTGATTAAACAGGATTTTGCCAAGGCATTTTCCTCCTATGATCTGCTTTTGACGCCCACCTCTCCCACCGTAGCGTGGGAGATCGGCCAGGTGACGGATCCGCTTTCCATGTATGCAGCGGACGTATGCACCGTTGCGGTAAACATCGCCGGGCTGCCCGGGCTTTCCGTGCCCTGCGGCAAGGACGAAAACGGCATGCCTATCGGGCTGCAATTGATCGGCGCGCCGTACCATGACGCGGCCGTGTTAAATGCCGGCCATGCCTATCAGCAAAACTTTGGCCAGTCCATGATTCGGCCGGTGTGCCAAAAAGGAGGCGCAAAATGAAATTCGAAACCGTAATCGGGCTGGAAATTCATGTGGAATTGGCCACCAAAACCAAGATTTTCTGCAATTGTGAAAACGTATTCGGCGGCGAAGAAAATACCCACTGCTGCCCGGTGTGCCTGGGGCTGCCGGGGAGCTTGCCGGTGATGAACCGTTCCGTTGTGGACTATGCTGCCAAAGTGGGGCTGGCTCTGGGCTGCGATGTGGCGCGGATCAGCTATATGGACCGTAAAAATTATCATTATCCGGATTTGCCCAAAGGGTATCAGATTTCCCAGCGCGGCATTCCCATCTGCCAGGGCGGCACGCTGCATCTGGCAGAGGAAGACGGCACGCCGTTTACCATCGGCTTTACCGAAATTCATATGGAAGAAGACGCCGGCAAACTAGTGCACCTGCCAAAGCAGGCCGCCAGCCGGGCGGACTATAACCGTGCGGCCGTGCCGCTGATTGAAATTGTAACCGAGCCGGATTTCCGCTCCGCCGGCCAGGTTTGCGTGTTTTTGCAGACGCTGCGCGAACTTTTGATTTCGCTGGGCGTATCGGACTGCAAAATGCAGGAAGGCTCTATGCGCTGCGATGTAAACCTTTCGCTGCGCGAAGCGGGCAGCGAAACCTTCGGCACCCGCTGCGAAATGAAAAACTTAAACTCTTTCCGTTCCATCAACCGCGCCATTGCCTACGAAACAAAGCGGCAGGCGGAATTGCTGGAAAAGGGCGAAAAGGTAATTCAGCAAACCTTGCGCTGGGATGATGAGCTTGGCAAAACCTACGCCATGCGCGATAAGGAAGACAGCCAGGATTACCGCTATTTCCCGGAACCGGATCTTCCGCCGATTGTGATTACCGAAGAACACATGCAAGCGCTGAAAGACAGCCTGCCCGAACTGCCGCAGGCCCGTGCACAGCGCTATGAAGAGGCCGGGCTTTCCGCGCAGGATGCCCGCCTGCTGGCAAACACCGGATGGATGACTGCCTTGATGGACGGCGCGCTTTTGCAAAAGGCGGATGCCAAGGCCGCGGCAAACTGGCTGATCGGCCCGATGGCAGCCCTTTGGAACGAGCACGCCGAAGAAAACGAGCCGCTTCCCTTCACCGCCGAGCAATACGGTAAATTTGTGCAGCTTGTCTCCGGCAATAAGGTCAATTCCTCCGGCGCGAAAACGGTGCTGACCGAAATGGTGCAGACCGGGAAAGACCCGGATACGATTGTAAAAGAGAAAAACCTGGGCCAGGTGGATGATAAAGACGCGCTGCTTCAGGTGGCGCAGGAAGTGATCAACGAAAACCAGGATGCCGTGGCGTCCTATCTGGGCGGGCGCGAAAAAGCGCTGACCAGCCTGATCGGCGCTTCCATGAAAAAAACCCGCGGCAAGGCCAATCCGCAAATGATGCGCGAACTGATTTTAAGCCTGATTCAAAAATAAGCGGAATTCTATGTAGCAAAAAGAACGAAGTATGCAAACGCATATTTCGTTCTTTTTCTTTTGTCCGCCGGTCCTTCCCTTTTTCGTTTGCATAGACGGGCGCCGTTTGTCTCCGATGGAGTTGCAAAATGCGCCGCAAAACAGGTTGCCCGCTTTGAAAAGACCAGACGATCGGCTGCCTGTATGCTTAACAACAGGGCCCGCTTTGAGGGAGTTGCTGCGGCCGATTCAAAGGCTTGAATGTTTGCGGATTGGCATTTGCCGCGCTGCGCGGTTTTGCTTTTTCTGTTGGCCGCCAAACAGCCGCTTGCACAAGATTGTCTCGACATGCTTATGTGTTTGCAACAAAAAAGAGGCAGCTGCCTCTTTTTCTGTGCTTTACCGATCGTTACAGGGCGGAAATGCCGTCCATCCGCATGGGAATGCCCTGTTCGTTTAGATATTGTTTGAGCGTGCCAATCTTTAAATAGCCGAAATGGAACAGCGATGCTGCCAGCATGGCATCCGCGCCGGCGCGGGCCGCCTGGGCAAAATGTTCCATCGTGCCGGCTCCGCCGGAGGCAATCAGCGGCACTTTGCAGATTTTGGAAGCCTGGGATAACACATCCAGATCAAACCCCTGCATGGAGCCGTCCGCATCCATGCTGGTAAGCAGGATTTCGCCCGCGCCCCGTTTTTGCACTTCATACAGCCATTCCATCGCATCCAGGCCGGTGTTGATTCGCCCGCCGTTGATGTATACATCCCAGCCGTCGCGGTCTTTACAGCGCTTTACATCAATGGACACCACAATGCACTGGCTGCCAAAGCGCATGGCCCCTTCTTCGATAAGCTCCGGCGTGCGCACGGCCGGGGAGTTGAGCGAGATCTTGTCCGCTCCGCGGCGCAGCACTTCGCGGATGGTTTCAATATCGCGGATGCCGCCGCCCACGGTAAACGGGATGAACACCTGCTCTGCCGTGCGCTCCACCACGTCAAACATGGTGCTGCGCCCTTCGTGCGTGGCGTTGATGTCCAAAAAGGTAATTTCGTCCGCCCCCAGCTGACTGTAACGGCGCGCGGTTTCCACCGGGTCGCCCGCGTCTCTGATATTTTCAAACTGTATGCCCTTTACCACGCGCCCGTCGCGCATATCCAAACAAGGGATGATTCTTTTTTTCAGCATGTTTTTTCTCCTTACACGTTACACGGCCAGAAAATTGCGGAGGATCTGCATGCCGTTTTCCCCGCTTTTCTCCGGATGGAACTGGCAGCCGTACACATTTTCGCGGTGCACGGCGCAGACAAACGGCACGCCGTATTGCGTAATGCCGCTGGCATACGGCATGGCAACATCCTGCGCGCAGTAGCTATGCACAAAATATACGGAAAACTCGTCCGGCAGGCCGGCAAACATGGCTTTGTCCTTGTTTTTCACGCTGTTCCAGCCCATATGCGGCACTTTTTCCCGGATTTCAAACCGGGTTATCTCGCCCGGCATCAGCCCCAGGCCTTCATGCAGGCCGCCTTCGCTGCTCTGTTCAAACAAAAGCTGCATGCCAAGGCAAATGCCCATCAGCGGCGTCTGTTTTTTTACCGCCTGTTTGATGGCCTGCGCCAGTTTTTTTTGTTTTAATTCTGCCATAGCGTCTGCAAAGGCGCCCACGCCGGGCAAAATCAGCTTCTCCGCCGCCTGTATTTCATCGGGATTTTGGCTTAAAACCGGCGCTGCCCCCAGAAAGGAAAGTGCTTTTTGCACGCTGTGCAGATTGCCCATGCCATAATCGATCACGATCACCTTTTGCATCCCACTGACCTCCTGCTGAAATGATGATATACTATATCACTTTATCACGATAAAGTAAAGAAATTTTTGCCGATTTGTTTTGATTTTTAAGCGGTGTTTTTTCCACAACAATTTCCTGTGCAGATTTTATGAATTTGCAATGGAAAAAAGGTCGTATTTGGACTATAATATTTCTGTTATGGAGAAAATTGCTGATCCACAGTATTTTTGAGGAGGAACCCACATGTCTGTGACAGCCATTGTCGGCATCAACTGGGGAGACGAGGGCAAAGGCCGGATGGTCGATTACCTGTCCGAATCCTACGATGTCGTGGTGCGGTATCAAGGCGGCAACAACGCCGGCCATACCGTAATCAATGAGTTTGGTAAATTTGCATTAAACCTTTTGCCTTCCGGTATTTTCCGTCCCGGCACCATCAACATTTTGGGTCCGGGCACGGTGATTAACCCGGAACACCTTTGCGGCGAAATCGAAAAGCTGCATAAGGCGGGCGTGCCTATTTCGCCGGAAAACCTGTGTATTTCCGACAGGGCAATGATCTGTATGCCGTTTCACGCCATGCAGGATCAATTGGAAGAAGACCGGCTGGGCAACGCCAAATATGGCTCCACCCCCCGCGGCATTTCTCCCGTATATGGAGACAAGGCTATGAAAAAAACCTTGCAGATGGGCGATTTGTTCTATCCGGATTCCATGAAAGAACACCTGTTCCGCTTGGTGGATTGGAAAAATGCCCTGCTTGGCAGCGCGTATCATTGCGATCCGATTTCCGTTGAGGAAATGCAGGCCTGGCTGGATGAATTCGGCGGCAAATTAAAGCCATATGTTAAAGATGTAGGGCAGGTATTGTCCAATGCATTGGCCGCGGGCAAGAGCGTTTTGATGGAAGCGCAGCTGGGCGCTTTGCGCGATTTGGATTACGGCATTTACCCGTATACCTCTTCCTCTTCCCCTCTGGCAGGCTATGCGCCCATCGGCTGCGGGCTGCCCAGCATTCGGCTGGAAAACGTGGTGGGCGTGGTAAAAGCCTATTCCACCTGCGTAGGCGCTGGGCCCTTTGTCGGTGAATTGAACGACGAAGCGGGCGACGCTTTGCGCCAGGCCGGCGGCGAATACGGCGCAGCCACGGGGCGTCCGCGCCGGGTAGCCTATTTAGACCTGGTGGCCACAAAGCACGGCGTGGAGCTGCAAGGCGCCACCGAACTTGCCATCACCAAGATGGACGTTTTAAGCTATATGAAAGAAATTCCCGTGATTCGGGCATATAAGGTAAACGGCGAAGAAGTGACCCGTTTCCCGGCCACGCAGCTTTTGGACAGCGCGGAGCCGGTATACGATGTTTTGCCGGGATGGCAATGCGAAATCAGCCACATTCGCAAATTTGAAGACCTGCCCCAGGCCGCACAGAATTATGTGTTGTATGCCGAAAAACGGCTGGGTGTATTTATCAAATATGTTTCTGTGGGCCCGGAACGTGAGCAAATCATCATCCGCGGATAAAAAATTATATGGAGGAACAGCCCTATGAGCGAATTGTTGTACGAAGGAAAAGCAAAGCAAGTCTATGCAACTGAAGATCCCAACGTTGTTATGGTTCACTACAAGGACGACGCCACCGCGCAAAACGGCTTGAAAAAAGGTACAATTGTCGGTAAAGGCGCAATCAACAACCGAATGAGCAATTATCTGTTCCGGATGTTGGAAGAAAAAGGCATTCCCACACATTATATTGAAGAACTGAATGATCGGGATACGCTGGTAAAGCATGTTCAGATTGTGCCGTTGGAAGTAATCGTGCGCAACATTGCTGCCGGTTCTTTGGCAGAGCGCCTGGGTGTATCGGAAGGCACAAAGATGGATTCCACGGTGCTGGAATTCTGCTATAAAAACGACGAGCTGGGCGACCCAATCGTCAACGAATCGCACATTCGCGCCATTCATCTGGCCACGGATGAAGAGATTTCCACCATTACAAACCTGGCGCTTCGCATCAACGAGTTGCTCAAAGAGCGTTTGGCCCAGGCGCACCTGATTTTGGTGGACTTCAAACTGGAATTCGGCCGCCTGCCGGACGGCACCATCATTTTGGCGGACGAGATTTCTCCGGATACCTGCCGTCTTTGGGACGATGCCACCGGCGAAAAGCTGGATAAAGACCGTTTCCGCCGCGACCTTGGCAAAACCGAAGAAGCGTATCAAGAAGTGATGCGTCGTTTGGGGTTGAATCAGTAAGATGGATCGTTTACATGAAGAATGCGGCGTATTTGGCGTATACAATCAATCTGAAATGGACAGCGCCCACATGGGCTATTTTGCCCTGCAAACCCTTCAGCATCGCGGGCAGGACGGCTGCGGCATGGCCGCCTCCAACGGGGGACCGGCCCATCTTGTGAAAAACATCGGCTTGGTAACGGATGTTTTCCAAAACGAAGGCCTGACCCCGCTGATGGGGAAAAAGCTTTTGATCGGTCATGTACGCTATGCAACCAGCGGCGCTACCAACGTATTAAACACACAGCCGCTGTTGATGAAATTCCAGGGCGGGTTTTTGGCGCTGGCGCATAACGGGCACCTGGTAAACCCCCCCGCCATCAGCCGCTATCTGCGTGAAGACGGCGTATTGTTTCAAACCGATATGGATACGGAGATGATCGCGCATTTGATTGCGCGCTCCCGCCGGAAAACCATGCCGGAACGCATCGAGGAAATGATGTCCTGCGTATACGGGTCTTACGCCTTGGTGCTGATGACGCGCACCCATGTATACGGCGTGCGCGACCCGTGGGGCATTCGCCCGCTGTGCATCGGCAAACTGGGCAAAACCTACATGATCGCCTCCGAATCCTGCGCGTTTGACGTGTTGGGTGCGGAATTTGTGCGCGATGTGGAGCCGGGAGAAATTGTTTCCATCGGCAAAGACGGACTGAAAAGCTATCGCACGCCCGTGCAAGACCATCACGGGCCCTGCTTGTTTGAATATGTCTATTTTGCCCGGCCGGACAGCGTGATAGACGGAATTCCCGTATATCAGGCGCGGCGCAGAGCAGGGCAAATGCTGTCCGGCGTACACCCGGTGGATGCGGATATCGTGGCCGGCGTGCCGGACAGCGCGATTGCCGCCGCCCACGGCTATGCGGAGGCCAGCGGCATTCCTTATGGCGATGTGCTGGTGAAAAACCGCTATATCGGTCGCACGTTTATCACGCCCAAACAACAGGCACGTGAATTGGCCGTTCGGTTAAAGCTCAGCGTATTGAAAGACCAGGTGGCGGGCAAACGGGTGCTACTGGTAGATGATTCCATTGTGCGCGGCACAAACAGCATCATCATTGCAAAAATGCTGCGCGACGCGGGGGCCAAGGAAGTTCATATGCGTATCTCTTCCCCTCCGGTAAAATTCCCCTGTCATTTCGGTATCAATACGCCGACGAGCAAACACCTGATTGGCGCGCAGTACTCGGTAGAAGATCTGTGTAAGAGTTTGGGGCTGGATTCCTTGGCGTATTTGGATCTACCGCTGTTGGAACAGGCCGTCAGCGACTATAAGCAGGGCTATTGCACCGCCTGTTTTGACGGAAATTACCCGATGGATATTCATAAATGCAAAAACTGCGTTTCCCTGATTAAAAAACATACAAAGGAGCGCCAAAGATGAACGATACTTATCAAAGCCCGTTCAACGCGCGGTATGCCAGCGCGGAGATGAGCCGGCTGTTTTCCCCGGATATGCGATACACCACTTGGCGCAGGCTTTGGGTGGCGCTGGCAGAAAGCGAGATGGAACTGGGCCTGCCCATTACCCAGGCGCAGGTGGATGAATTAAAAGCGCATATAGAGCCGATCGATTACGATGTGGTGGCCAAAAAGGAAAAGGAAATCCGCCACGATGTGATGGCGCATGTATATGCCTACGGGCAGGATGCGCCGTCCGCCAAGGGGATCATTCACCTGGGCGCCACCAGCTGTTATGTAACGGATAATGCGGATCTGATCATCTATCGCGAGGCGCTGCAATTGGTGCGCGGTAAGTTGCTGGCGGTGGTGGAGCGGCTAAGCCGTTTTGCCCTGGCATATCAGGATATGCCGCAGCTTGGCTATACGCATTTACAACCCGCGCAACTTGTGACCGTGGGCAAACGCGCCACGCTTTGGATTCAGGATCTTTTAATGGACTTGGATGAGTTGGATTGCTGTTTGGCCAGCTTCAAGCTTTTGGGCAGCAAAGGCACCACCGGCACCCAGGCCAGCTTTATGGATTTATTTGAAAATGATGAGGAAAAATGCAAAGCGCTGGATGCCAAAATCTGTGAAAAAATGAGCTTTGCCGCTTCCTTCCCCGTTTCCGGGCAGACCTATCCGCGCAAAATGGACAGCCGTATTTTAAGCGTATTGTCTGCGATTGCGCAGTCTGCCAGCAAATTTGCAAACGACCTGCGGCTTTTGCAGCATATGCGTGAAGTGGAAGAGCCGTTTGAAAAAAGCCAGGTGGGTTCTTCTGCCATGGCATACAAGCGCAACCCCATGCGCAGCGAGCGTATCTGCTCAATGGCTCGCCATGTAATAGCACTGTCCATGGATCCGCCGATGACGGCCTCTGTGCAATGGATGGAGCGCACGCTGGATGATTCCGCCAATCGCCGTATCTGCATGCCGGAAGCGTTTTTATCCATCGATGCCGTGTTGGAATTATATGCCAACGTGGCGGATGGGCTGGTGGTATATCCGCAGATGATCAAACGCCATGTGGACGAGCAGCTTCCCTTTATGGCCACGGAAAACATCATGATGGAAGCCGTAAAGCACGGTGGAGCCCGGCAGGAGCTGCATGAAAAGCTGCGCGTGCATTCCCAGGCCGCCGCAACGGTGGTAAAGGGCGAAGGCAAGCCCAACGATCTGTTGGAACGCATTGCCGGCGACCCCGCTTTCGGCCTGACGCTTGCACAGCTGGAAAAGGTGATGGATGCGCGGCTGTATATCGGGCGCTGTCCAAACCAGGTTGTTGAGTTTATTAAAGAACAGGTAATGCCGCGTTTATCCGGCGCTGCCAAAGGACCAATCGGTCAGATTCGTGTATAAGATAAGTAGGAGAGTATAAAAAAATGAAGATTGTGTTTATCACCGGCGGCGTCATGTCGTCTTTAGGGAAAGGCGTTACATCCGCTTCTCTGGGTATGTTGTTGAAAAGCCGTGGCTATCGTGTCACGATGATGAAGTTTGATCCATATCTGAATGTGGATCCCGGCACGATGAACCCGTATCAGCATGGCGAAGTGTTTGTAACGGACAACGGTGGCGAAACGGATTTGGACCTGGGGCATTACGAACGATTTATTGATTTCAGCCTTTCCAAGCGTAACAGCGTTACCTCCGGCAAACTGTATTCCGATTTGCTGGAGCGAGAACGCCACGGTGATTTTAACGGCGGCACGGTGCAGGTTGTGCCGCATTTGACCAATTCCATCAAACAGGCCATCAAAGACGTGGCCACCAAAGACAATGCAGACGTGACGCTGGTGGAAGTGGGCGGCACGGTGGGCGATATTGAAAGCCTGCCGTTTATCGAAGCCATCAGCCAATTCCGCATGGAAGCGGGCGTCGGCAACACGCTGAGCGTGCATTTGACCTATATTCCCTACCTCAACAGCGTAGGTGAATTGAAAACAAAGCCCACCCAGCACAGCGTGCGTGAGCTATGTTCTCTCGGCATTCAGCCGGATATTCTGGTCTGCCGCACCGAGCATGACCTGGACCCGGATATCAAAAACAAGATTTCGTATCTTTGCAACATTACCCCGGGCTGTGTGATTGAAAACAACGATGTAAACACCATTTACGAAGTGCCGCTGATGCTGGAGCGCGAAGGGCTCTGCACAAAGGTGCTGGAAAAATTGGGCCTGCCGGATCGTGCGCATGATCTGTCCGATTGGCGAAACATGGTGCAGCGCATCGTTTCTCCCAAGCGCGAAGTAAACGTGGCGCTGGTGGGTAAATACATCAAGCTGCATGATGCTTATTTAAGCGTGGTGGAATCTTTGATTCACGCCGGCGCGTATCACGACGCCAAAGTGAAAATTCACTGGGTGGAATCCGAAGAGATCACGCCGGACACGGTGGACGAGCTTCTCTCCCCTGTGGATGCCATCCTCATTCCGGGCGGCTTTGGCCCGCGCGGCACGGAGGGCAAAATTTTGGCCGTAAACTATGCCCGTACGCATAAAAAGCCGTTTTTGGGCATCTGCTTGGGGCTGCAAATGGCTGTGATTGAATATGCACGCAACGTGGCGGGCCTGCAAAACGCCAACTCCACCGAGATGGATACGCAGACCCCCTACCCCGTGATTGATATGATGGAAACGCAGGTGGGCGTGACGCACCTGGGCGGCACACAGCGCCTAGGGCAATATACCTGCCAATTGGAAGAAGGCACCAAGAGCATGGAAGCTTATGGTACGCCGGTGATCCATGAACGGCACCGCCACCGCTATGAATTTAATTCTCAATTTGCCGACAGGATTTTTGACGGCAACATGCGCAAAGCAGGCACCAACCCCGAAACCGGGCTGGTGGAAATCGTTGAGCTTACGGATCATCCGTGGTTTGTGGGCGTACAGTTCCATCCGGAATTTTTGTCTCGTCCGATGCGGCCGCATCCGTTGTTCCGTGAATTCATCGGCGCTGCCTTGGCAGAACACGAAGGGGACAAAGCCTGATGGAAAAAATCATTGTTCTGGATTTCGGCGGGCAATACAATCAGCTGATTGTGCGCCGGGTTCGCGAAGCGGGGGTCTATTGCGAAATTTTTCCCTGCGATACGGCGATTGAAACATGGAAAGATCCCGATGTAAAGGGCATCATTTTAACCGGCGGGCCGCAAAGCGTGTATGACCCTGCGGCCAAGGTTTGCGATCCGGCGGTGTTAAAGCTGGGCATTCCCGTGCTTGGCATTTGCTATGGCCAGCAGTGGCTGGTGCATACGCTGGGCGGCAAGGTGGGCCCGATGGATGCGCGCGAATACGGCTCCACCGAAACGCACCTTTCCCTTTCCTGCGCGCTGTTTCAAGGGTTGCCGGAAACCAACGTGGTTTGGATGAACCATAACGACGCGGTAACCGTGCTGCCGGAAGGGTTTGTGTCCGTTGCGCATACCGAGCATTGCTCGTGCGCTGCGGTGGCGGATACGGCCCGGCAATATTACGGCGTACAGTTTCATCCGGAAGTGGCGCATACGCAGCACGGGAGCGAAATTCTCAAAAACTTTTTAACCGTGTGCGGCTGCCAAGGCGGCTGGAAGATGGAGGCCGTGGTGGATTCCATGGTGGAAGCCATCCGTAAACAGGTGGGCGACAGCAAAGTGCTTTGCGCGCTTTCCGGCGGCGTGGATTCTTCGGTGGCGGCTGTGCTGGTGCATAAGGCCATCGGCGATCATCTGACCTGTATTTTCGTGGACCATGGCCTGCTCCGTAAAGACGAGGGCGACCAGGTGATGAAAACCTATCACGAAAAACTGGGACTGAAAATTCATCGCGTCAATGCCGGTCCGCGGTTTTTGGCAAAGCTGGCCGGTGTGACGGATCCGGAACAGAAGCGTAAGATCATCGGCAACGAATTTATCAACGTATTTCAAGAGCAGGCAAAGGCGCTTGGCCAGATGGATTATCTGGTGCAGGGCACGATTTATCCCGACGTCATCGAAAGCGGCATGGGCCAGGCGGCTGTGATCAAAAGCCATCACAACGTGGGCGGTTTGCCGGAGGATATCGGGTTCAAAGGGCTTGTGGAGCCGCTCCGCCTTTTGTTTAAAGACGAAGTGCGCGCCCTTGGCATCAGCCTGGGGATAGACCGCAGCATGGTTTGGCGCCAGCCCTTCCCCGGCCCGGGCCTGGCCATTCGCGTTCTGGGCGATATTACGGAGGAAAAGCTGCGCATCGTTCGCGAAAGCGACGCGATTTTGCGGCACGAAATTGCGCAGGCCGGCTTAGAAGAAAAGGTTTGGCAGTATTTCACGGTGTTTACCCCGCTTAGAACCGTTGGCGTGATGGGCGACGAACGCACCTATGATCATGTGCTGGCCATCCGCGCGGTAACCTCTACGGACGCTATGACCGTGGAAGCGGCCGAGCTTCCCTGGCCCGTTTTGAAAAAGATTATGAATCGCATCATCAACGAAGTGCCGGGCGTAAACCGCGTGGTATACGACATCACCTCTAAGCCCCCGGGCACGATAGAATGGGAGTAAGCTTCCCTGCCTGATTTTAAATTTACCAAACTTTTGTCATTCGGAGGAAATCGTATGGATAGCAATGTTCGTCCTGAAACTATGGTTCGCATTACCACACCCGAGCTTGCCAGTGCTTTTATCGAAGAGCAAGTGGCCGCCGTTCGCAAGCAAGTCGGCGATAAAAAAGTGCTGCTTGCCCTGTCCGGCGGGGTGGACTCTTCTGTGGTCGCCGCTTTATTGATCAAGGCCATCGGCAAACAGCTGGTTTGCGTGCATGTAAACCACGGCCTTATGCGCAAGGGTGAAAGCGAGCAGGTCATTGATGTGTTTGGCAAAACCCTCGATGCAAACCTGATTTATATCGATGCCACCGACCGTTTCCTGGATCTGTTGGCAGGCGTGGCCGATCCCGAGAAAAAACGCAAAATTATCGGCGGCGAATTTATCAAGGTCTTTGCCGAGCAGGCTGCAAAGCTGGAAGGCATTTCCTTCCTGGGCCAGGGGACGATTTATCCCGACATTCTGGAATCCAAAGGCGTAAAAGCGCACCACAATGTAGGCGGCCTGCCTGAAGAAATGAATTTCGAGTTGGTTGAGCCTGTAAAGCTGCTCTTTAAGGATGAGGTTCGCGTTGTAGGCGAAGCGCTGGGCTTGCCGCACAGCATGGTTTACCGCCAGCCCTTCCCCGGTCCCGGCTTAGGTGTGCGCTGTCTGGGTGCCATCACGCGCGATCGTTTGCATGCGCTGCGAGAAGCCGATGCGATTTTGCGCGAAGAATTTGATAAAAACGGCCTGGCCGGCAAGGTTTGGCAATATTTCATCTCGGTACCGGACTTCAAAAGCGTTGGCGTAAAGGATGGAAAGCGTTATGAAGGATGGCCCGCCATCATTCGCGCGATCAACACCACCGACGCCATGACTGCCACGATCGAGGAAATTCCTTATCCGCTGCTGCACCACATCACAGACCGCATTACCCACGAAGTGCCCGGCATCAACCGTGTTGTCTATGACCTTACTCCCAAACCTATCGGCACGATTGAGTGGGAATAATCACAGAAAGTCTAAAAACCCAGTAATATCAAGGCTTTTCGGACTTTGCCCACCCCTTTTGATAACGATTTGATAACATCCCTTGAAGTGACTATTATTCTATACCCCAAGTGGCTTGTAGGTTATCAGAATAATTCTCAAATGGCTGTTACCAAGAAATAAATCTGTATTATACGATTAAAAAGCCCTTAACTGTGGATTTGTACCGCAGTTAAGGGCTTTTTGTCGTCTTTTTTCTTAGTCGGGTTTCAGGCGATCTTTGAAGGTGTCTAACATTATATCGTTCAGTTCCTCCGAAGGAGCCTTTACCCAACCGCCCGTCGTGTCGAACTTAGGATAGTGGTAACGCCATTGGTCGTAGGTATCTTTATCAATCTCACATGCATCGAGTTTGGCTTTTTGCTCTTTCCAAGCGGTAAGCATACGAATAATTTCTGCGGCATCCTTCCCCTTCTCAGAGTTGACTTTAAGACACACTTCCCCGTCTGCTTCGCTGACGGTAATGCCGTAAATGTCCTCAAGGGCAAACAGCGTGTGCATCAGACCTATGTAACTGTCAATATCGGGCACATTCAACGCTTCAGGTGCTACATCCAAAACTTGTGCCAACGCTGCAGTAATATCTGCTTTTGGAGTACGGGAACCTGTTTCATACTGTGCCATACGAACATCAGCAGATTTATCGGGAAAACCGAGCTGTAATCCGAGATATTTTTGTGTCATTCCACGTAGATTGCGGAAAAAGTGAATTCTTTCGCTAATAGCCATAAAAGCACCTCTTTTCAAGTGTTCGTACATAGTATAGCAGAAATGTTTAGTGCTGTCAAGAAGATTCCAAACAAAAAAGTTTAGTATTTTCTCGCAAACCACTTGACAAAAGCAAATATGCTTAGTATAATGATATAAAACTAAGCATATACGCTTAGTAAAAATGAATGACCGTCTAAGTGGGATATGATTTTGCCAAGACCTCCGAGTGGCGACGGAGCGAGCGAGACAACGCCGCTGAAAAAGCAGGGGTAGGAACGGCACTTGGGTAGAACGGCACCCCATTATACTAACCGAAGAAAGGAGGAAACTTATGGGACAACAGTTTATGCGAGTGGAAGAAGTCGCTGAGATTCTCGATGTTTCAACCTCGTATGCCTACAAAGTCATACGAGAGCTGAATGAGGAACTAAAGCGTAAAGGCTTTATTACCATCTCGGGAAGAGTCAACAGAGAGTATTTTAATGAAAGGCTGTACCAAGCCAGAAAGGAGAACAAAAATGCCTGTTTATAAAAATGAAGATAACGGCACTTGGTATGTTTTAACACGATATGTAGATTGGAAAGGCGAGCGCAAACAGAAATGCAAGCGAGGCTTTGAAACCAAACGAGAGGCGCAGGAGTGGGAGCGAGTATTTAAGCAGCAAAGTGCTGCCGATATGGATATGAACTTTTCCGCCTTTGTTGAGCTTTATATAAAGGACATAAAACCCCGCTTAAAAGAAAACACTTGGCTGACCAAAAAGCATATCATTGAAACCAAGATTTTACCCTATTTTGAAAAGAAAAATGTCAGTGAGATCACCACAAAGGATGTAATCGCTTGGCAGAATGAACTGCTCGCTTTTCGTGATGAAAAGAAGAAGCCGTATTCACAGACCTATCTCAAAACCGTCCACAATCAGCTTAGTGCCATCTTTAACCACGCTGTAAGACATTATGACCTTCGTTCCAATCCCGCCGCAAAAGCCGGGAATATGGGCACAGAGGAACGCAAGGAAATGAAGTTTTGGACGAAAGAAGAGTACAAGAAGTTTGCCGATGAAATGATGGACAAGCCCGTATCATACTACGCATTTGAAATGCTTTACTGGTGTGGCATTCGTGAGGGCGAGTTACTCGCTCTGACTGCGGGGGACTTCGACTTTGAAAAAGGTACTGTTACAATCAGTAAATCTTATCAGCGTTTGCACGGCGAAGATGTCATTACCACACCGAAAACAAGGAAAAGCAACCGCACAATTAAAATGCCGCAGTTTCTCTGTGAGGAAATGCAGGATTATATCGGTATGCTGTACGGCTACAAAAAGAAAGACCGTATATTCCCCATTTCAAAGAATTATCTGCACCGAGAAATGGATCGTGGCTCAAGAGCCGCAGGGGTGAAGCGTATCCGCATTCACGACTTGCGCCATAGCCATATTTCCCTGCTCATAGATATGGGCTTTTCTGCGGTGGCAATTGCCGACCATGTCGGTCACGAAAGCATTGAGATCACATATCGCTATGCACACCTATTCCCGTCAAAGCAGACGGAAATGGCAAAGAAACTTGAATATGAAAGGATGGATATTGAAAATGTCCGCTAAAAATCTTGACCGTCACAACCGTTGGAGGAGCAAAACAATTGCTTTTCGTATGTCGCCGCAGGAGGCTGCTATTTTGGACAGTAATGTCAGAATATCGGGACTGACAAAGCAGGATTATCTTTGTGCCCGTGCTCTGAAGCAGTAAATAACGGTTGTCGGCAATCCGAGAGTCTATAAGGCCCTGCGAAACGAGCTTACCGCCGTCCTCGATGAACTTAAACGCATCGAAGCCGGCGCAGGAGTTCACGATGACTTGCTCGACCGTATTGAGCAGATTAACACCACGCTATATGGAATGAAGGAGCAAAAGGATGGCATATAAAACCGAAAAGACTGTTCTCAATGTATCTGTTGGCGCAGATACGGAACAGTCTTCTCAAAAATGTACTGCAAGTATTATAACCTATGACTCCTCCAATTTCAATAGTTTTGAGAAAAATTGAAAGGAGGCAACGCCTATGGCGGAATTAAAAATCATCAGTATGGATGAAGTGCCCGTCGAAGAAGTGGAATGGCTGTGGTATCCCTATATCCCATACGGTAAGTTGACAATCATTCACGGCGACGGCGGTGAAGGAAAAACAACACTGATATTGAGATTAGCGGCTCTGTTGTCAAGGGGAGAAAAACTACCCTGCGACGACACCGAGCGCGAGCCGATTAAGGTAATATATCAAACCGCAGAGGATGGGCTTGGGGATACCATCAAGCCTCGTCTTCTTGCCGGTAATGCAGACTGCTCACAAATCAAGGTGATCGACGAATCTGAGGCAGCATTGACGATGCTTGACGAGAGAGTAGAAAAAGCTATTGCAGAAACAGGTGCAAGGGTAATGATTTTAGATCCAATGCAAGCCTATATCGGCGCAAAGGTAGATATGAACCGAGCAAATGAAGTCCGTACCATTCTCTCTCAGCTTGGCAGGATCGCTGAGAAATACCGTTGTGCGATTATACTTGTGGGACACTTAAACAAGGCACAGGGTAACAAATCCAATTATAGAGGTCTTGGTTCCATAGACTTTCAAGCAACAGCAAGAAGCGTCCTTGTAGTTGGCAGAGTAAAGGACAAACCGGAGATACGAGTGGCGGCACATCAAAAATCTTCCCTCGCACCGGAAGGCAGACCTATCGCATTTGAACTGAGTGAAGCCAACGGCTTCAAATGGCTCGGTCATTATGATATTTCCATCGACGATCTTCTCAGCGGCATCAGTCGTGAGAAGAAATCCGATATGGCTGAAAGCCTTATCGTTGACTACCTATCCGGCGGGAAGTACCCGCAACAGACCTTGCTGCAAAAGGCGCAGAGTTTAGATATCTCCAAACGAGTGCTCGATGAAGCAAAGAAAACTCTGCGTGTGCGATCTGTTAAGGAAGGCAGTATGTGGTATTGGCAACTACCCGAAGAAAAAGAGAGCAGCGATCAGTAAGGTTGCAACATTGTAAAGGTGCGGGACTTTCGCAATCTTGCAATGTTCTTTTTCGGCAGGTATGCCAATACGAAGTTTAGGCGAGGTGCAGGGTGCCCTTTTCAAAGGGCGGCTCCGCT
>ENA-ORSA01001078-ORSA01001078.1-human-gut-metagenome-genome-assembly--contig:-NODE-1078-length-24954-cov-4.310414_pt1 | contig 24954 bp, 18 predicted proteins | sample MGYA00242179_ERZ509142 | MGnify/ENA primary metagenome ERZ509142 (study PRJEB26280, sample SAMEA2338659) | human gut metagenome | biome: human gut; feature: human-associated habitat; material: faeces... | reverse complement strand
CGGAACATCTCCTCAAGCAGGCGGTCGGCGTGGCCCCACTTGTCCATCATGTAGAGCACGTAGCGTATGTCAACGCCGATGCAGCGGGCGAGGTTCTTCTCGAAGTAGATGTCGCTCGATAGGCTGTCCCAGTTGCCGTCGAAGGCCAGGCCGATAAGTTCGCCCTTGCCATTGAACATCGGCGAGCCGCTGTTGCCGCCCGTAATGTCGTTGTTTGTCAGGAAGCACAGCTGCATCTTGCCCGTGGTCTTGTCCTGGTAGGGGCCGAAGTCCTTGGCCGAGAGAAGCTCGTGCATGATTGGCTCGGCGAAGTATTCGGGGTTCTTGCCGCCCTGTTTCATCTTCTCCACGATGCTCTCGGCCGTTGTGTAGTATCTCGAGGGCTTGCCGCCGAGCGTGAAGCCGCCCACGCGTCCGTAGCTCAGGCGCATCGTCATGTTGGCGTCGCTGTAGTGGGGAAGGTCTTGCTCCATGCGCAGTTTTGCCGCGCAGAGGTATTTCTCCTGCACGTCGATTGAGTCAGAGAGCGGGTTTAGTATTTCGCTTTGCGCCGCGATGTAGTCCTGCAGGCTAAGGCCCAGCTGCACGCCGAGGTCTTCGTTGAAGCTCTTTTTGTTGAAGTAGAGCTTCTTGCCGCTCTTCATAAGTATGGATTTCTTGTAGAGGTAGTCTACGTAAGCCTTGCAGTCGCCCTTGAACTTCTTGTCGATGGTCTGGTAGAACGACGGCAGGTATTCCTCCGACACGTGCTCGCGGTAGTTCTGAAGCAGGGCCGCCAGCACCTCCTTGTCAAGCGCCTCGTCCCATTCGTCGCTGTTGTCCTCGAACTCGATGTACTGCTTCTTCGGGTCTTTCTCAGACCCTTTCACCTCCATTCCGCTGCCGGCCTTCATGGCGCGGGTGACGAGTTCGTTCGTTCCGCGGAACGTCTCGAACCAGTAGTAGAACGCGCGCCTGTGCTTGAAACACTTGGCGTAGAGCCTCGCCATGAGGTCGAAGTCGAGCTTGCCCTTGAGGTATCCCGTGGTGTCCTGCCAGTGGCGCAGGCGCAGTTCGTAAGCCTTCTTCTGCTCGATTATGCCGATGGAATCGATACATTTGTTCATTCCCATCGAGTTTTTCCAGTAGTTCGCGCTCTGGGCGTACTTCGAGTCGTACTTGATGCGCACGGCCTCGTCGGCGTCCATGTGGCGCTTCATGATTTCCTGCTTCAGCCCGCGCACCTGCACACGCGTGGCGTTGTCGGCGTCGCGCATCTCCTTTATGCCGTAAGACGAGAGGTAACGCTCCGTGCTTCCGGGGTAGCCGACGGTCATTGCGAAGTCGCCGTCCTTGTAACCCTGCATCGACACCTTGGCCCACGTCCTCGGTTTGTAGGGCACGTTGGCCTCGGAGTATTCCGCCGGGCCGTTGGTCTTCGGGTCGGCGTATATGCGGAACACGCTGAAGTCGCACGTCTGGCGCGGCCACATCCAGTTGTCGGTCTCGCCGCCGAACTTGCCCATCGACTTCGGAACGGCGAAGACGAGGCGCACGTCGGGGAAGAGCTGGTACGTAGTGGCGTAGTATTGGTTGCCCTCATAGTAGGGGTCAATCTCCACGTGGTAAGACTTGTCTATTTTCTTTACCGAGTCGGTCATCACGGCGGCTATCGAGTCGATGACGTCAGCCTGCTTGTCGAACGGCATATCGTCAATGCCCAGTGCCTGCAGGCGTGCCGTAACGTCCTGCTGTTCAATCATGAAGCTGACAAAGAGGTTCTCGTTCGGCAGCTCGTCTTTTGCCGTCTTGGCGTAGAATCCGTTGAGCATGTAGTCGTGCTCCACGGTAGAATGGCTGCGGATTGCCTCGAAACCACAATGGTGGTTGGTGAACACGAGGCCGTCGGGCGACACAACCACGCCCGAGCAGAAGCCTCCGAAGAGCACCACCGAGCCCTTGATGGGGTTGTTGCCTGAGTAAAGACTCTCGTAAGGAAGGCTGTATCCGTAAGCCTTCATCTGGTCGTACACCGCCTGGGGCAGGTTGTACAGGGTCCACATACCCTCGTCCGCCTTCGCCGGAAGGAGGGCGAGCAGGCCGAGGATTAACGTCGATAACTTTTTCATTTAGCGTTGTTTTTTATATTTATGAATATTGTTTATTTGAAGTATTTGCCTATTACTGGCAGTTGTTTCAACGGGAAGTCGCGCTTTACTATCATCGCCGCGAACGCCAATAGCAGCACCGTATTGGCCGAAAGTGCGCCCCACACGGGCAGGGAGGAGTTAGCCCAGCGCATAGCAAAGCATAGGATGAGAGCCACGACGACATACATCGCCATGTCCTTTACGGGATAATTTATTGGATAATGCCGCTGCCCAACGAAGTAAGAGAGCAGCATGGCCGTGCCATAACCTGCAAAACCGGCCCAGGCGCAGGCCATATAGCCGTTGCGCGGAACGAAAACGACATTGACAATGACGAGCACCAGGCAGCCCGCTCCCGAGAACCAGGCTCCCCAAATGGTCTTGTCGATGAGCTTGTACCAGAACGACAGGTTGAAATAAACGCCCATCATGATTTCTGCCGCCATGACGATTGGCACAACTTTTAACCCTTCCCAGTAGTCGCGTCCTATCAGATGCTTCAGTATGTCCATGTAACCTATGACGGCGAGGAAGGCCAACAGCGTGAAGACGACAAAGTATTTCATCGCTTTGGCATAAGTCTCGCGGTTGTCCTTGTCCTTCGCCTTGCCGAAGACAAACGGCTCGTAGGCGTAACGGAAGGCCTGCGTTATCATTGCCATTATCATGGCAATCTTGCTGGCCGCGCCGTATATGCCGAGCTGTGCGTGGGCGTCGGCACCTTTATATATATAAGGGAAGAGTATTTTGTCGGCCGTCTGGTTGAGTATTCCGGCAATGCCGAGCACCAGTATGGGCCAGCTGTACAAGAGCATTCGGCGCATGAGGACGCGGTCGAACACGTATTTGAAGCCTGTCAGCTCCTTTACCAAGAGGAACATCAGCGCGCCGGAGCAGAATAGGTTGATATAGAAAGCGTAGCCTACGCCTACCTCCGGCGAATAGATTTGGCTTACAAAGCCTTCGCCTCCGGTGCTTTCGTACCACGCCGGGAGGGCGAGGAAGAACACAAGGTTGAGCGCGATTGACATTATTATGTTAGCCAACTTTAGCGCGGCGAACTTCACCGGCCGCTTCTTGTACCGCAGATAGGCGAACGGTATGCACTGGAACGCGTCGAGCGCGACGGTCACCGCCATTACCCATACATACGAAGGGTGCTCCGCATAGCCCATCGCCGCCGATATGGGCGATATGAACGTAAGCACAAGCACGATGAAAACGAGCGACGTGAAGCCTACCGCCATGAGCGCAGTGGAGTACACCCGCTGCGGGTCTTCGCCCTCCTTGTTGGCGAAGCGGAAGAAAGTTGTCTCCATGCCGTAGGTCAGGATGACGAGCAGCAGCGCCGTGTAGGCGTAGACATTGGTGATGACGCCGTAGCCGCCGCTGGCCGCCGACAGCGTTGCCGTGTACAGCGGAACGAGCAGATAGTTGAGGAAACGCCCCACGATGCTGCTCAGTCCGTAGATTGCGGTGTCCTTTGCGAGACTTTTCAGATTGGGCATAGTCTTTAAAGGTGTTATGTCATTATAATCTTTCAATTACATTGCGGCAAATGAAAACAACCCTTGTAGGGACATAATTCATTATGTCCGCACGTTTCGTGAGAAACGTATTTATACCGGCGCCGACGCTTGCGATACGCCTTTCCAAGGCGTGCGGACATAATGAATTATGTCCCTACAAGGGGTGGCGCGTTCCTTTGAAGGGGTGGTTTAACGCAAAATGTTTATTGCTTTATATATTTCGTCAACATCAGTTGTATGTTCTTCGTTCATTTTATCATGCGTCCATCGTTCCGGATTTGTTGCAATGTACTCGTTTATGAAGTCAAACATACGTTGGTTTTTTATTATAATATCGTAATATGAACGCTGCCAGAGCCTTATGTCAACCTCTTTCCAACTGTCGGTTTCCATCTTTTATGGTATAGCCGAGATGTCACAGCCTTAAACTGGCGCATTACTTCAGGTATGCTATGTTCTTTTTCGTTGAGCAAAATAGCGTGTACGTGGTTTGGCATCACGACGCTGTTCAGCACTTCCAGTCCTTTGAAACGAGTTTCCATGTCGGCGATACATTCTTCAACCATCTTTCCTGCGCAGTTCAGCATCAGTTGCCCTTCTGCTATATGTCCGAAAAGTTCACGCCTGCCTTCGGTTACTACCGTTACAAAATAGCACCCTACGGCGGCATAATCATATCCTCCCAACCGTAAATTCTTATGCTGTTTTAAATTCATTCACCTTTAAAAGAACAAATAACAAACCGAGATTGCCGCGATTACTCCTGCCAAATCGGCCAGCAGGCCGCAGGCTACGGCGTGGCGCGTGTATCTTACGCCGACGCTGCCGAAGTAAACGGCAAGGATGTAAAAGGTGGTGTCGGTGGAGCCTTGGAATATGCAGCTAAGGCGGCCTACGAACGAGTCGGCGCCGTAGGTTGACATCGCGTCAACCATCATGCCGCGCGCGCCGCTGCCCGAGAGGGGTTTCATCAGCGCGGTAGGCAGCGCACCTACGAACTCGGTGTCGCCGCCGCACAGCCCGACGAGCCACGCTATGCCGTCCACTATGGCGTCCATCGCGCCCGAAGCGCGGAAAACGCCGATGCCGACGAGGATTGCTACGAGGTAAGGTATTATGCGCACGGCGGTTGTGAAGCCGTCTTTCGCGCCTTCGATGAAGGCGTCGTACACGTTCACACGCCGCCTCATGCCGGCCAGGATGAAACCCACGATGACGCACATCAGCATGATGTTGGCCGCCGAAGTGCTCACCAAGTTCATCCGTTCCTTGTCCATCGAGCCGAAAAGCCATATGATTGCCGCCACGGCGAGACTCATTCCGCCGAGCGTCAGCAGCATGGTGCGGTTCAGCAGGTTGATACGCTGGTAAAGGCTGGTGACGATTACGCCGGCCAGCGTCGAGAAGAACGTGGCGATAAGTATGGGTATGAACACGTCGGTAGGCTGCGCCGCGCCGAGCTGCGCGCGGTAGACGAGTATGGAGACGGGAATGATGGTAAGTCCCGATGTGTTCAGCACCAAGAACATTATCATCGGGTTGGTGGCCGTGTCCTTCTTATTGTTCAGGCTTTGCAGCTGCTCCATGGCCTTTAGGCCGAGCGGAGTGGCGGCGTTGTCAAGGCCGAGCATGTTGGCCGCGATGTTCATGAATATGGAGCCTGTGGCCGGGTGACCTTTCGGTATGTCAGGAAACAGTTTGGTGAACACTGGGCTTAGCACTTTCGCCAAAGCGTCCACCACTCCCCCGCGCTCGCCTATTTTCATCACGCCGAGCCACAGCGAGAGCACGCCCGTCAGTCCGAGCGAAATCTCGAAGGCGGTCTTGGCCGAAGAGAACGTCGAGTTCATCATGGCCGGAAACACCTCGGTGTCACCCATGAACAGTAGCCTCGCCAGCGCGACGATGAACGCTATGAGGAAAAACGCAATCCAAATGTAGTTCAATACCATACAATTTGCAAAGATAGTGCAAGCCAAGCGAAATGCAAAATAAAAGCGAGTGAAACGAGTTTTTATTTTCAATACACCTTTAAAATATTACATGCCTACAACAAAAAAGCCCGAAGAAAGACCTTCGGACTTCTGCGCTTCAAGATGGGCTTGAACCAACGACCCCCTGATTAACAGTCAGGTGCTCTAACCAACTGAGCTATTGAAGCAATGATGCACTTGTGTTCCAAATGCGATGCAAAGGTAATGCGTTTTCACGAAACCGCCAAACTTTTTGGCTAAAAAATTGAAAATTCAGCCAAAATACAACGATTTTCTTGCAAAAGGCGGCATTTTATGGCGGTAAAGTCTTATCTTTGCACTATATATTTGGCTATATATAACATGCTATAAAAAGACAAATGACAAGGATGAAGATAAGGATTTTGCAGCTGGCCGTGCTGCTCATGCTGCCCTTCTCGGCCTCGACGGCGCAGGAGGGCAGGGACCACAACTTCGACGTTGCCAAGAACATGCAGCTGTTCAACGAGATTTACGGCTACCTTGACCTGATGTATGTCGATACGCTCAACGCCGACGAGACCGTAGGCACAGCGATTAATTCGATGCTGCGGTCGCTCGACCCCTACACGGTGTACTACCCGGAGAACGAGGTTAAGGACCTGCGCACGATGATAACGGGCCGCTACGTGGGCATAGGCTCTATAATAAGGTATAACCAGAAGCTCGAACGCGTGGTCATCGACGAGCCGTTCGCCGGCACGCCGGCCGCCGAGGCGGGACTGAAGAAGGGCGACGTAATCCTGAGCATAGACGACTCCGTGATGACCGACAAGGACGTGCAGTACGTCAGCTCGCACCTGAAGGGCGACGCCGGCACCACGTTCGTGCTCAAAATCATGCGCCCCTCGACGGGCAAGGAGATGCAGATGCGCATAACGCGCCGCGCCGTTGAGACGCCGTCGATAGTGTACTACGGGCTGCGCCCAGGCGGCATCGGCTACCTAAACCTGTCCGCATTCACCGATGGATGCTCCAAGGACGTGCGCCGGGCGTTCATCGACATGAAGCAGAAGGGCATGAAGAGCTTTGTGCTCGACCTGCGCGGCAACGGCGGCGGCTCGCTCGACGAAGCGGTGCAGATAGTCAACATGTTCGTGCCCAAGGGCCTTACGCTGGTAAAGACGCGCGGAAAACTGAAGCGCGCCAACCGCGACTACGCCACCACGGTTGACCCGATAGACTCCATCATGCCGGTGGTCGTCCTTGTTGACGGCAACTCGGCCAGCGCCAGCGAAATAACGGCGGGCAGCCTGCAAGACCTCGACCGCGCCGTCATCCTCGGCACGCGCACCTACGGCAAGGGCCTCGTGCAGCTGCCGGTGGACCTGTCTTACAACTCGCAACTGAAGCTCACCACGGGAAAATACTACATACCCAGCGGCCGCTGCATACAGGCCATCAACTACCGCCACGCCCGCGGCGGCTACACCGAGCACGTGCCTGACAGCCTCACGCGCGTGTTCCACACGGCGGGAGGCCGCGAAGTGCGCGACGGCGGCGGCATAAAGCCCGACATAGTGGTGCGTCCCGACTCTCTGCCGAACATCGCCTACTACCTTACGGTGACCGGCCTTGACTCGACCGAGGTGCTTCTCGACTACGAAATAGACTACATGGCGAAGCACCCGACCATCGCCCCGGCGGCGGAGTTCGAGCTGACTGACGCTGACTATGACGAGTTCAAGCGGCGCGTCATCGAGAGCGGCTTCACCTACGACCCCGAGAGCGAGCGCGCCCTGAGCACGCTGAAGAAGATAGTGAAGTTCGAGGGCTACTACGACGATGCCAAGGCGGAGTTTGACGCGCTGGAGAAGAAGCTCAAGCACAACATTGCGCGCGACCTCGACATGCACCGCGACGTGCTCAAGCAAATAATAACCAACGACCTCGTGACGGCCTACTACTACCAGGCCGGCGGCGTGGAGAACAGCCTGCGCTACGACAAGCAGGTGAAGGAGGCCTGCCGACTGCTGGCCAACCCGGACGAATACCGCGCCATACTCGACGGCACCTATAAGCAGGACGCAAAGGAACAGGAAGACAGCGAGGAAGAGCAAAGTGAAGAGTGAGAAGCAGAGAGTGAAGAGTGAAAAATCCATTGCCTTTCCTCCCGGCTCTCCCAAAACTCCCAGTTCTCCCAGAACTCCCAATAACAACACCCTTAAACAAAGAAAGGAACAAGATTATGACAAACCGTAAAGAAGTGTACCGCTGCACGGTATGCGGCAACATCGTCGAAGTGTTGCACGCAGGCGCAGGCGAGCTGACATGCTGCGGCCAGCCCATGAAGCTATTGAAAGAGAACAGCGTTGACGCGGCTACGGAGAAGCACGTGCCCGTAGTGGAGAAAATCGACGGCGGCTACCGCGTCACCGTGGGCAGCGTTGAGCACCCGATGCTCGACAACCACTACATCGAATGGATTGAACTGGTAGAGGGCGACAAGACACAGCGCCGCTACCTCAAGCCCGGCGACAAGCCCGAGGCAGTGTTCATGACCGACGCCGAAGACGTCTACGCGCGCGAATACTGCAACCTGCACGGACAGTGGCGCTCGAAGTAAACCATCAGAAAGCCCTCACCGCGAGGGCTTTCCTTTTCAACAGCCAAACGCCTGACAGTCAGGCTCTTACCAAAAGGCCGCCTTTTAGCTTATAAAAGGCGGCCTTTTGCGTTGCAATCGGCGGCCTTTCGCACGGCGAAAGACGGCCTTTTGCAATGCGTTGAGTGCCAGCGTGTTACGCAGTCGGTTGCCTGCGGCGCGGTAAACTGTTGTCGGGCGGCGTGCCGAAGGTGGAGAAGAAATGTGAATAATCAATGAATTTTATTAAAAAACGGGGCGCACGTCAATTTTTTTCCGTATGTTTGCACCCGGTAATTATATTAATACATTTAAGACAATGAACGAAGACAGACTTTATGAACTGATACGCGAGAAAGAGCAAGCGGCCGCCGTGGCCTTCCCCGCCTTGATGCGCAAGGTGTACGTGTGGATGACGCTGGCGCTCGTGATAACCGGCTTCACGGCCTACGGCGTTGCCACCAGCCCCGGCATAATGACGGCCATCGTGACGAACAGGATGCTCATGTGGGGCCTGCTCATAGCCGAGGTAGCTATGGTGTGGTACGTATCGGCGCGCATCGACCGCCTCTCGCTGGCTACGGCCACAATCATTTTCGTGCTCTACTCGGTGCTCAACGGAGCCACGCTCTCCATCATCTTCCTGGCATACACGATGCAGTCAATCGCCTCGGTGTTCTTCATCACCGCCGGAACGTTCGCCGCCATGTCGCTCGTCGGCCTGTTCACCAAGAAAGACTTGTCGCCGCTGGGCCGCATACTCTTCATGGCCCTCATCGGACTCATCATCGCCACGCTGGTAAACGCGTTCCTGATAAAGAGCGGAGGGTTCAGCCTTATCGTTAGTTACATAGGCGTGCTCATCTTCACAGGCCTCACGGCGTATGACACGCAGAAGATAAAGAACATGCTCGTAGAGGCCGACGACGTGAGCGAAGACGCGCAGAAAATAGCCCTGATGGGCTCGCTCGCCCTATATCTCGACTTCATCAACCTCTTCCTCTACCTGCTCCGCATATTCGGAGGGAACAGGGAGTAAGGTTTTTTAGTAGTAAAGGAGGTTTTAGAAAGGAGTAAGGGAGTAAGGAGAGAAGGAGTAAGTAGATTTGCTTTGTTGCAATGCTGTCATCGTAAAGGCAACCTATGCAAACCTACTTACTCCTTCTCTCCTTACTCCTTTACTCTTATCAAAACTCCAAGTCTTTTTGCAATTTTATGCAAAAAGACTTGGAGTTTTGAATAAATATACCTACTTTTGCACCTGTAACTGCATAAATATACACTAAATGAAATCAAAGACCAGTCGTTTGCAGACGCTGCGGATGCTTATATCGAGCCAGGAACTGTGCTGTCAGGACGACGTGCTGAAGGCTCTTGCAAAGGAGGGCTTCAACGTGACCCAGGCCACCCTGAGCCGCGACATGAAGCAGCTCAAGGTAGCCAAGGCCACCAGTCTGGGCGGCAAATACTTCTACGTGCTGCCCAACGAGACGATGTACAAGCGCGTGGCAAGCCCCAAGAGCGCGGCCGAGATGCTGCTTACGTCGGGCTTCCTGTCGGTCAACTTCTCCGGCAACATGGGCGTCATCAAGACCCGTCCGGGCTACGCCAGCAGCCTGGCATACAACATTGACAACGGCGGACTGCCGTCAATCATAGGCACAATAGCCGGCGACGACACCATATTCATCGTCATAAAGGAAGGCGAGACGTACGCCAACGTGGTGGAAGAGCTGCGCAGCGTGATACCAGACATTAAGTGAGCAGACGCCATAAAGCCAGCTGACACCCATCCCAACCTTCCCCAAGGGTGGGGGCTTGATTGCCATAGGCAGCGCGGGCGTATAAGGCTTATTGGGCATATCGGGCTTATGCCCGGCTTATACAACTATAAAATAACAATGGAAGAGATAACAGTCTTGGTGGCCGACGCCTCACATGAGAAGTACGTCGACACCATACTTGAGACAATGGCGGCCGCCGCCAAGGTGCGCGGCACGGGCATAGCCAAGCGAACACACGAATACCTGGCCACCAAGATGCGCGAGACGAAGGCCGTAATAGCCCTCGCCGGCGACCGCTTCGCCGGCTTCAGCTACATCGAGACGTGGGGCAACAAGCACTATGTGACCACATCCGGCCTCATCGTCCACCCCGACTTCCGCGGCCTCGGCGTGTCGAAGCGCATCAAGGACATGACCTTCACCCTCGCCAGGACACGCTGGCCGAAGGCCAAGATATTCAGTCTTACCAGCGGTGCGGCCGTGATGAAGATGAACACACAGCTGGGTTACGTGCCCGTAACGTTTGCCGACCTTACCGACGACGAGGCCTTTTGGCGCGGCTGCGAGGGCTGCATCAACGTCGATGTGCTGAAACGCACCGGCCGCAAATACTGCATCTGCACCGGAATGCTGTACGACCCTGACGAGCACGAGGGCGAACCTACGCCCATAGAGCTGCCCGGCGAGGTGATGAGAAGGATTAGGAAATAAGGTAAGGAGAGAAGGAGAAAGGAGTGAAGGAGTAAGTAGAAAAGCCTTGCAGCCAGTGTATCCAAGGGCGCATCAGGCTCATTCGGCTCATTTGGCCTTGCCATATAAGCATGGCATTTGTACTTACTCCTTCTCTCCTTACTCCTTTCCTCCTTAAAAAACAATAAAAACAAACGATTATGTCAGACAAGAAGAAAGTGGTTGTCGCCTTCTCCGGGGGGCTTGACACATCCTACACGGTGATGAAACTGTCGCACGACATGGGCTACGAGGTCTACGCCGCCTGCGCCAACACCGGCGGATTCAGCGCCGAACAGCTTAAAACCAACGAGGAAAACGCCTACAAGCTGGGCGCGAAAGAGTACGTAACGCTCGACGTTACGCAAGAATACTACGAGAAAAGCCTCAAATACATGATATTCGGCAACGTGCTCCGAAACAACTGTTACCCCATATCTGTGTCGTCAGAGCGCATATTCCAGGCCATAGCCATTGCCCGTTACGCCAAGCAAATCGGTGCGGACGCCATAGCGCACGGCTCCACCGGCGCAGGCAACGACCAGATACGCTTCGACATGACGTTCCTCGTAATGGCGCCGGGCGTGGAAATTATCACCCTGACACGCGACAAGGCGCTCTCCCGAAAGGAGGAAGTGGACTACCTGAACGCCCACGGCTTCAAGGCTGACTTCACCAAACTGAAATACAGCTACAACGTAGGCATCTGGGGGACGAGCATCTGCGGCGGCGAGCTGCTTGACTCGGCGCAGGGCCTTCCGGAAGAAGCTTACCGCAAGCACGTAACCCGTCAGGACGAGAGCGAGCTGCGCATAGAATTCGAGAAGGGCGAAATCGCGGCGGTGAACGGCGTGAAGTACAGCGACAAGGTGGCCGCGATACAGCGCATCGAGGAGCTGGGCGCAGCCTACGGCATAGGCCGCGACTGCAACGTGGGCGACACAATAATCGGCATCAAGGGCCGCGTGGGCTTCGAGGCGGCGGCTCCAAAGCTCATCATCGAGGCTCACCGCATGCTTGAGAAATATACTTTGAGCAAGTGGCAGCAGTATTGGAAGGACCAGGTAGCCAACTGGTACGGCATGTTCCTGCACGAAAGTCAGTACCTGGAGCCCGTCATGCCCGACATCGAGGCCATGCTCACGAGCAGCCAAAGGAACGTGAACGGCACGGCAATCCTCAAGCTTCGCCCTCTCGGTTTCGAGTGCGTGGGCGTCGATTCGCCCGACGACTTGCTGAAATCGAAGCTCGGCGAATACGGCGAAATGCAGCACGGCTGGACGGCCGAAGAGGCAAAGGGCTTCATCAAGGTGCTCTCAACGCCGCTCAGAGTGTATTACGGAATACACGCGGAAGAGGAAAGATAAGCGGTCCAACCCTCCCGAAGGGAGGGGGCTTGGCTTGCCATTACCGCTTGGTTCACAGCCTTGGCGCATCAGGCTCATCATGCTCATCTGGCTCATCTGGCTCATTGGGGCCAATAAGCCAAATATGCCCAATAAGCCTGCTAACTGGCTGACAATCAGGCGCCTTGCAAAATGCCATCTTTCAGGCTGCGAAAGGCCATCTTTCAGGCTGCGAAAGGCCGTCTTTTAGAGCGTGAAAGGCGGCCTTTGGGATGGCAAAAGGTGGCCTTTGGTAAAACAGGCTCAATCTATCTGTCAGACGATAGGTTGCCGGTGGCTTTTACGTAAAAGGCATAGTGTTTGGAATTTAAATATTAACCATAAATAAAAATGCCCGCCACGGCTATTCAAGCCCCCTCCATTTGGGAGGGTAGGGGTGGGTGTCAGGTGTTTATGAAAATAGGTATCTTAGGAGCCGCAGGCTACACCGGCGGCGAGCTTATCCGCCTTCTGCTCAACCATCCGCAGGCGGAAATAGTATTTGCAAACAGCGAGAGCAACGCAGGCAACCCCGTGGCCGACGTTCACGAGGGGCTTTACGGCGACACGGAGCTGTGCTTCACCGACGCAATGCCGCTGGGCGAGGTGGACGTTCTCTTCTTCTGCTTCGGCCACGGAAAGAGCCGGCAGTTCTTGGCGGAGCACGATGTGCCCGCCACGGTGCGCATCATCGACCTGGCGCAAGACTTCCGCCTCAAGGCCGAGGGCAACGACTTCGTGTACGGCTTGCCCGAAATCAACCGCGAACGGATATCATCGGCGCGCCATGTAGCCAACCCCGGCTGCTTCGCCACGTGCATACAGCTCGGCCTTTTGCCCGCGGCGAAGATGGGACTGCTCGCCGGAGACATATCGGTCAACGCCATAACGGGCAGCACCGGGGCGGGACAGAAACCCGGGGCGACGACGCACTTCTCGTGGCGCACGGACAACATGAGCATATACAAACCCTTCACGCACCAGCATGTGCCCGAAATCAGGCAGAGCCTGGAGCAGACCCAGGGCGCGCCCGTAGGCCCGGTAGACTTCATTCCGTACCGAGGCCCGTTCGCGCGCGGTATCTTCGCCACCGCCGTTGTGCGCACTTCTGCGCCAATAGAGCAGATAGTCGATGGCTACAAGGCCTTCTACAAGGACGAGCCTTTTACCCACTACACGGACAAACCAATAGACATGAAGCAGGCGGTGAACACCAACAAGTGCCTCGTACACTGCGAGAAGTACGGCGACAAGCTGCTCATAACGTCCTGCATCGACAACCTTTTGAAGGGTGCCGTAGGGCAGGCCGTGCAGAACATGAACATAATGTTCGGAACAGACGAAGCCGCAGGACTAAGGCTTAAGCCGTCGGCGTTCTAACAGCCCCACCACACCTCCCCAAGGGGAGGCTCCGGTCACCGTCATCAATAATTATAGCAAACCAAGCTCCTCCCCTTGGGGAGGTCGGGAGGGGCTGTTTTATCAATTCACATTATGGAACTATTTGACGTTTATCCCTTATTCGACATCAACATCGTCAAGGGCAAAGACTGCTCCGTTTGGGACGACAAGGGGCAGGAATATCTGGACCTTTACGGCGGCCACGCCGTCATAAGCATAGGCCATTGCCATCCTCATTATGTCGAGGCGTTGGCCCGTCAGGCCGCCGAACTCGGTTTTTACAGCAACTCGGTGGTGAATATGCTGCAACGGCGGCTGGCCGAACGGCTGGGCAAGGCGTGCGGATATGACGACTACCAGCTGTTTCTCGTCAACAGCGGAGCCGAAGCCAACGAGAACGCTTTGAAGCTGGCGTCGTTCAAGACGGGACGCACGCGCATCCTGTCGGCCGCCAAGGCCTTCCACGGACGCACGTCGCTGGCCGTCGAAGCGACCGACAACGCGAAGATAATAGCGCCCGTCAACGCCAACGGACACGTCACCTACCTGCCGCTGAACGACCTTGCGGCGTGGGAGGCGGAGCTTGCCAAGGGCGACGTTTGCGCCTGCATCATAGAGTGCATACAGGGAGTGGGCGGCATACGGATGGCCTCCGAGGAGTTTGCGCAGGGCTTGCAGGCCGCCTGCAAGCGGCACGGCGCGGTGCTCGTTTGCGACGAGATACAGTGCGGCTATGGCCGTTCGGGCAAGTTTTTCGCCCACCAGTGGCTCGGCATCAGGCCCGACCTGATTACCGTTGCGAAGGGAATTGCCAACGGCTTCCCCATGGGTGCGGTGCTCATCTCGCCCGACTTCAAGCCCGAATACGGCCAGTTGGGCACCACGTTCGGCGGCAACCACATGGCCTGCGCCGCCGCGCTGGCCGTGCTCGACGTGATTGAGAGTGGGCATCTGGTTGACAACGCGCGCGAGACGGGCGGCTACCTCATGGAGCGGTTGCGCGGGATGATGGCCGAGGAGAAGCGCATTACCGACGTGCGTGGCCGCGGACTCATGATAGGCATCGACCTCGACATGCCGCACAAGGAGCTGCGCCGCCACCTCGTCTACGACGAGCACTGCTTCACGGGCTGCGCATCCACTAACATACTGCGCCTGCTGCCGCCGCTGACGTTCACCAAGGCCATGGCCGACGACTTCATCCTGCGGCTCAAGAGGGCGTTCGCCGCTTTATAAAGGCGTACATACAAACATACGGGCGGACAAGCAGATTGGCCTCACTCTGTGTGAAAAGCCAATCCGCTTGTCCGCCCGTATGTTTGTATTCTGTTCTGTTACCAGCCGGTTCAAGCCGAATACCATGCGTCTGCGTAATACGTTCCGCCTGCCGGGTTGCCGTCAGTTGAGGCGTGGTGCCTGTGGTGGCGGGGCGGCTTCGGCTTCTTGTGCTTCTTGTGTTTCTTCGGAGGCCGCGGCCCGTCGTAATGCCTGTGTATTACGCACGAGGCGCAAAGCAGCGACATGCACACGGCCGCCACTGCTGTCTTCATCATCGTTAGTGACTTCATAATCGTATCTGTTTTTAGGTGTTACGTCTATAAAAACGCCCGGCCTGTCGGCCGCCGCTTTATTATATAGACCTCCGGGACGGCCGAAAGTAAAACCGCCCAAGCTCCATATTAGCATTTTTTCACCTGTCGCCGCTGCCTTCCGCGCCGCCCGTTACCCGGCATCATCGGGCTTATTTGGGCTCATCCGGCTCATTGGCCTATTGAACTTATTAAGCCCAATGAACCCAATGAACCTAATGGGCTGATGCTCAACGCGTTGCAAAAGGCCGTCTTTTAGATGCCAAAAGGCGGCCTTTTAGCGTGCAATTGACGGCCTTTTGCAATGCGATTTGCCGCCTTTCGCAAGGCCGCCGGTATGCAAACGGAAGTTAAATTATCGTTTTTCGATAAATATTTATTGAAAAAGTTTGGAGCATTCAACTATTGTCCATATCTTTGCATATCGAAAAACGATAAATAATAATCAAATAACGATAATACTCTTTCTGATTAAACAATGCGCCGGAGGCCAGCCGCCAGTCACCGTACGGCGGCGAACCGAAGGCGGGGCAAAACCGGAACAACGATGAAAAAGAAACTCAACCTCTTCTGCACGCTCATCTTCGTGGTGATAGCCTGCCATCTGCTGTCCATGTCGAACACGTTTTTCACGGGTTTTTCGGCCGGAATGAAGCACGGCATGGAGGAGCGTTCGGTAACGGAGACGACGCCAAGCAACTTCAGCCACATCACGCTGCTGCCTGCCGTGATGGACGAAACCACCGCCGTGACGGTAACCGACAAGGCCACATCAAGGCAACTGACGGCCTGGCCCACGCAGCTGATTGTTCCCCTGAACGATAGCCTCGGGCCGGGCGCGGCCGTGTTCCGCCTGCTCTACACGCTGCTCTACGGCGCGGCGGCCGTGGCCGCCCTCGTGGCCTTCATCCTCTTCGTGCGCAACGTAAACAGGAACGCCATCTTCACGCGGCGCAACATCACGCTGCTGCGCGTCGTGGGCTGGTGTCTCGTGGCGACGGGAGCCATAGCCACGGCCGACGGCTGCTATGACACATATCTGGCCCAGCGGTCGTTCAGCCTGACGGGCTATGTGGTCGATTACGGTTCGGCCGCCTACATTACAAGCGTCATCTTCGGCCTCTTCGCCGTGGTTGTGGCCGAGGCGTTCGCCATAGGGCTAAGGATGAAAGAAGAACAGGAACTGACGATATAAGCCCCACCCCGGCCCTCCCCAAGGGGAGGGAGCGTAGCTGCCGACGTTTCATTAACGGCGCATCCGGCCTATCCGGACCATTGGGCTTATTAACCCAATAAGCCCAATAAGCCGGATTAGCCCGATAAGCCAAATGCGCCAAGGCTGGAAAAGCATATCAAGCCACTACTCAGCGAGGATGGAGACGGGGCTGTTTTTACCTTTTTACTGTTTTACTTTTTTACCTTATTATAATATGGGAAAAATAATAGTCAACCTCGACGTGGTAATGGCACGCCGCAAAATATCGCTCTCCGAGCTGGCCGAGCGCGTGGGCCTTACGCAGGCGAACCTGTCAATCCTGAAGACGGGCAAGGCCAAGGCCGTGCGCTTCTCCACGCTCGAGGCAATATGCCGCGAGCTGGAATGCCAGCCCGGCGACATACTCGAATACAGCGGCGAAACGCAGGCCGACGTGTGACAGATTGCAGGCAAAACACGCGTTTTTGCCTACACAAGATATAAAAATAATTAAATTTGGAATACGGTAAGCACCGTTAATCACGGAAAAAACTATATTTGTACACCTTTTTAAACCAAACTTTTATGAAATTAAAACATCTTTTCGTCGCCGCAGTGCTATTCGTTACAAGCGCAGCGGCTGTTATGGCGCAAGGAATGCAGCTGCCCCCAATCCCCGTGGACAGCGCCGTAAGGATTGGCAAACTGCCTAACGGCCTTACATATTACATCCGCCATAATGGTTACCCGGAACACCGTGTTAACTTCTACATCGCCCAGCGCGTAGGCTCCATACAGGAGGAGGAAGACCAGCGCGGACTGGCTCACTTCCTGGAGCACATGGCCTTCAACGGCTCTGACAACTATCCGGGCGACAAACTCATCGAATACCTGCGCTCCATCGGCGTAGAGTTCGGCTCCGACCTGAACGCTTATACCGCCGTAGACCAGACAGTCTACCGCGTGTGCAACGTGCCTTCGGACAACGTAGCGTCACTGGACTCTTGCCTGCTCATACTCAAGGACTGGTCCAACGGCCTCACCCTCGACGCAGAGGAAATAGACAAGGAGCGCGGAGTAATCCACGACGAGTGGCGCCAGCGTTCGTCTGCCAGCATGAGAATGCTCGACCGCAACCTCGAGAAGCTGTACCCCGGCAGCAAGTACGGCAAGCGTATGCCTATCGGACTTATGTCGGTGGTTGACAACTTCAAGCCCGAAGCCCTGCGTGCGTACTACCACAAGTGGTACAGACCCGACAACCAGGCCATCATCGTGGTGGGCGACGTCGATGTGAACCGCACCGAACAGAAGATAAAAGAGATGTTCAGCTCAATCAAGATGCCTGCAAACGCAGCACCGGTGGTTGACGAACCCGTGCCCGACAACAACGAGGCAATCATCATCGTTGACAAGGACAAGGAGCAAAGGACTGACGGCGTATCAATAATGTTCAAGCACGACGCCATACCCGACAGCCTTAAGAGCAACATGTTCTACCTTCTGCAGCAGTACGCCGTGAGCCTCTGCACGCAGATGCTCAACTCGCGCCTCTCCGAAGTGCAGCAGAACCCCGATTGCCCCTTCGTTTCTGCATACGTATATGACGGCGAGTACATCTACTCCAAGACAAAGGATGCCTTCTCGCTCGACGTGATGCCGAAGCCCGGCAAGACCGAAGAAGCCATCAAGGCGGCCATGCGCGAGGTGATGCGCGCAGCCAAGTTCGGCTACACCGCTACCGAGTATGTCCGCGCAAAGGACGAATACATGAGCTGGCTGGAGAAGATTTACACCAACCGCGACAAGCAGGAAAACAGCTTCTGGGGCGACCAGTACCGCGACCACTTCCTCGGCAACGAGCCTATTCCTTCCATCGCAGACCAGTACATGACGATGCAGCAGCTCACGCCGATGCTCCCCGTAGACCTGGCCAACGAGATGATAAAGCAGCTTGTGAGCGTAACCGACACCAACCTCGTGGTATATGCCACATACACCGAGAAGGACGGAGCGGTATATCCTACGCCTGAAGCAATAAAGAAAGCCATCGACAGCGTTCACGGAGAGCAGCTTACGGCATGGGTTGACAACGTGAAGAACGAGCCGCTCATCAAGGAGATGCCAAAGAAAGGCAGCATCGTGGGCGAGAAGGAGAACGCAACTCTTGGCTACAAGGAGCTTACACTCTCCAACGGAGCACGCGTATTGCTGAAGAAGACCGACTTCAAGGACGACGAGGTTGTGATGAGTGCGACGTCGAAGGGCGGCTCTTCACTGCTGCCCGAGAGCGACCTTGTGAACGCGAAACTCTATGACATGGCGATAAGTGCCAGCGGACTGGGCAACTTCAGCAACACCGAGCTTGAGAAAGCGCTCGCCGGAAAGCAGGCCAACGTAAACCTTTCGCTCGCCAACCTGCATGAAGGCGCAAGCGGAAAGTCTACTCCGAAAGACCTTGAGACGCTGTTCCAGCTGACATACCTTTACTTCACTGACGTGAGGAAGGACGAGAAGAGCTACAACGCGCTTATGTCCATGCTTGAGAACGCGCTCAAGAACCAGGCCATATCGCCCGATGCGGCCTTCGCAGACTCGCTCATGTCAACGCTTTACAGCCACAACCTGCGCTACAGGCCGCTGAAGGTTGAAGACCTGAAGAAGGTGAACTACGACCGCATTCTGCAGATTGCCAAGGAGCGCACGGCCAACGCCGGCGACTACACATTCACCTTCGTGGGCAACTTCGACGAGGCTGCCATCCGTCCGCTCATCGAGCAGTACATAGCCTCTCTGCCTGCAAACGGCGTGAAGGAGGAGTGGAAGAAGGTGTCAACCTACGCCCAGGGCAAGGTTGAAAACGTATTCAAGCGCAAGATGGAGACGCCGAAGGCCAACGCATACATCTACTGGTACAACCTCAACACACCGTATTCTCTTGAAAACGCAGTGGCCGCCGACGCCGCAGGACAGGTGCTCTCGATGATTTACCTGAAGAAGATACGCGAGGACAACGGCGCCGCTTACTCTACCGGAGCACAGGGCATGGTCAGCCTCGGAGGCGATACGCCGTTCAACTTGCTCGTAGGCGTATGCCCGATGAACCCCGACAAGGCCGACCTCGCGCTGAAAATAATGAACGAGGAGGCCGCCAAGATGGCGACGACCGTTGACGCCGACATGCTAAACAAGGTGAAGGAGCTGATGCTGAAGCGTGCCGACGAGGACGCAAAGACCAACCGCTACTGGGTCGGTGCAATCAACGATTTGGACGAATACGGCGTTGACACCGTGACGAAGTACAAGGACATCGTCAGCGCGCTGACACCCGAGAAGGTCGCCAAGTTCGTGAAAGACGTGATTTTCGCAGGCGGCAACAGCGTCAAAGTGGTGATGCTGCCCGAGGCGGAGAAGAAATAACATACACTGGAAGTGTGACAACAGCAAGCCCCCTTGCGGCGCATCGCGCGCCGCAAGGGGGCTTTTCTTTGTTGTAAAGGCAACTGCCTGACAGACAGTATGTTACGTTGAGGCTTGTAAAAGGTGGCCTTTTACAGTGTGAAAGGCCGTCTTTGGCACGCCGAAAGGCCGCCTTTGACGATGCGAAAGGCCGCCTTTCGCATCGCCGTCGGAAAATTGCGCCCCGGCGTTACATTTTTAATAAAAAACCGGAAAATATTTGCATGTATGCGATTTTATTCATACCTTTGCACCGTTCAGAGGAATGAGGGGCTTTGCGAAGCTCCTCATTTTATTTTAATTACCCTTTTATGATAGACAAGAACGTAGTTAGAAGTTTGGTGGAAGAGTGGCTGAAGGACAAGGAGTATTTTCTTGTAGACGTGGAAATCAGCGCCGACGACAAGATTGTTGTTGAAATAGACCATGCCGACGGAGTGTGGATTGAGGACTGCGTGCAGCTGAGCCGCTACATCGAGGACCATCTCAGCCGTGACGAGGAAGACTATGAGCTCGAGGTGGGGAGCGCCGGCCTGGGCCAGCCCTTCAAGGTGCCGCAGCAGTACGAGAACTATGTAGGCAAGGAAGTTGAGGTGCTCGACGCCGCAGGCAAGAAGCACCGCGGCACGCTCACGGCCGTTGACGGCCGGCAGTTCACCGTCACCGTGAAGGAGAAGGTCAAGAAGGAAGGCGCCAAGCGCCCGGTTGTCGAGGACGTGGAAAAGACCTTCTCGATGGACGAAGTGAAGTACACCAAGTATCTTATAAGCTTTAAATAAAAAGCGGGACGGAGGGAAGGTGAGGCGTCGGGACTACTCCCAGCCCTCCCAGTTCTCCCGGCTCTCCCGGTACACCCACAGAAAACAACAATAAACAGATATGGCAACAAGAAAGAACGGTGAAGAAACCGTAAGCATGATTGACACCTTCAAGGAGTTCAAAGACACGAAGAACATCGACCGCACCACGCTCATGAGCGTGCTCGAGGAGAGTTTCCGCAACGTCATAGCCAAAATCTTCGGCAGCGACGAGAACTTCGACGTCATCGTGAACCCCGACAAGGGCGACTTTGAAATATACCGCAACCGCACCGTCGTGGCCGATGGCGAGGTGAAAGACGAGAACAAGGAAATAGCTCTGGCCGACGCGCTGAAGATAGAACCCGACTATGAGGTTGGCGAGGAAGTCAGCGAGAAGGTCGATTTCAGCAAGTTCGGCCGACGCGCCATACTCAACCTTCGCCAGACGCTCGCCTCGAAAATACTCGAGCTTGAGCACGACAGCCTGTACAACAAGTACAAGGACCGCGTGGGCCAGGTAATCAGCGCCGAGGTGTACCAGGTGTGGAAGCGCGAGGTGCTGCTCGTAGACGACGAGAACAACGAGCTAATCCTGCCCAAGTCGGAGCAGATACCCCACGACGTCTACCGCAAGGGCGAGACCGTGCGCGCCGTCATCAAGGAGGTGAACAACGACAACAACAACCCCAAAATCATACTTTCGCGCACAAGCAACATGTTCCTCGAACGCCTGCTCGAGGCCGAAGTGCCCGAGATTGCCGACGGTCTCATCACCATACGCCGCATAGCACGTATGCCCGGCGAGCGCGCCAAGATAGCCGTCGAGAGCTACGATGACCGCATAGACCCCGTAGGAGCCTGCGTCGGCGTGAAGGGAAGCCGCGTGCACGGCATAGTGCGCGAGCTCAACAACGAGAACATCGACGTGGTGAACTACACCGCAAACATCAAGCTCTTCATACAGCGCGCCCTCAGTCCGGCCAAAATATCCAGCATCAACGTTGACGAGGAGAACCGCAAGGCCGAGGTCTACCTCCGCCCGGAGGAAGTGTCGCTCGCCATCGGACGCGGCGGCATGAACATCAAGCTGGCCAGCATGTTGACCGAATACACCATCGACGTGTTCCGCGAGCTTGACGAAAGCGAGGTTGACGAAGACATCTATCTCGACGAATTCTCCGACGAAATCGACCAGTGGATTATCGACGCCATCAAGGCCATCGGCCTCGACACCGCCAAGGCCGTGCTCAACGCGCCGCGCGAAATGCTCGTAGAGAAGGCCGACCTCGAGGAGGAGACCGTTGACAACGTGCTGAAAGTGCTTAGGGCCGAGTTTGAGTAATTCATAATTCATAATTCGTAATTCATAATTGGCTGCGCATATACAATAGCAAATGTCAATTATGGATTATGGAATGAAATTCGACTACGCCGATACTGAATTATGAATTATGAATTATGAATTATGAATTAAAAAGAGTATGAGCATCAGATTAAATAAAGCAATCCGTGAATTGAATATAGGACTTCAAACTGCAGTTGAATTCCTGAAAAAGAAAAGTGACCTCGGCGAGGTAAGGGACGACCTCAGCTTCAAGCTGAACGACGCCCAGTACAACGCCTTGGTGGAAGAGTTTAAGACCGACAAGGAGGCCAGGAACCAGGCCGAAAAGCTCTTTCCGAAGCACCCCAAGGAGAAGAAACGCTCCGAAGGCGGAGCCAAACCGTCAGCTCCGGCCAAGCCTGCGGCTACGCAGAAGTACACCGTACTCGGCAAGATTGACCTTGACAACATAGGCAAGAAGCCGTCGCAGGCCGCCGCGCAGCCGCAACAAGGCGGCAAGTCTTCGGACGAGGCGAAGCCGGCCGAAACGGCAACGGCCGTTGCCGGCGCGCCTAAGCATGACGCACAGTCCGTGGCGGAGCATCAGGCAAAGGCCGTGAGCGCGCCGGTTGCACGCCCTGAACAGGCTGAAGCCGCCGCGCCTGTGGAGAAGCCAGCCGCCAGCACACAGCCGGTAGAGGCCAATCCGGCGGCCGGGAAGCCCGTTGAAGGGCAGCAGGAGCAGGCCGGAACGGCAGCTACAACGGACGAGGAAAGCAAGATATTCACCCTGAAAAGCGAGAAAAAGCTCGCCCCAAAGGTGAACGTGCTCGGCAAGATTGACCTTGACGCACTCAACCAAAGCACGCGTCCCAAGAAGAAGTCGAAGGAAGAACGCCGCAAGGAACGCGAGGAGAAGGCGGGCCAGACACGCGCCGACGGCAAGAAAAAGCGTTCGCGCATAACCAAGGAACGCGTCAACATAGACCAGGCTGCGAAGACTGCCGGGGCAGGAAACGCCGCCGCCGACAAGGCCGGAAGCAAGAAGAAGAACCGCAAGCGCGGGCACAAGCCGCTCGAAGTTAACGAGGAAGACGTTGCACGCCAGGTAAAGGAGACGCTCGCACGCCTTACAAGCAAGGGGCAGAACAAGAAGGGAGCCAAGTACCGCAAGGAGAAGCGCGAGGCCGCCCAGGAGCATCTGAAGGAGCAGCGCGCCGAGGCCAAGGCGGAGAGCAAAATCCTGAAGCTGACCGAGTTTGTAACCGTCAGCGAGCTGGCGAGCATGATGAACGTGTCGGTCAACCAGGTAATAGGCACTTGCATGAGCGTAGGCATCATGGTGTCAATCAACCAGCGCCTTGACGCGGAGACCATAAACCTCGTTGCCGAGGAGTTTGGCTTCAAGACGGAGTACGTCAGCGCGGAGGTGTCTGAGGCCATAACGGAAGAGCCCGACGACGAGAACGACCTCGTGCCGCGCGCCCCAATCGTCACCGTGATGGGCCACGTAGACCACGGAAAGACATCGCTGCTCGACTATATCCGCAAGTCTAACGTCATAGCAGGCGAGGCCGGAGGCATAACCCAGCACATAGGAGCGTACAACGTGACGCTGGGCGACGGCCGCCACATCACCTTCCTCGACACGCCGGGCCACGAGGCGTTTACCGCCATGCGTGCCCGCGGAGCGCAGGTGACCGACATCGCCATCATAATAATAGCCGCCGACGACAGCGTGATGCCGACCACGCGCGAGGCCATAGCCCACGCGCAGGCGGCCAACGTGCCGATGGTGTTCGCCATAAACAAGATTGACAAGCCGGGAGCAAACCCCGACAAAATACGTGAAGACCTGGCCAACATGAACCTGCTCGTGGAGGACTGGGGCGGCAAGTACCAGTGCCAGGAAATCAGCGCGAAGAAAGGCATCGGCGTGGACGAGCTGCTTGAGAAGGTATTGCTCGAAGCCGAAATGCTCGACCTCAAGGCAAACCCCAACCGCAAGGCCACCGGCAGCATCATAGAGTCGTCGCTCGACAAGGGCCGCGGCTACGTATCGACGGTGCTCGTAAGCAACGGAACGCTGCGCGTAGGCGACATCGTTGTGGCTGGAACCACTTACGGACGCATCAAGGCCATGTTCAACGAGCGCAACCAGCGCATCGACCAGGCCGGCCCCGCCGAGCCCGCAATCATACTGGGACTTAACGGCGCGCCCACGGCGGGCGACTCGTTCCACATACTCGAGACCGAGCAGGAGGCACGCGAAATAACCAACAAGCGTCTGCAATTGCAGCGCGAGCAGGGTCTGCGCACGCAGAAGCGACTCACGCTGAGCGACATCAGCCACCGCATAGCCCTCGGCTCGTTCAAGGAGCTGAACATACTTGTGAAGGGCGACACCGACGGAAGTATCGAGGCATTGAGCGACTCGTTCATCAAGCTCTCGACGGAGAAAATCAAGGTGGACGTCATCTACAAGGCCGTCGGCCAAATATCCGAGAGCGACGTGTCGCTGGCCGACGCGTCAGACGCCATCATCGTGGGCTTCCAGGTGCGCCCGTCGGCTGCGGCGCGCAAGCTGGCCGAGCAGGAAGGCGTTGAAATCAACACCTACTCCGTAATCTACGACGCCATAGAAGACGTCAAGTCGGCCATGGAGGGAATGCTCGACAAGGTGGTCAAGGAGGTTGTCACCGGCCAGGTAGAGGTGCGCGAGGTCTACCACATATCGAAGGTGGGCACCGTGGCCGGAGCCTACGTCACCGAAGGCAAGGTGCACCGTTCGGACAAGGCGCGCGTCGTGCGCGACGGCATCGTGGTGCACACGGGTGAAATCAACGCCCTCAAGCGTTTCAAGGACGACGTGAAGGAAGTAGGCGTGAACTTCGAGTGCGGTATAAGCCTCGTCAACTTCAACGACATCCAGGTAGGCGACATCCTCGAGACGTTCACCGAAATCGAGGTGAAGCAGAAACTCTAACGGCCTTTTCCATGGCTTCATACATACCGTCCGGCAGGAGCCCGTCTC
>ENA-ORSA01001073-ORSA01001073.1-human-gut-metagenome-genome-assembly--contig:-NODE-1073-length-25008-cov-2.858815_pt1 | contig 25008 bp, 21 predicted proteins | sample MGYA00242179_ERZ509142 | MGnify/ENA primary metagenome ERZ509142 (study PRJEB26280, sample SAMEA2338659) | human gut metagenome | biome: human gut; feature: human-associated habitat; material: faeces... | reverse complement strand
TCCGCGCCGCCTTCCCAGCTTTTTTGCCCGCTCGCAGGGCAGAATCGCCAGTGGCTCATCGGCACGTTCTTCTTTCCGTTACAGCAGCGGTCTCTGCCGGAGACTTTCACTCCGTTCCCTCGGGGAATCTTCCCCCTTTTGCGCACGCATCGCCTTTCGGCTCACCATTATAGCATAAAACCGCGTATTCGTCATCGAACAAAACCATTTTAAAAAAATTTGAAAAAAGGTGTTGACATTTGGCGTCCACATGGATATAATAATTCTTGTCGCTGACAGTGAGGCGACTCGATGAGAACAGAATGCGAGTGTGCTGGAACTGGTAGACAGGCACGTTTGAGGGGCGTGTGTCGAACGACGTACGGGTTCAAGTCCCGTCACTCGCACCATTTCTTCAAGTGCGAAACAATTAAATACCACATGCGGATGTGGCGGAATGGCAGACGCGCTAGCTTCAGGTGCTAGTGTTCGCAAGGACGTGCAGGTTCAAGTCCTGTTTCTCGCACCAAATAAGAACACCGAATCTTCGGTGTTCTTTTTATTTCGTTAAGCACCGGCAAGGCCCGCCCCCTGCCCTTATCCTAACATCATCACATCATGGAAACCTGCTCTCTAAGAAGTGGGCTTCCTGCGCCAATAATTTGATATACTATACCGGCAAGGTGGTGGATACAATGAACTTTAAAACGACTTCCATAGTCTTACAAGCGATACAACCCTATATTGAAAATTCAGCTGTAACCATTACAACCGGAAGCAAAAATTGCCGCAAGCACAGCCATCGGTCTGACCTTGTGAATATAGAGGCCGGAAAGCATGTTGGCTTTGAAGTGTTTGAAAACAGAATCATTGTGTCCTATTTTACGGCCCGTCATCTTTTCGAGGATTGCTCCTCAAATCTTCAAGACGAAGAAAATAGTTATATCGAGCGGACAATATCCTTTTTAAAAAAAATATTTCAATCTAAAATTCGACACGATGAATATTACAAAGGAAACGCTTTGTCCTCCGAAAAATATTTTTTGTTATGCGACGACGAAAAAGAGAATGAATGCATCGGAAACACTCGGTTTGCTTTTGCGAGGTTCTTTCGCCCTTTTGGCAAAAAAACGAGTCATTCCACAACCTGGCAGTATGATACTTCCAAAGGCGTGTTCACGACAAGACTGCCAAAATGCGCGGATCCCAATGCGATTGAAACCATTGATGTCAGCGATGATTGTTATATTGAAATTTTCTGCAATCGCAACGTATATACCTATACCATCATGGAACTGGATTTTGATGATTTTTTTGATATGTACTATTGGTCTCCTGCGATAAATACTTTGCCGGCGGGATTGTATGATACCAAAGAGAAGGCTGTTTTAGCTGCGAAAGAGACGTTGAAATGCCGTGCGAAACTGCAATAATGATGCGAAGGATTACGGCATACGCAAAACAGAGGCAATACTTTGCAGCCATAAATAAGTCGGAGCAAGTTTTATCGTTTTCCATGATTTTATCTAAAAAATTTGTTCGTGTCCCCTCTTCTCCTTTGCTAAAATGGCTCAGGTTCCCCCGTTCATCGGCATACAGACGCAGCAGCCTTCAATCGTTCTTTTTGGCGGGTATGAACGTCCCTGCCAAGCCATTTGATTTGCCTCTCTATAAGAAGGCAAAACTTCCTCCGCTCCCACTATTCCTCTATCAAACGTTTCTTCTTTTCCCCGTTTTCATCCCATAGCGCTTAACACTTTTCCTTTGCTTTAAAAGCGTCTTTTCATTCCTATCAATCATCAAGCAGCTTAAAGACGGCTCCTGCATTCACTGCCAAGCCAAAATCCAAAACCGCCAGCTTCCATTTTAAAAAACAATCGTGTTTATGTTATAATGTCATAACCACGATGGTTTCGGCCTCTCATGCGCCGATCAACGATAAAACAAAATCAGCAAAAAGCAATCAGGAGGGGTTTCATGAAAAAATTCAGAACCGCAGTATCCGTTCTTCTTATGGCCGTTGCAGGGCTTGCCGGTTTTTTCATCGGCGCAAGCATGAATCAGTCGTTCGGCGGCGCGATTTTGTGTTCCATGATTGCCGGCATCGCCTGCATTGTCTACACAATAGACAATCCCGAAGAATAGAAATGCTGTGCAATCTATTGCCTTTTCACTGCTTTTCCTGTTCTTTTTTCTGCAATCTAAAAGCCGGGTTTTCATTCCTTGGCTTTTTCTATTTTTCTTTTTTCGGCAACTGTTCTCCCAGTAAGATTTTCAAAGTCCAATTCTTCCCTGGTTTATAAAACAATCTGTCGGCACTGCATACGCTTTTATCGTCCGCCTATCCGGCAAATAGGATGAACCGGAGGCTACGCCCTATAGTCCTCTGCGTCCTTTCCATGTCTTCCAAATAAGAAAAAAAGCCCCGCATTCCGCGAGGCCCTTTCAAGGGGGTTATTGTGAGGTCGTTATTATCTTGTCCCCCTTGCCAAATCTTATACAGGCATTTTTGTTTTTTTGCAAAAATATAGTTTCCGTTCTCAAAAAAGGAAGGCTGTTGCCTTCCTTTACTTTGTAATGAGCAATACTTCCTCTGCTTCGTCTGTCTCCGTTAACCTTACGCGTACCACCTGGTTATATTCAGACGGCACATTTTTGCCGACATAGTCCGCACGAATGGGCAATTCCCTGTGTCCTCTGTCTATCAAAACGGCCAAACGAATGGCCCGCGGCCGGTCTATATCCATCACGGCATCCATCGCCGCCCGCGCCGTGCGCCCTGTATATAAAACATCATCTACCAAAATTACCGTTCTTCCCAACAGCGGAAAGAGAATATTTGTGCTTTGAATCACAGCATCCGCGGAAACAGGCGTAAAATCATCTCTGTAACGCGTAATATCAAGGCTGCCCCAATCTACCCATTTCCCGCTAAACTGCGCGATACGCTCAGCCAGGCGCTTTGAAAGCGGCACGCCGCGGGTATGAATACCCACCAGGGCCACATCGGATAAATCTTTGTTTTTCTCAATGATTTCGTGCGCCATGCGCTTGAGTGAGCGATCAATCTGTTCTGCATCCATCAATTTAATGCGGGTTTCAGCCATATCGTACACCCCCTGTTGAATCTTATGCCGGGAAAATACTATATCATGCCCAAATTTGTTTGTATAGTTCTTCCGTGTTAATTTGACGTTTTTTTAAAAAGCTTTTGAAATATTCATCCAACGGCGCATAAAAACTGAGCCGCTCGCCGGTTTTCGGGTGGGTAAAAGAAATTTTGGCAGCATGCAAAAGCTGTCCGTTTTGCTCATCGCGCATGTTTTTCGGCCCATAGACCGGGTCCCCCACAATCGGGTGGCCGATATGGCTCATATGCACGCGGATCTGGTGCGTCCGTCCCGTTTCCAGGTAACATCTTACCAAACACATATCGCCAAAGCGATGCACCACAGTATAGTTGGTTCTGGCTTCCCTTCCGCCCGGCACCACTGCCATCTTTTTGCGCTGCGTCTTATGCCGCCCGATCGGCGCATCCACAAGCCCGCTGTCCTGTTTGATATTTCCCAGAACAACGCACAAATATTCGCGCTGCGCCGTCTTTTCCGCAATCTGGCGGGAAAGGCTCTGGTGCGCCTCATCGTTTTTGGCAACCAGCAGCACACCGGATGTATCCTTATCCAAACGGTGCACAATGCCGGGCCGCAGCGTGCCGTTGATGCCGGAAAGATGATCCAGATGATACAGCAGCGCGTTGACCAGCGTTCCATTGTCCACCCCCGCGCCGGGATGCACCACCATGCCCCTCGGCTTGTTGATTACAGCCAAATCTTCATCCTGATACAAAATATCAATCGGCAGCGGCTCCGGCACGAGATCCAGCTGCTCCGGCTCCGGGATCTGCCAACAAACAAGCTGGCCCGCCTTTACTTTTATCTTGCCCTTTGCGGTTTTTCCCTCCAGCCATACATCGCCCTTTTCAATCAGCTGTCCGCAGCGGGAGCGGGTCAATCCGCTCATCTGAGCCAAACAGGCATCCAGCCGCATCCCGGCAAGGGATGGCGGCACAGCGGCTTCAAACCGTTCCATCTGTTTTTTTCTCCTTGGGGAAAATCAAAAGAATAAAGATGAATAAAATCGCGCCGCAGGTAACAAAGATATCCGCCACGTTAAACACCGCAAAACGAATAAACGTAGGCCTCAAAAAATCAATTACATATCCATACAAGATTCTGTCAATCAAATTGCCGATGGCCCCGCCGATGATGCTGGCTATCGCAACGCGCGCCCACACACTCTCCGTGGCGCGAAATTTAATCAGATACCCGGTAAGAAACGCCACGATTAAAATCGTCAGCAAAACAAACAGCCACGTCTTTCCCCAAAACATCGAGAAAGCCGCCCCTTTATTTTCCACATAGTTAAATTCCATAACGCCGGGGATAAAATCCATCCGGCCGGCAGCCTTCAACGGACCGACCGCCCATAGTTTTGTGAGCCTGTCCAATAAAACCGCGGCAAAAACAATGATAGCTTCTAACATAAATAACCTCCCAAGGATAAATTTAATTATACCATGGAAATAGAGGTTCGTCATTATCGCTTATTTGGGAACAGAATTTACAATTTCTATAATCCTTGCAATAAAGTGCCCGATCACCGGGATATTGTGCGTTGCCAAAGACGTTAAGATGGCCATCACAACCGCGCCTAAAATGGTAAACCCAACCGCGCCGCCCAGCCCTTTGATCAACCCTTGGGCAAACAGCCTGCGCATCCTCCGCCATCTGTGCGTAGAATCCAGTAACGTAGGATCCATCTCATTCAGTGTAATTTGGATTTTCCAGAGCGTCTTTTGCAGTTCTTTTATCATCCGTCTCTCTTCCGGTTGCATATCATCACCCGGATTCTATCCTACTCGCCAATGCGCCTTTTTATACAATCTCCGCTTATCACGTTCGCAAAATCATCTCTCTGCCCCTCTTAGCCCGGCCCCTGCTGTTTTACGCAACCTCATAATTTCTTGTTTTTATACTCTCCCTTGTCTGCAATTCACTTCTATACATCCGCCTTTTCATTTTCCTTTTTTACATGCACTTTCCCGCCATATCGTTCTATTTTCCCTTAATTCAGAATATGAACACCATTTTCGTAATATTGTCCGGCACTGCCTACGGAATTTCATCGCCGATAAAATTTAATCTTTCACCTCCTATTGCGTTCCATTGCTGTAATGATTTCCCGTTGCCGTTCTATTCTAAAAATAAACTGCCTCTTTTTCGTTTTCTCATCTTTTTTATGCCTCTTATATCCATTGTAAACAATTTTATCATTCAGCGTTTCCCATTTAATCTCAAATAGTCAACCATAACATTTTTTATATTTACATCTTTTTACCCATTTTCATTTACTATCATTTTATCAAACACAACGCCCTTTCTAATTTCCAAACAAACCTTTGGATTCTCCCTATACAAAAAAACCGACCCAAACGGATCGGTTTTTCATTTCTCTTTTCTTTTATCTCAATTCTTCTTTTGTTTTTTCAAACGCCAGAATCCAAATGCCAAGCCACCCAACGCCAACACCATCACGCAAATCCACAGCACCGGGTTTGCCGCATCGCCGGTTTGCGGCTGATTGGTTTCGTCCTGCCCAGCCGCAGCGGAGGCAGAGGGCTGCGGCTCCGCTGTTTGCGACGGAGAGGCCGCCGGGGTTTCGGTTTCTCCCGGTTCGCCCGCATCGGAAACCCAGTAAATGCCGTCATTAAACCAGGTGAATGTCTTGATTAAATTGTTTTCATCTATTCCGGTAATTTTCAAAGTCTTATCGTGGTTTTCATTGGCCTTTGTCACCAGATCTTGAATTTTTGCAGTAGATCCCTCTGGATTTTCTCCCCAATCCACATCAAAATCATCTTTCCCGGTCAGCTGCCAGTGTCCGTTTGCGTCCTGCGGCGCCTGATAGGCCGTATAAAACTCAATCGTCCCCGGCTCTATCGCCTCCACATAAAAACTGTTTTTTCCAAAGGTATTGCTGGTCAAAACATCGGAAACGGTTTCGCCCTGCTCCCGCAGGTTCACAAGCCCTATCAACGCGTTTTCCAATACGTTATCCCGCACATCCACCTTCAACGCAGCGGTGTTTTCCTCATCCTGTAAAACAGCTTTGCAGTAGGTTTCTCCGCCTTTCAGTGTGTTGTTGGTAAATTTCAACACGCCGGCATTTCCCTGATCGCCGCCATAGGAGCCTTGCACGGCAAATCCGCAGCCGGTAAATTTATTATTGCTTACTTCCGCAGAAGCCAGCACCGTACCGTCTCCGGATATATAAATCGCTTCTTCCAATCCCTGGAAATCGCATTGCTTTATATAAAACGTATCCGTTCCTGCATCCGCAAACACGCCTTTGTTAGAATCCGTGCCGATAAATTTACAACCGGAAACAGTAAAACTATTTCCCTTTTCTCCGGATTTTGCATAGTTGGAAACGGCGGCGCAAAGCCATGGGTTCTTCTGATCCCCCATTATAAACGAAAGCCCCTTCATGCAGACCCGATCTGCTTTTCGAATGGAAATTCCGCCCGTATCCGGATATGCGCCGGACGCTTTCACAGGCGCTTTGCTCTCATCGCAAACCTTTATCTTTACATCCGCGCCCGCTTCTGCCTGAATCGTTAAGCCATCCAGCCCGGTTAAAACGGTAAACCGCGCATATTCGCCGGTTTTTAGCGTAATCGTCCATTCGGTTTTATCCGCCTGGCTCTCGATATAATTGATCGCGCTTTGCACATCCGGATAGAGTTTCCCTTTTTCCTCTGTTGCCGCAGCATCCACAATCAATTGTTTTCCTGTCTGCACCACCGGACTGTTTTTTGCAACCTCAACAACACATTCCCCCGCATGGCCGTTTTTCAACACACATCCACGCGTTGCCTCACAGCCGGTTTTTGCAAATGCGATCTCCTCTTGCGCCAATGCCGTGCTGTAAAAAGAAAACATCAGCATAAAAGGCAGGAAATAAGCCATTATTTTTTTCATTTTAGATCGTGGCTTCATCGCTTAAATATCCTTTCTTTTCCCTCTGTCAAAACCTTAGGGTTTGCTTTTTGGATACAGTTTACATAGAATCCCTATTTTCTGAAACATTCTACTCTTTTTTCTTCCATCCGTCCATATTTTCCTGAGAAAATTATGTATTTTATGAGCTTTGCCCCCTCATTTGCCCAATTTTCTAAAAGTCTTCTCTCTGTTTTTTTATATTCTCTCTTTCTCATGAAAAAACCAACTTTTTTCATTTCAAAAAACTTGGTGAAAATTTTCTCCATATATTTTACTACTATTGAATAAAAAACATCTCCCGTGCCAAGCGTGCCTTTATAACATTCAAACTTTCCCTCTATTCTTCGTCAAAAACTTCTAACGCATAAACTCGTCCATCGTATTCTCCCGATTCATCTTCGTTTCCATTTTCGCACAAAACTCTCTTTTCTCCTTTTTACATAGCTTGTCCCTCCGATATTATTGTGATTAAACGGTCGCAATTTCCCGGAAACGAGAAAAAATCCGCACAAGCAAACGCCTACGCTCATATAATTTCACAGCTTTCTCCGGCTATTTTATAAAAAAAGAACGCCCGCTCGGGACGTTCTTTATCAAACTTTTATTTTGCAAAATCAACGGCTCTGGTTTCGCGAATCACATTGATTTTAATCTGACCGGGATAATCCAGTTCCTGCTCAATCTTTTTCGCAATGTCTCTGGCCACCAGCACCATCGTCTCATCCGTCACATTTTCCGGTTTCACCATGATGCGAATTTCGCGGCCGGCCTGAATGGCATACGATCTTTCCACGCCCTCAAAGGAATTGGCAATCTCTTCCAGTTTCTCCAGGCGTTTGATGTAGTTTTCCAGCGATTCACGGCGCGCACCCGGCCGTGCAGCGCTGATTGCATCCGCCGCCTGCACCAACACCGCTTCCAGCGTTGTCGCTTCCACATCTCCGTGATGGGCCGCAATACAAAGCTGCACATCCGCATTTTCGCGATATTTCTTCGCCAAATCTACGCCGATCTGCGCATGCGGTCCTTCAATTTCATGATCGGCCGCTTTGCCGATATCATGCAGCAGCCCGCCGCGCTTTGCCAGCGCCACGTTGCCGCCCAATTCAGACGCCATCAGCCCCGCAATATGCGAAACTTCCAGGCTGTGCTTCAAAACATTTTGCCCATAGCTGGTTCTGTATCTCAGTCTGCCAAGCAATTTCAAAAGCTCAGGATGCACGCCGTGAATCCCCGCGTCAAACAGGGCCTGTTCGCCCGCTTCGCGAATCTGTTGATCCACTTCCTTGCGTGCTTTTTCCACCATCTCTTCAATGCGTGCCGGATGAATCCGTCCGTCTTGAATCAATCTTTCCAGCGCAATGCGCGCAATTTCACGCCGCACCGGATCAAACCCCGAAAGGATAACCGCTTCCGGCGTATCGTCAATGATCAAATCAATGCCGGTTGCCGTTTCAAGCGCTCTGATGTTTCTGCCTTCCCGGCCGATGATACGGCCTTTCATATCGTCGCTCGGCAAGTGCACCACCGAAACCGTGCTTTCCGCCACATGGTCCGCAGCGCAGCGCTGTATGGCCAGGCCAATGATGTTTCTGGCCCGCTTATCGCCCTCTTCTTTTGCCTTCTGCTCAATCTCGCGTACCAGCAGCGCCGCATCGCGCCGTGCATCGCTCTCAATCGAGCTGATCAAAACATCCTTTGCTTCTTCCCGGCTCATTCCGGAAATACGTTCCAAATCATCCAGTTGCTTTTTAAACAACACTTCCAATTCGTCGCGACGTTTTTGCAGTTCTCTTTGCCCGGCATTCAGCTGCTGCTCTTTTTTGTCCGCCGTGTCCAGTTTTCGATCCAAAGATTCTTCTTTTTGAATCAGCCGTCTTTCGCTTCTTTGCAGTTCAGAACGGCGTTCTTTCATTTCCTGGTCAAAATCGCTTCTCAGTTGGTGTACTTCTTCTTTGGTTTCAATCAGTGTTTCTTTTTTCAGTGCCTCTGCTCTTCTTTGCGCTTCATCGATCATCTTCCGAACGGCGTCTTCTGCCTGTTGTGTTTTCGCTTCAGCAATACGCTTCCGATATACATAACCGGCCACCAAACCAATGATCAATGCGGCCAGTGCAGAAAGGACAACTATAAGCCACTCCATGGTTCCCCTCCAAATATATGTTAAACGAGTTTGTCCCGTTTTTCACAATGGAACAAACATGTGTTCACTTTCATATTGTAACGGATATCCAACAAAAAAACAAGGTACGCATGGCATACCTTGTTTTAGTTTCTCAACTTTATTCGTTTATTTCCGGCGCGTTTTCTACCTGCTCTTCTTCCGGCTGCGGGTTCAATGTGGCGCGCACCTTGGCCTCCAATTCATCGCAAAGCTCCGGATTATCCTTTAAGAATTGCCGTGCATTTTCTTTGCCCTGGCCAATTCTCGTCTCGTTATAGGAAAACCAGCTTCCGCTCTTTTGCACAATATCCTTGGCCACCGCCATATCCAAAACAGAGCCTTCTCTGGAAATGCCTTCGCCATAAATCATATCAAACTCCGCCATTCTAAACGGCGGCGCAACTTTATTTTTAACCACCTTTACGCGCGTGCGATTGCCCACAAATTCCGTGCCCTGCTTCAATTGCTCAATCTTTCTGATATCCAAGCGAATGCTGGCATAGAATTTTAACGCTTTGCCGCCCGTTGTCACTTCCGGATTGCCAAACATCACGCCCACTTTTTCACGAAGCTGGTTGATAAAGATCACAATCGTTTTGGATTTGCTGATTGCGCTTGTCAATTTTCTCAATGCCTGGCTCATCAGCCTGGCCTGCAAGCCCACATGAGAATCGCCCATATCTCCTTCAATTTCTGCTTTAGGGGTCAGCGCCGCCACGGAGTCCACTACGATTACGTCAATCGCGCCGCTTCGCACCAGCGATTCGCAGATTTCCAGCGCCTGTTCGCCGGTATCCGGCTGGGAAATATAGAGTTCGTCAATATCCACGCCCAGCGCCTTTGCATAGATAGGATCCAACGCATGCTCCGCATCAATAAACGCAGCAATGCCGCCGCCTTTTTGCGCCTGCGCAATGGTATGCAGCGCCACTGTTGTTTTACCGGAAGATTCCGGGCCGTATATTTCTATAATGCGCCCTCTGGGAAATCCGCCCACGCCCAAGGCAAAATCCAGCTGCAAACAACCCGTCGGAATTACTTCAATCCCCCGGTTTACGCTGGCTTCGCCCAGCTTCATCACGGCACCCTTGCCAAACTGCTTTTCAATTTGGCTCAGCGCTATATCCAATGCTTTTTGTTTTTCCATGATACCCCCCCTATGTTTCTAGTATAGCACACGAACAAACGTTCCTCAAGTTATTTTTTCGTTTCTTTTTCCAGCAAACGCAGCCGCAAAAGGTTCAGCGCGTTTCTAATCGCGCGTTCTCTGTTTCTCGTCCTGTCCGAAGAGAATTCAAACTTTTTGGCATAGGCCTGTTCCCGGTCCGCAAAGCCGATCCAAACCGTGCCCACGGGTTTGCCCGGCACAGCGCCATCCGGCCCCGCAATGCCGGTAATGGAAAGCGCATAATCCGCATTGCAATTCTCTCTTGCGCCCTTTGCCATTTCAACAGCCGTTTCCCGGCTCACGGCGCCGTATTGCGAAAGTGTTTCCTCTTTCACGCCCAAAAGCCTGTGTTTGGCCTCGTTGGTATAGCTGACAATGCCCTCTTTAAAATAGGCGGAGCTACCAGCATCGTGTATCAATAAAGAACTCAACCATCCGCCGGAACAGCTTTCAGCCACGGCCACCGTCTCTCCGCGCTTTTTCAGCAAATCCCCTACCACGGTTTCCAAAGAACGCTTGCCGGTTTCATATATAGCATCGCCTAAAATATTGCGAATTTCCGCCTCCACAGGTGCCAGCAAGGCATTGGCCTCCGCCTCTGTTTTGCATTTGGCCGTAAGGCGCACCTGCACTTCACTGGGGCTGCAATAGGTGGCAATCGAAGGATTGCTTTGCTTTGCAATAACATCCTGCAATAAATCCGCCACGCGGCTTTCCCCCAGGCCTACAATGCGCAAAAACCGGGAAACCAGCACATCCCCGCAAAACTTTTGCAAAAACGGCTTTGCATAGTGTTCAAACATATGTTTCATTTCAAACGGAGGCCCGGGCATCACAATGGCATATTTCCCATCCTTTTGCAAAATACATCCCGGCGCCGTGCCTTTGGGATTTTCCATCACAATGCCATCTGCCGGACCTGGCAACAAGGCTTGTTTGCAGTTGTTTTCCGTCATGGGTTGTCCGATGTTATGAAAAAAAGTTTCAATGGCCTGTAAAGACGGCGTATGCAAAACCAGCGGAATGCCCATCTGTTCTGCCATCATTTCCTTGGTAATATCGTCCTCCGTAGGCCCCAAGCCGCCCGTTGTAATTACCACGTCGCTTCTGGACAGCGCCTGGGCAAACGCCTGTTTCATGCGTTCCGAATTGTCACCCACGGTAGATTTATAGTAAACATTTATCCCCATGGCATTCAGTTCTTGCGATAAATACTGTGAGTTTGTATCCAGGATCTGCCCCATCAGCAATTCAGTGCCCACCGAAATCAATTCTGCAACCATTGCGTTATACTCCCTTTCAACTTTTTAGCTTCGGTTTTGCAATTCTCCACAGGTCCACGGCGCTGATCAGCGTAGCGGCCAACGTAATATACACCAACACCGTTGTCAGCGTGTTTTGCATAAACAGTAGCAAGACAAACGTTACCAGCTGCAACAGCCCTTTGATCACGCCGGAAATGCGCACCGGCAGCGGATGCCCGTCTGCCGCCGAGGTAACGCGTAGTGCGCTTGTCACATGGTCACGGCCGATAAAGCACATCGCCAATATAGCGGACAGCGCTCCCGTGGCCGTTAAATAAAACACCAGGTAGCTCAGCACCAGTTTATCCGTAAACCCTAAAATAAAAGCTTTTTTACAATCTCGATCCTGTTTGAACAGCGCAAGGTTTGCCCCCACATATTCAAACACGCTCCAAATCGTTGTGGCGCAAGCGCCCACCATCACAATATTTGCCGGCCATTGCCATTCCAATAAATACAGCACATAGGCAATCAGCTGCAAAACGGTTTTGATCTTGCCGCTTTTCATCGCCGCCAGCACAAAGCCTTTACCCGCCGCCACCACGCGCAGGGAATTGACCACATGGTCTCTTGTTACCAAGATCATGGCCACCCAGCACGGCATTTTACCCCAGCTGACCAGCACAACCATGGCCGCCGTAGTTAACAGTTTGTCTGCAATGGGGTCTATCAGTTTGCCAAAATCCGACACTTGATTGTATCTGCGCGCGATTTGCCCATCGATCATATCCGTCAACGAAGCAATCACAAAAATACCAGCAGCCCATAGGTTCCAATGAGCAAACCCAATGGCCGCCAGCACCACAAACAGCGGCGCTAAAATGATTCTGGCAATGGTAAATTTACTGGCTAACGTCATCGATCGCTTCACCCATCCAATCGTATTCATTTGCCTGCGTGATTTTGCAGCGAACCGTTTGCCCCAGCAAAAGCGGAGAAACGCTGGAAACATACGTCACACCGTCCACTTCCGGCGCCTGACTCTGCGCCCGGCCCAGATACATGCAAATATCCGCATCGTATTCTTCTATCATAATCTCCATTTCCGTGCCCACCGCGCGCTCCATAAACTTTCTGGAAATCGGCTGTTGCGCGGCCAGGAGGGCATTTCGTCTAGCCTCTTTGGTTCTTTTCGGAATCTGGTTTGGCAATTTGGCTGCGCGCGTGCCCTCCTCTTTGGAATAGGCAAACGCGCCCACATGCGCAAAATACCCCTCTTTCACAAAGGAAACCAGCGCATCGAATTGCTCTTGCGTTTCCCCGGGAAAGCCGGTGATAAACGTGGTACGCAGCGTAAACGGCTTTACGCAATTTTGAATTTGATCCATCAAAGCATATAGTTTTTCCTGCGTAGTCGGCCGTCCCATGGCCCGCAAAATATCATCATTCACATGCTGCAGCGGCAAATCCAAATACGGCACAATGCTCTTGCTGTTTACTATCGTATCCAGCAGCTCTTTTGTAATTCGCTCCGGATACACATACAAAATCCGTATCCATTGCGCCCCTACGGCATCCACCTTTTGCAGCAGCTCCGCCAGGCAAAATCTACCATACAGGTCCTTTCCATAATACGAAGTATCCTGCGCAATTAACACGATTTCTTTTACGCCCTTGTTTACCAGCTTTTGGCATTCCGCCACAATCTCCTCCATCGGCCGGCTGCGATACGGCCCGCGAATGGCAGGAATCGCACAATAGGCGCATCTGTGGTCGCAGCCTTCTGCAATTCTCACATACGCCAAATGCTTAGGCGTGGTCTGCACGCGCCCTGCCGGTAACTCGGTTTGCGTGGTATAGTCTTGCACCTGTTCGCCTGCAAACACGCGGCGCACAATGTCAACAATTTCCCCGTATTGGTTTACGCCCACAAACGCATCCACTTCCGGCAGTTCCTTGGCTAATTCTTCGCGGTATCTTTCCGGCAGACAGCCCGTCACCAAAAGCTTTGTCCCGGGGCGCTGTTGTTTCATCTGCGCAGCCTGCAATATCATTTCAATGGATTCTTCTTTGGCGCTTTGGATGAATGAACAGGTATTTACCACAATTAAATCCGCATTTTCCAGATCTTCGATAATCGTAAATCCGTCTTTTGTCAGCGCATACAGCATACCTTCGGTATCCAATCGGTTTTTGCTGCATCCCAAAGAGATAACGCCCAGCGTCCTATTCGTCAATTTCGCCGTCTCCTTCTTCAAAGATCTGTCGGCATTGATCCATCGATACCAACACCTTGCGCGGCCTGCTTCCGTTTGGCGGGCCGATGATTTTCATCTCTTCCAATTCGTCTATAATCCTGGCGGCCCTGCCATAGCCAAGCCGCAGCTTTCTCTGAATCAAGGAAGTGGAGGCTTGCCCCGCTTCCACAAACGTATACGCCGCCTGCGCCAGCATTTCATCCTGCTTTTCTGCCTGCCCGCCCATGCCGCCTTTTCCGCTTTTGGCTTCGGCTTCCAGGCTCTTATTCATCTCTTCAATCACTTCGTTGCTGTATTCCGGCGTCATCCCGCTGTTTTTCACATACTCAATCACGGCCTCCACCTCAGGGTCGGACACAAACGCGCCCTGAATACGCACAGGCTTAGGCGTTGTGCTGGTATGAAAGAGCATATCCCCTTTGCCCAGCAGCTTTTCTGCGCCGCCCTGGTCCAAAATCGTGCGGCTGTCCGTCTGGCTGGAAACGGCAAAAGCGATGCGGGAGGGAAAGTTTGCTTTAATCAAACCGGTGATCACATCCACGCTCGGCCGCTGCGTGGCCACCACCAGGTGAATCCCGCAGGCGCGGCCCATCTGCGCAATGCGGCAAATGCTGTCCTCCACCTCTCTGGGAGAAGCCATCATCAAATCCGCCAGCTCATCTATGATAACAACCAAATACGGCAGAATCGGTTCGCCCGTCATCCGCATTATGTCATTATAGCGGGAAATATCCTTGGCGCCTCTATCCGCAAAGGCGTTGTACCGCTTTAACATTTCGGACAGCGCCCAATTTAACGCGCCGGCCGCTTTTTTAGGATCCGTTACCACCGGCGTCATCAAATGCGGAATGCCGTTAAAGCCGGAAAGCTCCACCACCTTCGGGTCAATCATAATCAGCTTCACTTCTTCCGGCGTAGCCTTAAACAGCAAGCTGACAATCAGCGAATTTACGCATACGCTTTTCCCGCTTCCCGTTGTGCCTGCAATCAAAAGATGCGGCATGGACGCGAGGTCTATTACAATATCGTCGCCCGCAATGTTTTTCCCCAGCGCCACGGATACTTTGCTCTTCGCGTTTCTAAACGCGCCGCTTTCCAATACATCCCGCAGCATTACGGACGAACGTTTTTTATTCGGCACCTCAATGCCGATTGCGTTTTTCCCCGGAATCGGCGCTTCAATACGCACGCCCGGCGCCGCCAAGGATAAGGCAATGTCATCCGACAGATTTGCAATTCTGTTCACGCGCACCCCCGGCGCAGGCTGCACTTCGTATTGCGTAATCACAGGGCCGCTGCGCACGTTTACCACCTTGGCCGATACGCCAAAGCTGCTGAATGTCTGCTCCAGCTGTTTGGCTGCCGCCCTGGTATCCACCTGGGAAATGGGCTTTCTTACGTCGCTGCCGGAAGCTTTGCTCAGCATGGAAATCGGCGGCACTTTATAGCTTGCCATTGCGCCCGCCACTTCTTGTTTATCAATTTTGGCCGTCTGTGCTTTGGTAATCACGTCTTTGGCCACTTCCGGTTCCACAGGCTCCATCTTTTCATGCTGCGTTTGCCAGGGCAGCAGGTCTTCCCGTGCATTTCTGCGCGGCGCTGCCTCTTCCGGCTCCAAAGCGGTTTCATGCTCTTCCTGCTCCGGTTCGTCCGGCTCCTGTTCATCATGCCAGGGCTGCGTTAAATCTATCTCAATGGGCACTTCCGGCGTTCCGGCAAAATACTCATCTTCAAAGCCGTCTTCTTGCAAATTTTCATGATGCATCGGCTGCACATGCCGGCGCACCGCCTGTTTCCCTACGCCGGGAAACAGTTCAATCTCGTCTTCGCGGTTTACGACTTCTTCAAAATCGTCTCCCACGTTATACATCACATGCTCTTTTTCCGCATGGCGTTCCTGCCTGTCTGCTGCGGGTTCCTGGATAGGTTGCTCCATGGGTTCCGGCTGCCAATCTTCCCAGCCTTGCTTTGGTTCCGGTTCTTCCTCTTCCAGCTCCAAAGCCGTCTGCCTGCGCTGTTCGCGCTTTTCCATGTGCTCTTTTTTCGCCTTTACCGCCTTGGCTTTTGCCTTTCTTTGCACCTGGCGAATGGAGATGTTGGCGATAAACAATAAAGAGATCACCATCAGAGCCACAAAGAAAATATAGGCGCCCGCCAGGCCAAACAGCTGTTTTATCGGATAGACAAACAACGCGGCAAATGCGCCAAAGCCCTGCGTATGCAGCCGCCCCAATTCATAGCTTTCTTTGATACAGGCCCAATAGTTCAGCTGCGCCACAGACGCGTCGCCCGCCAAAGCCAAATGCCAAATGCCCATCAGCGACAGCGCGCACAAAACATACATCACAACCTGAAACGTGCGGATCTTTTTATCCGCATACAAAACCAGATATACGCCGATGCCAATCAGCACCACCGGCAGCGCATAGGCAAACAGGCCCCATACGCCCAGGCTGATTTGCTTATACGTGTCCCCCACAAAGCCTGCGCTTGAACTGAACATCCCAATCATCATAATCAGCGCCAACGCAGACAGGCAAATGCCTATAATCTCTTCGCGCAGCACTTTCTTTTTTTTCTTCCTTGGCGACATTCAGTTCCGGCCTTTCCTCATGATTTTTATACTGATACATTATACACAATTTTTCTTTATAAAACAAATAGAACAGGCGCCTTCCTCTTGGCCGGGCGCCTGTTTTTTCTGTTATGGATTCAAGCATTCTCCCGCGCCCAACAGCAACGGTTGAAGCTGTTTTCCCTGCAAGGCCAGTTCTGCCGTTTTCACAATCGACGGAAAATGCGCCTGCAAAGAGTTTTCCTTTGTCTGTGCGCCGTCCTGCCCAAAGGGCACAAAGTAATAATGCTTGGCATTGAGCAACAGGCCCAAATTCTTTGCATTTCCCGCCAGCGCGTCGTTGGTGGCCAGGGCAATCACCACGGGCCGTTGGTTGCGCAGGTGTGCTTTCACGGCCATGGTGGCGGTTGTGTCCGTAATGGCGTTGGCCAATTTGGCCAGCGTATTGCCTGTGCAAGGGGCCACCACAATCAAATCCAGCTTTTTCTGTGGGCCGATCGGCTCTGCCCCCGGGATGGAATCTATCACGCTTTCCCCGCAAATGCACTCCGCCTTTTCCCGCACTGCGGGCGCCGGGTTAAACCTCGTATCCAGCGTGGCCACATGCTGCGAAAAAATAGGCACCACCCTCGCCCCGGTTTGTTTCATTTTTTCCATCTCCGGCAATACGGCGTCTATTGTGCAAAACGAGCCGGTGAATACCCACCCAACGGTTTTTCCCTTCAAATATTCCAAGACAACCCCTCCTATTTTAGATAGGGGATCATCGCTGTTGCCATGCTTTTTGCCGCCGATACAGCAAACATCTTGCCCGGAATTCCGCTGCCCATCAGTTTATTTATGCCAAGCGGTATCTCCTCCCATGCGCATCCGTAAGGCGCGGAGGCAAGCTCCATATACCAGCCGCCTTCCGCCATGCTGTTCAGCACATTGGGGCAAATCACGGGTTCCGGCACAGTGTTAAACACAATCTCCGCCCCGTCAAACGCCTCTGCCTGTTGGTCAAAAGCAAATGTCTTTGCCTGCCAGCAGGCAAATTGGGCCAGCATCGCCCGGTTTCTTGCCACAACGGAAAGATACGGCGTATGTAGTTTTAGCATCGGAAATAAATTTTGAGCAATCCGCCCGCTGCCCACAATCACGCAGCGCTTTTGCCATAGCGAGGCTTGCATTTTCTGCTGTATCAGGCACAGCGCCCCTTCTGCGGTATAATATGCATTCTCTCTGGCATATGTCTCCCGGTTTAAAAGAGAGATCAATTCTATCCCTCTTTTTTCGGTTTCCGTTTGCCAGGCCCTGTCCGCCGTGCCGCAAAATAACCGCGTGCCCTTTTCGCAGCAGCTTACAATCTGCTCTCTATCCAGCCCGCAAATTCTCTGCTCTTTCAGCGCCATGGGAAGCACGATAAAGCGCGTGTTTTGTATTTGCTGCTTTATCGCCTGTTGGTTTTCCCGGTATGCATCGGAAAAGTATTCCGTTTCATACCCCCTGCGTTTTAATTCATAAAACAATTTTTCATTGCGCACATCCCCGCCTAAAATCAAAATCTTTTCTTCCATCAAATCGCCCCCTAACGCCTTTATCCTATGCGCTGCGCCTTTCACAATGAACCAAGCCAACAAAAAAAGCGCCCGAAGCGCTTTTTTGTTGATTCTTTTAGCCCATAATCGCCCGCAGCTCGTCTTCTTGTATTTTCCCCACTGCGCTGCCCGCCAGTTTTTCCCTGTCAAAGAGAAGGGGCAAAATCTCTTGAATATCCTCGGCCTGCACATCTTCAATCTGCCGGAGGGTTTCTTCCGCCGTTTTCACTTTACCCGTCATCACCATAGAACGGCCGATGGCATTCATCCGTGCGCTGGTGGATTCCAGGCCCAAAATATAATTGCCTTTCAGCTGCTCTTTGGCCCGTATAAATTCTTCTTCGGATAGGCCGTCTTTTTTCAGCGTCTCCATCTCCTGCAAAATTAGCTCACATACTTCCGTAGCCTTGGCCGCCGTTACCCCCGCATAGATGGAGAACACGCCGTTTTTCGCATAGGTAGAGGGATGGGAATATACATCATACGCCAGCCCGCGCTCTTCGCGGATCTGTTGAAACAGCCTGGAAGACATGCTGCCCCCAAAAGCATTGTTCAGCACATTCAGCGCATACAAATGCGAGTCATCAATGCAAAATCCCGGCATACACAGGCAAAGGTGCGCCTGTTCGATGGGCTTGGCCCTGGTTAAAAATCTCGGCTCTGCGCCTTCAAACGCCTTGTATTTCATCGGCGCTTTGCCGGAAGGGTTCAAATGCTCTGTCTGCTTTTCAACCAGATCGCAAAACGCTTCGAATTCTATCCCCCCGGCCGCGGCAAACACAATATTTTCCGGCACATATTGCTTAGCCATGTAGTCCTGCATAATCTTCTTTGTCATATTTGCCACGCTTTGCGCCGTGCCCAAAATCGGCCTTGCCAGCGGGTGCTCGCCGAAATACGCTTCAGACAGCAGGTCGTGCACCAAATCCTCCGGCGTATCCTCCACCATGTTGATCTCTTCAAGCACCACGCCTTTTTCCTTTTGCATTTCCCCTTCATCCAGCGTGGCATGAAATACGACATCGCACAGCAAATCCAGCGTCTGCGGCAACTTTTCATCCGTCACCCGCGCATGATAACATGTGCATTCTTTCGACGTAAACGCATTCAAAATGCCGCCCATGCCGTCCATCTCCGCGGCAATCTGCTGCGCCGTGCGGCGCTGTGTGCCTTTGAAAAGCATATGCTCTATAAAATGCGAAACGCCGCGCTCCTCCGGCAACACCTCGTTGGCAGAGCCGGTGCCGATCCATATCCCTACGCTCACAGAGCGAAATCCTTCTATCTTTTGGGCCACTACGCGAACCCCGTTTTTTAATGTCCGTTGAAAATACATGGTTGTCCTCCTCTTTTGTTGCTCTTATAGTACCAGTTTTCCCCAATTGTTTCAATCAATGAGCGCTTGCGTCATGTTTTGATTTTTATATCCGCTTTTCTCAATTTCCCGATGCAGGCTTTCCAGCACTTCCTGCGAAAGCACCGTATGATCCAGATAGATAAAATCCCCTTTGTTTATCTGCGAAAACAATGCCTGTGTAAAAGCGTCCGCTTTTTTATACACTACGGCCCTGCTGTCCTGGCTAAACAGCACCACGTTGAGCACCTGCTCTTTGCATGCCTTTTTGATCAGCGTTGTCGCCTGAAAACGATAGGGCAAATAATATTGCGGCGCTTTGGAAAACAATTGTGTATACGCCCCGATCTCCCGGTTTAGCGCCGTGCGTATTTCCTCCGGGGCTGCATGTCCTGTATCTATCTGCCCCTGTAAAATAATCTCATGTCCCATTGCGCTGAGTTTTTTTATTTCCCCCGGCTTTGTTTGCATCTGTTCCGCCGTAAAGCCGATGGTCAAAACCAATCCCTTTTCTTTGGCATACCGGCCTGCCATAACGGCATTTTCAAAATCACTTTCCGCGCTGATTACCAACGTCACCGTGCTTTTCTGGCCTTTATAGATCGGCGCCTGCCCTACCTGCGCAAAAACGTTTTGTAGCATGGCCGCATTGGTTGCCAGATAGATACACACGATCATCAGCAGCAATACAAAATTCACGGCAAAATATCTTCTCGCTCTATTCTTCATTTGCACCACCTCGTCTTAGGTATATGCGGGGCGAGGAAAAAACTTGTCCGTAATTTTAAACCGAAGCATACATCCATTTTTTCCGCGAAGTCTTTGGCTTATTCAACAGCTGCCCATCCGCCATTCGTTGCGTTGTGTCGTTCTTTTTCATTCCCGTTTGCAAACCGGCGTTTCTGTTTTCTCTGTCGCTTTTGTTTTGATTGTATTCCCATAAATATTTTTGGTTAACGTTTTTGCTCCTTTTTCAATTCTGTTTACCGGGTTTCCCCCTATCCATCCTTTCCGCCACGCTCATGCTGCCTGCCCGGTGTTTCCATATCTTCCATGCGTTTGCTCTGCTGTTTTCTTTGTTCCCGTTTTTTACCATCCATCGGCCCATATTTTCGCAAAGAAAAAAGGACCGCTTTTGCGATCCCTTCATTTATCTTATTTGTTTTCCTTTTTCGGTTCCGGCGGCAGCAAGTCTTTGCGGGTCAGGTTGATGCGGCCCTTATCGTCAATTTCAATGACTTTTACCAGAATATCGTCGCCGATATTCACCACATCTTCCACCTTTTCTACCCGCTCGCGCGCCAGTTTGGAAATGTGAACCATTCCGTCTTTCCCGGGCAACAATTCCACAAACGCGCCAAACGGCATAATGCGAACCACCTTGCCCAGGTATACTTCGCCCACTTCAATCTCTTTTACGATGCCTTCGATCATTTTGCGCGCCTGATCAGCCGCTTCCTGATCCGGCGTGCAGATAAATACTTTGCCGTCATCTTCAATGTCAATGGTTACGCCGGTTTCCGCAATGATCTTGTTGATCGTTTTTCCACGCGGGCCCACCACTTCGCCGATCTTCTCCGGATTGATGGTAAAGCATACGATTTTCGGCGCATATTCAGACAGCTGTTCTCTCGGCTGCGCAATGGTTTCCAGCATCTTGCCCAAAATGTGCATTCTGCCTTCCTTGGCCTGGGCCAAAGCACGGGTCAAAATCTCGCGGTCAATGCCTTTGATCTTGATATCCATCTGAATAGCGGTAATGCCGTCTTTGGTGCCGGCCACCTTAAAGTCCATATCGCCCAAAAAGTCTTCTAGGCCCTGAATATCCGTCAACACCGTAACCGTGTCGTTTTCGGTATCTTTAATCAATCCCATGGCCACGCCTGCTACCGGCTTTTTAATCGGCACGCCGCCATCCATCAACGCCAGTGTGGAGGCGCATACGCTCGCCATAGAGGTGCTGCCGTTGCTGCTGATAACTTCGCTGACCAAACGCAGCGCATACGGGAAGGTCTCTTCGTCCGGAATCATCGGCTCCAACGCACGCTCTGCCAACGCGCCATGGCCGATTTCGCGGCGTCCCGGGCCGCGCATCATCCGCGTTTCGCCCACGGAATACGGCGGCATGTTGTATTGATGCATATAGCGCTTGCAATGTTCCGGGGACAAGCCGTCCAACGCCTGCACTTCGCTCATGGAGCCCAGGGTCAAAATCGTCATAACCTGCGTTTGTCCGCGCGTGAACACACCGGAACCGTGCGGGCGTTTCAAAATGCCAACTTCGCTCCAAATCGGGCGCACTTCCGTTGTCTTACGTCCGTCCGGGCGCACGCCGTCCTGCGTAATTTTGCGGCGCACCACCTGTTTTGTCAAATCATAAATAATCTCGTCAATGCGTTTGATCTTCTCGGGATCTTCTTCGCCGAATTTTTCAATCGCTTCCTGTTTAATCTGGTCCTGTCTGGCTTCGCGTTCATAGCGTTCAAACGTATCCAAAGACCATTCCACTCTGTCTTTTACCGCGTCGGTTACCATCTGGTCAAACGCTTCATCGTGTTCCACCGGCGCCAATACCTGCTTTTCTTCCCCGATTTCCGCCTGGATATCCGAAATAAACGCACAGATCTTTTTAATTTCTTCATGCGCCTGCAAAATCGCTTCCAGCATTTCGTCTTCGGAAAGCTCTTTGGCCCCGGCTTCCACCATCATCACGGCGTCTTTGGTGCCCGCCACTGTCAAATTCAATCTGGAATTTTCCATCTCTTCCAGCGTCGGGTTAATGATATATTTTCCGTCTACCATGCCCACCACAACAGCGGCCGTGGGGCCTGCAAACGGAATGTCGCTGATAGACAGCGCCACGGAAGACCCGATCATGGCATATACTGCCGGCGGAATGTCCTGATCTACGGACAACACCGTCGCAATTACCTGCACATCATTTCTATATCCTTTGGGAAACAGCGGGCGCAGCGGGCGGTCAATCAGCCGGCTGGTCAAAACCGCCTTTTCAGACGGGCGGCCTTCGCGCTTGATAAAGCCGCCGGGAATTTTCCCTACCGCATACATCTTCTCTTCAAATTCACAGCTCAGCGGGAAAAAATCAATGCCGTCCCGCGGCTTTGCGCTTGCCGTAGCGGTCACCAATACTGCCGTATCGCCGCAGCGGACAATGCAGGATCCACCGGCCTGCTGGGCATATTTCCCAGTTTCGATGCTGAGCGTTCTGCCCGCCACCTGTGTGGTAAATACTCTTTGTTCCATCTTCTTCTCTCTTCTCCTTCTTGGCATATGTGCCCTGTATAAAAAGATAGAGCGAGTAACACCCGCTCTAATAAGTGGCTTAGTGACGCAGTCCCAATGATGCAATTAGGGTTCTGTATCTTTCGATATCCTTTTCCTTGAGGTAGTTCAACAAACCGCGGCGGCGGCCAACCATCTGCAACAGCCCACGACGGGAATGATGGTCTTTTTTGTTGAGTTTCAAGTGCTCATTCAGGTGGTTGATCCGTTCGGTCAAAAGCGCAATCTGCACTTCCGGAGAGCCGGTATCGCCTTCATGGGTCGCATATTGCTGCATAAGTTCAGCTTTACGTTCTTTGGTCATTTCAAAAACTCCTTACTGTTATAATATACCCCCGCCGCCCGTGCCTGCCGCCGGAGACAGCGCACAACACAGAACGCGGTTGACTACAAAAATATACCATATCCGTTTCGGTTTGTAAACCGTTTTCTCTCAGCTTTCCCATAGCGAACGGCGGATTTTATCAATCTGCGCTTGTTCCATTCCAATCTGCAACAGATAATCGTGCACCGTGCCGAATTCCTGTTTTATCAGCGCCAGCGTTTGCTCCATATTTTCCGGTGCCGTGCCGAAAAAAGATTCCGACCACGGCAGCCCCATTGCATCCATCTCCGCCTTTTTCATCTTTTTAAACTCCGGCAAAAAACGTTCACTGGCCGCATAATCGTTCACAATGGTCTCTTCATCCACCCCGGCAATGGACAACAGCAACATGGCCGTAAGCCCGGTTCTGTCTTTCCCTGCCGTACAGTTAAATAAAATACATCCCGTCGGATGATCGGAAATCAGATCCAACACCCGTCTAAACCCAGCCTGTTCATCCAAAATCAAGCCTTTATAAATTTCAAATATGGAAGACGGCATTCCCTTTTTCATTTCCTCCGGTGTTTTGGAATTTATTTCGTCCAGCATCGGCACATTGTAGTAGGCCACGTCCTTATATCCGTCCATCCGGCTCGGCTTTTCCTTCACCTCATAGTTCGAACGCAAATCGATGATGCACCGCACGCCGTAATCATATAAAAACGCCCTGTCCTCATCCGTCAAACTGTCCTGTGCCGTGCCCCTTAACAGGCGATGTGTGCGGATGGTTTTCCCGTCTGTTGTCCGGTAGCCGCCTAATTCGCGCACATTCTCCGCGCCGGTCAAGGCCAGCGGCAAATGAATCTGCTGCTTCATTTTTCTCCGTCTTCCTCTCTGTATTCTCTTCCCAGCAGGGCGCTTGCCAATTGATCTTCGTGCTGCAAAAGCGCCGTGCGGATTCTCGTGCTGGAAACCGCCTTGCCAAACAGCGACACCGTCGGCACCACCACGGCCTGCATCGTCTTATTCTGCCTGCAATATTTCTTCAAAAAATCCACATCGCCCTGGCCCATAAAGCCAAACCTGAAATCCTCCCCGCAATACACGGCCTCCACCCTGTTTTCCACGGCCAGCATATCCAAAAATTCCTTTTTGGGCGTAAGGCGAATTTCATCATCAAACGGCATCATCAGGGTGTAATCAAACCCCATCTTTTCAAAAAAGCCGAGCTTTTCCTCTATCGTCATCAAGCTTTTACCCAGCGCTTTTTCCTTATCCGGATGCGGCGTCGTGGCAAATGTGAAAACACAGCTGGGCCGGCCTGCCTGTTTGGCGCTGTCCAAACACCGCTGCAAAAGCGCCTGGTGCCCGATATGCACGCCGTCAAACTGGCCCAACGCCATATGGACCCGCTTATCCTTTAGCTCATTTATCTTTGCAAAGCGTTGCATGTTTCCTCCCAGATCACCTTTTGTGTCTCTATCGTGTTTTCATCGGTACGCTGTGCAATACCCATAAACCGGCCGCCCACCCATAGTTGGCAGGGCGTTTTCTGCTCTTCGGGCATGGCAAGAATCCATTTAGGCAAGATCTCCTGCCCGCACAGCACCGCGCGTTTTGCCTGTATCGTAAGGTCGATTCTCGGCAAGGTATCGCATCCGCTTTCAATCGGCTGCAATGCGTTTAAAAGCGCGCCCTGCTCGCCAAGCGCCGTAATCTCTTCCAACGTCAAACTGTCTTCGATTTTATAAGCGCCGGTCTGCGTACGCAATAAAAAGCTCAAATGCGCCACCGTTCCCAGTGCTTTTCCCCAATCCTGACACAGCGTTCGCACATAGGTACCCTTGCTGCACCGCACACGAAACAAAAAACGGTTTGGCCCGGCCGGCGCAATCAATTCCGTTTCAAAAATTTCTACCGGCCGCTTGGGAATCTCTACCTGCTTTCCCTTTCTGGCAAGGTTTACCAGCTTCTGCCCGTCCATTTTCAGCGCCGAATACATCGGCGGCCGCTGATAA
>ENA-ORSA01001054-ORSA01001054.1-human-gut-metagenome-genome-assembly--contig:-NODE-1054-length-25474-cov-4.239467_pt1 | contig 25474 bp, 20 predicted proteins | sample MGYA00242179_ERZ509142 | MGnify/ENA primary metagenome ERZ509142 (study PRJEB26280, sample SAMEA2338659) | human gut metagenome | biome: human gut; feature: human-associated habitat; material: faeces... | reverse complement strand
GATGAATGCCGGTGGAAAAGTGACAGATTACAGCGGAGGGGGAGACTTTTATTCCGGTCGTGAAGTGTTGGCTACTAATGGAAAGTTGCATGATGAGTTTCTCAAGGTCTTGGGAAAAAAATAAATACTTCGCTTTTTTCTAGTTCGTTACAAATATATTTTGTAAGTTTGTCAAGTGAACACATGAACATAATGTAACATGGATGTATCTGTTATCTTTCAATTTTTAAAAGACCTGGCCGCAAACAATAACCGGGAGTGGTTTCAGGGGCATAAGGATGAATATCTGAAAGCTCAAAAAGAGTTTGAGGAATTACTGACAGCAATCATCGCCCGCATTTCGTTGTTTGACGAAAGTATTGTCGGTATTCAAGCCAAGGACTGTACATACCGAATTTATCGCGACACGCGTTTTTCCAGTGATAAGACTCCTTATAAGATACACTTGGGCGGCTATATCAACGCCCGTGGAAAGAAATCAGAACATTGTGGATATTATGTTCATATAGAGCCTGATAACTGTATGCTTGCTGGTGGAAGCTGGTGCCTGGAACCTAAAGTGCTGAAAGCTGTCCGCCAGTCCGTTTATGACAACATAGACGAATACAGGGAAATTGTGGAAGATCCTGCGTTCAAGCAATACTTTCCTGTTATCGGAGAGAATCACTTAAAAACGGCTCCTAAAGGATTTCCGAAAGATTTTGAATATATTGATTATTTAAAATGTAAGGATTATACCTGTGCTTATATGGTGCCTGATGCGTTTTTCCTTGCCCCTGACCTGTTGGACAAAGTAGAGGATGTTTTCAAGCAACTGAAGCGTTTTGCTGATTTTACAAATTTCACAATAGACGACTTTGAATGATAAAAGCAATATTTTAACCATTAAAATGAAATAATTATGGTAGTAGACAGATTAGAAAACTTAGAAAAGTACGCTTCATTGAATCCTTTGTTCGCTAAAGCAATGGAATATCTGAAGACTACAGACTTGAACGCTCAGGAATTAGGAAAAGTAAAATTACAGGGTGATGATCTGGTAGTAAACTTTTCTCAGACCAAGCCTAAAACTAAAGAAGAAGCAAAATTAGAAACTCATAATCAGTTTATTGATATACAGATTCCTCTGTCAGGGGTGGAAGTGATGGGTTATACGGCCCGTGAAGATCTTCCCGAAGCAGACTATGATGCAGATAAGGATATCTCGTTCTATCCGGGACTTGCCGAAAGCTATATTCCTGTAAAGCCGGGAATGTTTGCCATCTTTTTTCCACAGGATGCTCACGCTCCGGGAGTGTCTCCTGACGGCGTGAAAAAAGTGATCGTTAAAGTTTTGGTTTGAAAGAGAATAACTAACAAGTAATCATATTATGGAAAATACTACTCCTAAATTAGGCATAATAGAAAGTGATCCTTGGCTGGAACCGTATTCGGCAGCGATTGAAGGACGCCATCAGCATGCACTAGACAAAGAATTGGAACTGACCGGAGGCAAAGGAACTTTATCGGACTTTGCCACCGGATATTTATATTTCGGCTTGCATCGTACCAGAAGAGGGTGGGTGTTCCGTGAATGGGCTCCGAATGCGAAGGAAATTTATCTATCGGAGATTTCAACGACTGGAAAGAACATGGCGATTATAGGATGTACCATGTAAAGAACTCTCCTGGTGTATGGGAGGTGGAATTACAAAGCGGTGCTATAAAGCATGGTGATTTGTATAAACTGAAAGTCCGTTGGAATGGCGGTGAAGGAGAACGCATACCGGCATGGGCCAACCGTGTGGTACAGGATGAGCAGACAAAGATATTCAGTGCACAGGTCTGGGAACCGGAGAATCCTTACCGGTTCAGAAAGAAGGTGTTCCGTGCAAAGACTGATCCTTTGATGATTTATGAATGTCATATCGGTATGGCTCAGGAAGAAGAAAGGGTAGGGACTTATAATGAGTTCCGTGAGAAAATATTGCCGCGTATAGCGGAAGCCGGATATAACTGTATTCAGATTATGGCTATTCAGGAGCATCCTTATTATGGGAGTTTCGGGTATCATGTTTCCAGTTTCTTTGCTCCGTCATCCCGCTTCGGTACACCGGATGAATTGAAGGAATTGATTGATACGGCACATAGAATGGGAATTGCCGTCATTATGGATATTGTTCACTCTCATGCCGTGAAGAATGAAGTGGAGGGACTTGGCAATTTTGCCGGTGATCCTAATCAATACTTCTATCCGGGCGGGCGGCGTGAACATCCGGCATGGGATTCCTTATGCTTTGATTATGGTAAGAATGAGGTGATTCATTTCTTGCTGTCCAATTGTAAGTATTGGATGGATGAGTTCCGTTTTGACGGTTTTCGTTTTGACGGTGTGACATCGATGTTGTATTATAGCCACGGCTTGGGAGAGGCGTTCTGTAATTATGGGGATTACTTTAACGGGAATCAGGATGATAATGCGATTTGTTATTTGACATTGGCCAACAAGTTGATTCATCAGGTAAATTCCAAAGCGATTACCATTGCGGAAGAAGTTTCGGGTATGCCCGGGTTGGCAGCACCGATTCAAGATGGTGGATATGGGTTTGATTACCGTATGGCCATGAATATTCCGGATTATTGGATTAAAACAATCAAGGAGAAGATTGATGAAGACTGGAAACCGAGCAGCATGTTCTGGGAAGTGACCAACAGACGCAAGGACGAGAAGACTATTTCGTATGCCGAAAGCCATGACCAGGCATTGGTGGGCGATAAGACTATAATTTTCCGTCTGATAGATGCTGACATGTATTGGCATTTCCAGAAAGGGGATGAAAATTATACAGTGCATCGCGGCATCGCATTGCATAAGATGATTCGTTTGCTTACTGCCTCTACCATCAATGGAGGATATTTGAACTTTATGGGTAATGAATTCGGGCATCCCGAATGGATTGATTTCCCGCGTGAAGGTAACGGATGGAGTTATAAGTATGCCCGCAGGCAATGGAACTTGGTTGACAATCATGAGCTTTGTTACCATTATCTTGGCGATTTCGACCGTGAGATGCTTAAGGTAATAAAAAGTGTACGCAATTTCCAGAACACTCCGGTTCAGGAAATTTGGCACAATGACGGCGACCAAGTGCTTGCTTTCATGCGTGGTGATTTGGTCTTTGTCTTCAATTTCAGTCCGTCACGTTCGTTTACCGATTATGGCTTCCTTGTTCCTACGGGGTCATATGACGTGGTATTGAACACAGATGCGAAAGCGTTTGGCGGCAACGGATTTGCCGACGACACGATGACGCATGTTACAAATTACGACCCTCTTTATGTGAAAGACCATAAGGAATGGCTTAAGCTTTACATACCGGCACGCTCTGCCGTGGTATTAAAGAAAAACTGATATGACGCGTAATTATCCGGCAAACAATGGCACACTGCTTCAAACGGCGTGTGCTATTGTTTTCTTGTTGTTTGTTTTTGTATATCTGTATTTCTTCCAGGCTGATTTGTTGTCAATGCTCCAGCATGTCTTGTCTGGTGGGGCGACGCATTATGACCGTACGGTAGGAACTGTTGTGATAACCGCAGTCCTTTATCTTGTACATCTTGGCGCAAAGCGGCTTGGAGGTCTTGACAGGGTATGCCATGCGCTTTCATATTTCCCGTCGTTGTTGCTGTTGGCGGCATTGACCGATGTGGAAGTCGATTTTAGTGTAAATCCTTTGCGTGGATTATGGTTGTGGCTTGCCCCGTTGTTGCTTGCCGTATATGTATTTTTGTCGCTGGCGGTGAAATACAATTGGATAGAGACGTTGCCCCCTTCATATTCGGCTCCAATCAGCGTGCTATGGAAAAATCTTTTACTCATGGCCTGCATGTTCATCGCGGTTTGTTTGTGTGGCAACAATGACAGCGTTTTGCATTACCGGTTGCGCGTAGAACGCTTGTTGGGCAGTGGAGCTTATTCGAAGGCTCTTATGGTTGGTGAGAAATCAGATGAAACGGATGCAAGCCTTACGATGCTTCGTGCGTATGCGTTGTCAAGGAGCGGACAATTGGGCGAACGCCTGTTTGAGTTTCCGCTTACGGGAGGTTCATATGCGTTGTTGCCCGATGGCAAGGGCGTGAGATGCCTGCTGTATCCTGAAGATAGGATAGTAAGGGCGTTGAGCATACGTAAAAAAGGAGATATGACTCCGATGGAGTATTTGCTTTATATAGAAAGGAACGGTTTGGGCAGAAAGCCTGTAACCGACTATATTCTTTGCGGATATCTGCTCGACAGGAATATTGACGCGTTTGTCAATGCAATTCGTCGTAAGTACAGCCTTACATCACCGTCGTTGCCCAAGCATTATAAGGAGGCTTTGACGTTGTACACACATTTGAGGTCTAACCCCGTCTTGGTGTATCACAATGAAGTAATGGATGCTGATTATGCCGATTTTCAGAATTTGGAACATAAATATACGGATGCACGTGAGCGTGAGTCGTATGTGCACGACATGTATGGCGACACTTACTGGTTCTATTATTTTTATCACAGGAAATAACGCGTATTGCCATGTCTGCTGCGACATGGCAATACGTGTTGAAAGGGCGCAAATGTGCAGTTCTTAATGTCTGCTTATAATCTGTATTGAATCTACGGCAAGCCTCGTTTTCAGCCAGTCCGCCATTCTTGCCTGCTCGTCTGTTGTCAGGACGCTTTTTCTTTCGGTGTTTACAATTGCTACGACGTATCTTTTTACGGTAGTAGTGTCTGCCGATGCTTCGTTGGCTACAGCCAGGCTGATGTTTTCTGTCTGTGGAAACAACGCTTTGGCTTCTTTTGCGATTGTAGGTGCGATTTCTCCGTACCGTGTATATTCATTGAGCGATTTTTGCAGGACGGCCGCCTTGTTGGCCTCTTCATGGAACATGGCTGCGTAATTGTCTGAGGACGTGCGCATGTTGGCTATCTTGTCGTTGAGCATCATTACCGAGTCAGACTCCGACCCTTGTATCACTTGCAGCCGGTATCGCCCGAGCTTGTAGTCGGCCATGGCCTGTTCCGCGCTTTTTATTGTTTTTTCAGACAATTCCTTGCCAACGGCTATGATGCGCAGTATAAGGCTGTCTTTGTTTATGTCGTATGATATTACCCGCGTGCCGACGTTCTCAAGCTTGTCATTGACAAACTTGTTCACGTTGGTCTTGAATATGCTTTCCTTTATTATGTTGTATGTCATGAATGCCGCAGGCACCATGGTGACGACAACTGTAATTATAATATATCGCCTTACTTTTGCGTAATGGTCGCTGTCGATGAAGCTTTTTTGCTTGAACTTCATCATTCTTACGCCAAAATAGGTGGCAAGGCTTATGAATACGGTGTTGATGAAGAACAGGTAGAACGCTCCGAGGAAATAGTAGAAGTTGCCCGTGGCAATGCCGAAGCCTGCCGTACACAACGGTGGCATCAGCGCGGTGGCTATGGCTACGCCCGGCAGCACGTTGCCCTTGCCTTTTGTCGCCAGTGCCACTATGCCGGCGGCACCGCCGAATAGGGCTATCAGGACGTCGTAAAGGGTAGGGGATGTGCGCGCGAGCAGTTCAGACTGGGCTTCGTCCAGCGGCGTAAGCAGAAAGTAGACGGTTGCGGTGATGACGCTTATTACGGTTGCCACGACATAGTTTTTGGCTGACCGCTTCAGCAGTTCGAAGTCGTTGATGCCTACGGCCAGTCCCATGCCTATGATTGGTCCCATCAATGGCGATATGAGCATGGCTCCTATTATCACGGCGGTGGAGTTGACGTTGAGGCCGAGCGAGGCTATGAATATGGCGAACACCAAGACCCAGAGCGTAGCTCCGTGGAACGACACTCCGGCACTGATGCTTTTTATTGTGTCTTCCTCGTTTTCTTTGTCGGGCATGGCGTTGAAGTATTTTTTCAGTATTTCCACAGCGGTCAGCCTTATTTTCTTAAGAATGTCGTTTGTTGTGTTTTTCTGTTCCATGGCTTTACAATTTGTCGTTGATATATTGTTTATAGTGCTTATGTGTTCGCGCTATGCTGCAAAGATAGTGATTTTTCTTATTGGTTGTATTTTTTATCTTTGTTTTTGTCATGGATGAAATTCGCCATAAAAGCTTCCTTGTTCCTAAACGTGGCTTTTCGTGTTGCAAAAGACGGCCTTTTACAATACGAAAAGCGGCCTTTGGCATTGCCAAAGGCCGCTTTTCGCAAATTAGTCTAAATCAGGTTATTTTATAAGGGCTACCGAACGCTTGATGAATGCGTCGAGTGCCGACCCTTTCAGCATCCCGTTCTGCAAGAGGGCAAGGTCGATGAGCTGGTGCAGTATCTTGTTGTCCTTTGCATATCCGGCTATTATCTCGTTTTTCTTGTCGCGCTGTTCGGCGAGCGACTTCTCCGTAGCTGCCAGGTCGTCCTTCTCTTCCTGCGTAACTTCTTCCGGCTTTTTCTTGCTTTGGCTTTGGTGAAGCGCGGAGAGGCGTGCCTGCTGTCCCTTTATTTCGCTTATTACAGGTTTGAGCGTTTCGCCGCATTTTTCATCTTCGTCGGCTATTATACCTTTTATTAATGGATGGTCACTATTGAGTACAAGGCTGTAGCTGTCGGGCATCTGTGCGTAGAAACTCATGCCGCTTTGGTAACGGCTTATGTCTTTCATCCTGCGCATGTATTCGCTTTGGGTTATGAGTACGGGTTGCGTTTCTTCGCCGAGAGCCTGCACTTCCACGCCGAATTCTACTTTGTCGATGTTTGGCAACTGTGAGCGGAACGCGTATGACAAGTTGTCAGCATGGTCGCTGCCAAGCTCGCTCTTCTTGATGTCTTCCTTTATAATAAGGCGGTCGATGATGTCGCTGTCTACGCGCATGAAGCGGCTCTTCTCAAACTTCTGCTCGAACATCGATACCGTAGGTACGTCAAGTTGGCCGTCAAGCAGCAGCACGCTGTACCCTTTCTCTTTTGCTGCCTCTATATATGAGTATTGGTCTTCCTTGTTTGTGGCGTAAAGGTAGATGGTCTGTCCGTCCTTGTCGGTCTGGTTGTCCTTTATTAATGTCTTGTACTCGTCAAGAGTAAAATGCTTTCCGTCAACATCCTTGAACAGGGCAAAGTCCTTTGCGCGGTCGTAAAAGTCTTCTTGTGACAGCATACCGTAATTTATGAACAGCTTTAAGTCGTCCCATTTGCTTTCATATTCTTTGCGGTTCTCCTTGAATATGCTGTTGAGGCGGTCGGCTACTTTCTTTGTAATGTATGTCGATATTTTCTTCACGTCACGGTCGCTTTGCAGATAGCTGCGGCTTACGTTCAGCGGAATGTCCGGCGAATCTATCACTCCGTGGAGCAGCGTGAGGAAGTCGGGCACGATGCCTTCTACCTGGTCGGTTACGAAAACCTGGTTGCAGTACAGCTGTATCTTGTTGCGTTGCAGGTCGATGTTCGACTTAATCCTTGGGAAGTACAGTATGCCGGTAAGGTTGAACGGGTAGTCAACGTTAAGGTGAATCCAGAACAGAGGGTCGTCCTGCATGGGGTAAAGCTCATGGTAAAACTTCTTGTAGTCTTCATCCTTAAGCGTGCTCGGTGCTTTTGTCCAAAGCGGCTCAACGCTGTTGACGATGTTGTCCTCTTCTGTCTCAACTTGCTTTCCGTCCTTCCATTCTGTCTTTTTGCCGAAAGCAACAGGCACGGGCATGAACTTGCAGTATTTGTTCAGCAAGCCTTGTATGCGGCTTTTCTCGAGAAACTCTTTACAGTCGTCAGAGATATGGAGGATTATGTCCGAGCCTCGGCCGGCTTTTTCGGCGTCGTCTATTTCAAACGACGGGCTCCCGTCGCAACTCCATTTTACCGCTTTCGCGCCGTCTTTATAGCTCTTTGTTATTATTTCTACCTTGTCGCTTACCATGAACGCGCTGTAGAAACCAAGGCCGAAGTGGCCGATTATGGCGTTGGCGTTGTCCTTGTATTTGTTGAGGAAGTCGTTTACGCCGGAGAATGCTATCTGGTTGATGTATTTGTCGATTTCCTCTCCGGTCATGCCTATGCCGTTGTCGCTTATGGTTAAGGTCTTGTTCTTTTCGTCAAGTGATACGCGTACGGTCAAGTCGCCAAGCTCTCCCTTGAACTCGCCTTTCTCTGCCAACGTCTTCATCTTTTGCGTTGCATCGACGGCGTTGCTTACCATTTCACGCAAGAAGATTTCGTGGTCTGAATATAAAAACTTCTTGATTACGGGGAATATGTTTTCAGTCGTTACCCCAATGTTTCCTTTTTGCATGGTTGTATATTTAATTAAGTTATGTCAAATACTCTGATAACGTGTATTGCAAATACTGTGCCATCATGGAAAACAGTTTTATTTTGATTGTGGTTTGTCGCTTCGCATGTTTGTTTACGTTGGTTTATGCGGCATGTTATTAATATTTTTCTCAAAAAGTTGTGATTTTGTCTTATCTGCCGAAATAATGAACTTCAAGACATACGGAATTTGTTTGGAACGGCTAACTTTGCGTATTGAAATAAAGACTGGCTGACATGGAAAATCATGAAACAAAGTTCTCTACGATAAGGAAGTATTACACTGACCATTTTTATGAGTTACGCGACTATGTGAAGAGCAGGATACACGACTCGGAAGCGTCTGACGATATAGTCCAGAATGTTTTTATCAGGCTGCTGTCAATAGAAGGCAAGGTCTGTGTTGATACTTTGTCAAAGTTGGTTTATACGATAGCCCGGAATTTGATTTCAGACCATTACAGGCATAAAAAGTCGGAAGACGAGTATGCCGTATATGTTTGTTCTATGCCGTATGCCAGTGCATACAGTGCTTCAACCACGTGCATGGTGAATGAAATACACGAAATGCTTGAATGCGGAATGGAGCGGCTGAACGAAAAGCAGCGTATAATTTACAGGATGAATGTATGCGACGGGCTGGCCGTGTCTGAAATATCAAAGACACTGAAGATGAATTATAAGAGTGTGGAGAACCGTTTGGGATTGGCCCGTCGTGAGATGCGAAAGTACATGACAAAGATGCTGGCTTGATGAACATATTGTCAATGAAGCCGGCGATGCACATTGCTGGTAAAGATTTTGAGTGTTGTGGGCTTTTTCATTGAGAGCCAAGTCTTCTATTTTGTTGGCTGCCACATTTATTGCAAAAACAGCTGATTGTGGTGTCAGCTGTCTTTGAATGATATGACTTGGGTTAGTTCCGGGGTAAGGTAGAACGTGTGCTGTAATGTATCTTTGCCAATATATATTTTGACTTTTGTGAACATGTATATCCGTTGTGGTGGATTAGCATCATAAGCAATATTGTTTCTGAACGAAGTGTTCTTCGATGCATTCGTTCTCATTACATGTATAAGACTGTCTGATACGAGCCTGGTTGAGTCTATTTTTGTGAAGTTTACACTGTATTCCGTTGTCCTTAGGTTGTTGTCGAGAAAGGCTTTTACCGTTTCTTCCGCTTTATGTTGCTTTCCGCAGGCGCATGTCAGTATTGCGGTTGTTAAGCAACATATAAGCATCTTTGTGTAATGGTGCATTGGATTAATGATTGGATTTGTATGGTTGGATATTAATGAATGCCCGCATTTGAGTTGATGCGGACATTCATTTGTTTCGTTCAGTCTTTTGACGGGATGTTCTTCATTATTTCAAGCAGATGGTCCCATACCATTTGTACTGTGGGGATGAGCAGCCTTTCGTCAGGTGAGTGCACGCCGCGAAGGGTAGGACCCATGGATACCATGTCGAGATTGGGATATTTTTCAGAGAAAAGTCCGCATTCAAGGCCTGCATGTATGCCTATGACTTTTGGTTCTTTCCCGAATAGTTTTTTATAAGTATCAACTACAATTTCCGTCAGTTCGCTGTCTGGGTTCATCTTCCATGCCGGGTATCTGTCGCCTTGCACCACTTCTGCTCCAGCCAGTTGGAATGCCGCTTTTACCGTGTTGCCCATGTTTTCCAGGTTGCTGGTTACGTTGGAACGTTGTGACGCCACTATCTCAACTGTTTTTTCGCCGGTCTTTACGCTTGCAATGTTACTTGAAGTCTCAACCATCCAGGCCAAGGCTTCGTCCTGACACATTGAGTATGTGCCGTTATCGACGGCCTGGAGTGCCAATATCAGGTTTCTTCCAGTGATTTGTGGCATGACAGGTTCAGGGTCGCAGCTTTCAAGATTTAGCTGTATGTCATTTTCAGTGACATGAAATTCCTCTTCAACGTAATGCGCGAATACGTTTAGTACTATGCGTATGTCTTCTTTTGCGTCAGCCGGAACGGCGAATACAACCACGCCGTCGCGCGGTATGGCGTTGTGCATACGTCCTGAATTGAAGCTGGCTATGCGTACGTCGTGCTTTTCGCTGATGATATACATGAAGCGAGACAACAGCTTTATCCCGTTTGCATACTTCTTGTCTATGTCGTCGCCGCTGTGCCCGCCGTGCAGGCCTTTGAGCGAGAGACGCATGAAGAAATAGTTTTCAGGTGCGTTTTCCTTATTAAATTTGAACGTGGCTTGGGTTGTCATACCTCCTGCGCAACTTATAAAGAATTGTCCTTCATCTTCGCTGTCAAGGTTTATTAATAGGTCGCCGGACATGAAACCTGCTTTCATTCCATGCGCACCTGTAAGCCCTGTTTCTTCGTCTCTTGTGAAAACGCACTCTATCGGGCCGTGTTCCAAGCTGTTGTCGGCCAATACAGCCATCTGCATGGCGCAACCGATGCCGTCGTCGGCCCCAAGCGTTGTTCCTTTGGCTTTAAGCCATTCACCGTCAACGTAGGTCTCGATAGGGTCTGTATAGAAGTCGATGTCAACGTCTACCAGTTTGTCGCATACCATGTCCATGTGGCTTTGCAGTATAAGGGTTTTCCTGTCTTCGTAGCCTTTTGATGCTGGTTTGCGTATGATTACGTTCCCTGTTTCGTCCGTTTCCGTTTCAAGGTTTAACGACTTACCGAAATCATTAAGGAACTCTATTATCTTCTCCTCATGCTTTGACGGGCGTGGAATGTTGTTTATCCTGGCAAACTGTTCAAAGACGCATTGCGGTTTTAATTCGTTTTTATTCATTATATAAATATCGTTTATTTTAGTTGTTTATGAAAACTTGTTTTTCTTTTTCCCTTTTTCAATCTTGCATTTTTGGCGATTTACGCCATATTGCGATGCGATATGCCGCATATCAGAAATGAAAATAAAAACTCATTTCACTCGCTTTTATTTTGCATTTCACTCGATTTGCACTATCTTTGCCGCAAAAATACTGAAAAATGATAGAAACTTTTGTCATCTGCGTGTTAATAATTGCTATATCGATGGCATTGCTTTGCATAAAGTTGATATTGCTGAAGAACGGAAAGTTCTCTTCGCAGCACGTGGACGACAACCCCGGACTAAGGAAACGCAACATTCGTTGCGTCATTGAGCAAGACAGGGAAATCCGTTCAGGAAAGTTAAATTTGGCAGAAAACAAATATAAACAATAAATTAAAATAAGCGAATACAGTATGAAAAAAGTAATCTGTTCGGCTGCGGTTGTGGCCGTAATGTCACTGATGGCGACATCATGCAACAAGCAAGCGCCTAAGGTTGACGAGAAGCCTGCGGCTACGGCAGCGGCGAACACGGAAATGAAAATTGCCTTTATCGAGGTGGACTCAATCATGTCGCAGTACAAGTTCTGCAAGGAATATTCGGCCATACTCGAGAAGAAGGGGCAGAACATACAGAACACAATCGCGTCGAAGGGGCGCTCGCTCCAGAATGCGGTAGCCAAGTTCCAGCAGGATATCCAGAACAACAAGTACACCCAGCAGCAGGCCGAGGCAGTGCAGGCGGGTTTGCAGAAGCAGGATGCCGACCTGAGGGAGCTGCAGCAGAGGCTCGGCACGGAGTTCCAGGCTGAGACAGACAAGTTCAACAAGGCTTTGCGCGACAGCATCCAGCACTATCTTGCAGTGTATAATAAGGACAAAAAATATTCTTTGATTTTGAGTAAGGCCGGCGACAACATCCTTTGTGCCGACAAGGCATACGACATTACGGACGAGGTAATCTCCGGACTAAACAAGGCTTACAAGCCTGCCAAGACAGAAAAGAAGAAATAAAGTCAGCCTTATTTGTTATGATGATGGTGAGTGTGTCAAGCGATACATTCACCATTGTTTTTTGATGCAAATCCGGTGGGTTTGCAATATGTGGTCTTTTACCGTGTGAAAGGCCGTGTTTTGCGGCGTAAAAGGTGGCCTTTGGCAAGCCGATATGCCGTATATTTCATGATGTTTGTTTTACTTCCTTTATTTTATTTTCCATTACGTACCATACGAAACCTTTTACATCGGTGTGTCCCATGCGGCGTAGCAGGTCGGCGTATTCGGCCACTTGCGCAGCGTGAGCCTTCTGCGGCTTGCCGAACTTGAAGTCTATGACTATGGTCTGCGTGCCGTCCGTGATTACGCGGTCAGGCCGCCGCTCTATGGTTTTGCCTGTATCCTTGTCATATTCAAGTATGGAACATTCGTTGAATACGCGCCAACGTGGTGAGAACCAGTCTTTTACCTGCTCGTCGTTAAAGCGTTCAGCGAGGAATCCGCGCAGCTTCTCTGCGGTAAGGTTGTCATCGTAGATGATGCCGTCAAACTCCATTTGTTTGAGTGCAGGGGCTATGTCATCGGTTGTGCGGATGGTTGAGAACAGTTTGTGCATCACGTTGCCGGCCTCTATATACTGGCTGCGGCGGCTTTCTCCGCCGGATATGAAGTCGCGGCTCTTGTTGCTTTGCTTGAATTGCGCGGCGTAGTGTGATGCGTCCATGCTTGCCTCGTACTGTTCGGACGGCATTAGGAATACGTTGTCTGTAGCCGTCTGTTTATTTTGTTTGCTACGGCCTTCAGCGGTAATTGGCATCCCGTATTCAAGCGTTGATGGCTTGTCGTCTTCACCGTCGCCGCAAAGCAGCGAGCCGTCAAGCCTCTGCGCAACGATTGGCAGGCACTGTTCCAGTAACTCGGAGCGGTTTGCCTGACCGCCACGCGATTTGCCTTTGCGCCCGATGACGTGCAGGCTGCGGCCTGCTCGCGTGAAAGCCACATAGAGCAGGTTGAGGTTGTCCACACGGTTTTGCATGTGTTCATCGCGGAAGTTGTCTGCGTATATGGTGTCGAGGAGCTTTTTTGAATAGTCAACTGGCACTATCGGCAGTTCATTGAACGGCTGCGTGCCGGGCTGGCACCATAGTGTCGTGTCACGGCTTTCCAGCATCCAGTCGCAGAATGGTATTATTACATGGGCAAATTCCAGTCCCTTGCTTTTATGGATGCTGATTAGCCGCAGTCCTGTTACTGCGTCGCTTTGTACGGTCGAACTGCATATTTCGTCATGCCATGCCTCGATAAACTTCTCGATATTGCCCGGATTGTTGGCTGCAAAGTCGGCCACCTTGTCGTAGAATGCGCAGATGTACGCGCTCTGACCGTTTAAGCGTTCTATCTTGAAGGCGTTGTATATGCAGTCGATAGCCTCTGACAGCGGGAGGCTGGCAAGTTTCTCCATATTCTCCGAAAACTCTTGTGGCAGAAGACGGTCAATGTCGCTTGCGTCTCCGGCCATGGGCGTAAGCATGGTTCCGTGCCCCGCAGGTGTGTGCAGTATTGCTTTCTGGTAGTTTATGGCAAGGGTTGCTTTCGTCAGGGCGTCTTCGGGGTGCACCAAGAGTGTGAGAGCCTGTATCAGCATGTTGATCGCAGGCGAGGCGTCGAGCCTGAAAGCTTCGTCGCTAACGATGTCAAGCCCGGGCATGTTTTCTGAAAGATAGTCGGCAATGAGTGGAATGTGACGGTTGTAACGCACGATTACGGCAATATCTGTAGGCTTTGCGCCGTTGTCAATCAGCTCTGTTATTATGTCTGATGTCTGCCGAAGCGTGTCTTGTTCGTAGCTTTCGCTTTGGGGCAACAACGTTATGCTGACATGTCCGCCGTTGCCGCCGCGCGCGGTCTGGCATACGTCCGCGTATGCGGAAAGCAGCTCTTCGGCCAACGTATCGCCGCAGGTTTCTTTCTCTTGGCTGTATTCCGCTTCTGCGGCGGCCTTGAAGAAGCAGTTGTTAAACTCTATTACGTTGCGTTCAGAGCGGTAGTTGGTTTGCAGGGTCTTTACTTCAAGGCTGCTCCCCGGCTTGCCGAATTGGCGGGCAATGCCGCCCAGCTGGCGGGCGGGCCGCCAGTCGCCGGCCCGCCAGCGGTATATGCTTTGCTTTACGTCGCCTACAATGAGGTTGTTTACAAGCTGTGAGCCTTCATCGCTGTGGCTCATGCACTCTTTCAGCAATACTTTGAAGTTGTCCCACTGCACCGCGCTCGTGTCTTGGAACTCGTCTATCATTATGTGTTCGAGCCGGCATCCTACCTTTTCAAATATGAAGGGAGTATCGCTGTCTTTTATCAGAGTGTGCAGCAGATGCTGCGTGTCGCTAAGCAGGAAGCGGTTGGCTTCGCTGTTCAGCTCCCTTACTTTTGCTTCGATGCTGCCTAAAAGGCGCAGTTTGTCAAGGTGTTTCAGCGTGCAGTCGGCCGTGGCGTACAGCGTCCATTGCTTCGGTCTGTCTTCTTCCGCCTTGTGAAGCAGCGGCATCAGTCGGCTTTCTGCCAGTTGGATTATCACGTCACGGTCAGGACTTGTCTTTGAAGCCCAGTTTTCCGCCCCGGCAAGGCATTTCTCAAGCATCTGTTTTTTGCAGTTTGCGTCGCTGAAATCATCGCCTTTCAGCTTGTTGAAATAGCTGCATATTCCGCTTGATTTCTTGGCGTATGAGGTGGGAGAGAGGCCTGCTTCTGCGGTAATCTTTTCAAATTCCTGCGCATATCCGGCCATGAGCTTCTTTGCGCCGGTGCGTATGGAGCGAAGCTGTTTTGTGTAATTGTCGAAGAAGTCTTGGTCTGACAGGGCTTTGCCAAGGTCGTCGCTTACGGCTTTGTAGAAGTCGCGGAAGATTGTCCGGCCGAACTTCTTGACTTGCCCGATGACGTTCCACCCCTTGTTTTCGCTTATGTTTGAGAATATGTAGCTGATGAGCCATTGCAGCATTGTGCTGGTAGAGTTAAGCGATTCGATTAGAAGGTCAACGGCCTGCTCCTCTACCTGCGTGTCGTTAAGCCCTATCCGCAGGTTGGATGTAAGGTCAAGCTCGCGTGCCAGGTTGCGCAACACCGACTGGAAGAACGAGTCAATGGTCTCCACACGGAAGTAGTGGTAGTTGTGTATCAGCAGGCTTAGAGCCGTGCCGGCCCTTTGGCTGGCCTGCCGTTCGCTAATGCTGAGGCTGGCGCATACGGCCGACATGTACGTGTGCGAGTCTGGCAGAGCCTTCCATATGCCGTAAAGCTGGCTTAGTATGCGCAGCTTCATTTCCTCCGTGGCCTTGTTGGTGAAGGTCACGGCAAGTATGTTCTTGAAGCAGGCAGGGTTGTCTATGAGCAACTTTATGTATTCTACGGCCAGTGTGAAAGTCTTTCCGCTGCCCGCGCTCGCCTTGTATACGGTCAATGGTTTCATCGGGTAAATTGTATCAGCCTATATTCTTAATTCTTATTTTTTAATTCTTAATTTATTTTCACCAGTCTCTGAATAGCTCGAAGCCGAATCGGCAGCCAAAGCCTTCAAACTTTTCATTGCGCGTAGCCATGAATACGCCCATGGAGAAGAAGCGGTTTGTAAAGCCGTAGCCGTACTCGATGTAAGGGTGCAGATGCTCTACGAACAGCACGTTCATGTATATACGTTCCATCTCCATCAGCCTTCCTACGTATGGGATGCGCGAAAGTATCATCAGGGGCGACTCGTATGTGACGTTGGCACGTGCGTAATATTCGGACACGTTGTACCAGTTGCTGTTGAGCATTTGGAACTCTCCCGTCCAGTCGTCATCCCATCCGCCGGGTATGTTTTCGTCCCTGAAGTTCGAGTAGTCAAGGAAGTACGCGTTGGGACTTTTTGAAGTGTAGAAGCCGTTGCCAAGCCTTAGCGACAGGCTGCGGAGCGAATAGAAACGCTTTACCCACGACACATCGAACTCGAAACGCTCATACTCCATGTCGGCCTTGCCTGCATGTATGCCGCGTTCGTAGTCGGCGGTGATTATGGGGCCGTTCCATCCTGACGGGCGGAACTGCACCTGCATCGTTGGTGCCAGTGAATAGTAAGATACGGGGCGACCGGCTATATTGAAGCCTGCCTCGTCTACGGCTGAGCGTCGGTGGAACACAAGGCCGGGCTGGACGCTCCACTTGTCTGAAATGTCGTAATTTGTGACGAACTTTACATACAAATCCTTGAAATAATCAAGGTTCATATTGTCCCAGTCGAGTGAGTCTAGCGACTCGTGCTTCACCTGGTCTACAATGCTTGAGTTGGTTATCCTGTTGCCGTTACCTATCTCTATGCCAATGTAGCCGTTGCGCTTTTTGTTGTAGTTGTACCTTATCGGGATTTTGAAATACAGCTGTTTCTGCTTGAACGAGTAGCCTGCGTTGAACGCCATGTATATGTCGCTGTTGAGCGAGAACTTGTAGCTGCCGTTTATCTTGAACTTGTACGTTATGCCTCGCCGGCCGCTGTAGCCGAGGTACAGCGGGTTTAGTATGGGCGATATTCTGAATGCTCCCTGCCTGTCAGAGCCGAAGTTGCCTTTCGTGCGGTTGATTACGTAGTCGCCAAACGAGTTCCACAAAATCTTTTTCCACATGCTGTCCTCTTTTTTCAGCCTCGTTGTGTCGGCCATGCTCCTTACGGAGTCATGTCTGGCGTACAGTTCTTTTATCTCCATTGGCAGCGGGGCGGGCCTTACGCGGGCCATCATCTTCTCGTCGTGCGAGTTGACGATGGTGTCGGGCAGGAAAACAGGGTTGTCGTAAACGGAGTGGAACGAAGCCCTGATTTTGTTGCCTACGAAGTGGAACGAGGCGTCTATGTCGCATGTCTTGGGCATGAGCGAGCGTACGCCGGCCTTGCCCATTTCGGCCGTTATGTGGAAGTTTACCATGTCGTATTCGCCGTTGAAGCTGATTTTGATTACGCGTCCCGTACCGCGGTCTACAATCGCCCAGCCGCTTACGAGCTGCGTGTTGTAGCGTCGCGGGCGGAATACTATCTCGGCCCTGTTGCCGGTCAGGTTGGTTATATCGTACCTGTACAGACCTACGTTGTGGCGGTTGAACGGCGAAAGCAGCTGGTTGTCGATGATTGTCACGCCGTAAATATCGGGCAGCAGGTATTTGTTCAGCGTAGTCATGATGTCCTTGTGCCGTGGCACGGTGCCCGTGTTCAGCTGCCTTACGGCGTCAATCGTGCCGTCGCTTTTTATGTAGACCGTGCTGTATGATTCCCCGGCGAACTCCCTGTTGCCGCGCGCTATGGCGTACATCGACGGTATAGCCATGAGCGTGAAGTTGCGTTTGTCCGTCTTCAGGTAATACCTTACATACAGGTTGGTGTGTATTCCAGTGGTGCTTATGGGCATACCTTGCCGGTAAGCCAGTACCCGTTGCAGCGTCAACGAGTCGGCGTGCCCCCTGGCGCAAGCGGTAGAAGGCGTAAGCATAAGCAGCAATATGCACGTAACAAGTATGCCCATACGTGTTTTCATAATGCAAATATACGAGTTATTTTCCAATTCATACATGCCTGCAAGATTATTTTGGACGCCGGTGTATAATATAAGTTAACAGGCCGCATTCCGTATTCCGCAATACGCAGTGTAAGCGTTTTGCGGTAAAATACGCGCAAAGTGTCAAAACGGATTTGTCGGTGAAAACGGCGAAACTACGTCTCTGGTTGCACCGCAAATGCTTGACAGGCGTTGGATTGGTTGTGAAACAACGGTAAGATTAGACCTTTCCAGGTATAAAATCCGCGTGCTACGCATGGTGAAATGCCGTCTTTAAGGGTGACGAATGCGGTCTTTACCAATGCTAAAGACGGCTTTTGGCTCCGATAAATGCCGTCAAAAGAATGTTAAAACGCCGTATTCGGTTGCACAAATATTCGTTTCCGGTTGTAACGTTCACGGTTACAGGTAGTTACGTTTGCACGCTTTTCCTTGCGTTATTTCCACCCGAAGCCGGAAAATTTTACGCCGTGCCCCTTCTCAGTGTTAAAGGAAAATCAGAAAGTAAGTCATGTCCCATATTTTGTTGGCAATGTGTTAGTATGGCTTCCGTGCTCCACAGGTCGCCGCCATGCCACACATGGCGGTTGTTGCCGGTTATTGTGTGAAAAAAGTAACATTCTTTGTCTTGAAAGTAATATTGTTTATAAGTGTGTATTAAAATTGCACAAATAATTTGCCTGTGTGCAAGAAATAGCCTATCTTTGCACAAATTTTTGAATTTTGTGCAATGAAATCAATACCAAGTTTTAACTCGTACATCGAGAAAAGCGTGATAGAGAACTGGGACCGCGACGCCCTAACCGACTACAAGGGCATAACGCTGCAATATAAGGATGTAGCCCGCAAGATAGAGAAGCTGCACATAATGTTTGAGAACAGCGGCGTGCAGAAGGGCGACAAAATAGCCATCTGCGGGCGCAACAGTGCCAGTTGGGCCGTAGCTTTCCTTGCTACTCTGACGTATGGAGCCGTAGCCGTGCCCGTGCAGCATGAGTTTACGCCCGACCAAATCTACAATGTGGTAAACCACAGCGAGGCCAAGCTGCTGTTCGTTGGAGACGTTGTGGCTAAGTCTGTGGACGCGACAAAGATGCCGCAGCTTGAGGGCGTAATCTACATACCTGACTATTCGCTGCTCGTATCGAGGACAGACAAGCTGACATATGCGCGCGAACACCTTAACGAGCTGTTTGGCAGGAAATATCCCAAGGCTTTCCGCGCCAACCATGTGGAGTACCACAAGGAGGCAAGTCCTGACGAACTGGCGCTCATCAACTACACCAGCGGTACTACCGGTTTCTCAAAAGGCGTGATGCTGCCTTACCGGGCGTTGTGGGGCAACCTTGACTTCACGCTGAAAATGCTCGGCACGCATGTGCCCAAAGGCTCGAATACGGTTAGCATACTGCCCATGGCCCATATGTACGGCATGTCTTTCGAGTTCCTTTTCGAGTTCTGCCACGGCTGTCACATATTCTTCCTGACACGTGTGCCCAGCCCCGCCATCATAGCCCAGGCTTTCACCGACATCAAACCGGCGATAATAATAGCCGTGCCTCTTGTGGTTGAAAAGATTATAAGGAAAAAGGTATTCCCGAAAATACAGACACACAAGATGCGCCTGTTGATGAACATGCCGGTTATAAGCAAGAAGCTGAAGCAGCGTATCTGTGAGGAAGTGTTTGAGGCATTCGGCGGCAATCTTTACGAAGTAGTGGTCGGTGGCGCTCCGTTCAACCAGGAGGTAGAGGCTTTCTTGAAGAGCATAGATTTCCCCGTGACCGTAGGTTACGGAGCTACCGAGTGTGCTCCGATAATAACATATACCGACTATAGCGAGTTTGTGCCCACGTCGTGCGGCAAGGCCGTCATCCACATGGATGTGAAGATAGACAGCCCCGACCCGGAGAACATCCCGGGCGAGCTTCTTGCAAGAGGCACTAACGTAATGCTCGGGTATTACAAGAACGAAGAGGCAACCCGACAGGCGCTTGACAGCGAAGGATGGTATCATAGCGGTGACCTCGCCCTGATGGACAGCGACGGCTATGTGTACATAAAGGGACGTATCAAGAACATGCTTCTCGGCGCAAACGGACAGAACGTTTACCCCGAAGAGATAGAGGACAAGCTGAACAGCATGACGCTGGTGGTGGAGAGCCTGATAGTGCAGAAAGGCGACAAGCTCGTTGCGTTGATATACCCTGACTATGAAGAGGCCAAGAACCTTGGCATATCCAAAGATGACCTTTGTCATGTGATGGAGCAGAACCTGATAGAACTGAATCAGCTCATACCGTCGTACAGCAAGCTTACGACTTTCAAACTGATGGACGAGGAGTTTGAGAAAACCCCCAAGAAGAGCATCAAGCGTTATCTTTACAAAGACGTGGAGCTATAATTTACCGATATATGGACATGAAAGGCCGCACCTCGACGGTGCGGCCTTTCATGTATTTACATATATAATAAGGTGTAAGCGGTGCAGGCGTGTATAAGCATGAGGCTGTAACGCATTGTCATTTTTCAGGTTAAAATCTCGTTAAGCGTGAAATTTTTTTATGGCGTAAACTTTCTATCTAAATATTATTTTGTAATTTTGTAGCTGAATTATGAAAAAAACATGGCACTTGTAATTGTTTCTATTTTGCTGATAGGGTACGTCCTTATCGCCACGGGATACGCAACCAACGTAAACCGGGCAGCGATAGCGATGTTTGTAGGTACGGCCGGGTGGGTGCTTTACATTTGCTATGGTACAGACTTCGTGATGGGGCAACATGCCGGAGAGTACGCCGACTTCCTTTCAGGGGCGGCATCCACAAGTTCGAATGTGAAGCATTACATCGCGGAAGACATTTTTATAAAATATGTAGGCAAGGCGGCAGAGATTGTTTTGTTCCTGCTTGCCACAATGACAATAGTCGAGATACTTAACAATAACGGCTGTTTCGACTTCTTGCAGGAGTTGATGAAGACGCGCAACAGCAAGAAACTGCTTTGGATAATGTCGGTGATGACGTTTGTCATTTCAGCCAATCTTGACAACCTTACTACGACTACGATGATGCTTGTAATCATGCACAAGCTGTTGCCTAATCGCCGGCAGCGCATGGTGTACGGGTGCGCAATCGTTTTGGCGGCCAACTGCGGAGGAGCGTTGACCGTGATAGGCGACCCCAACGGGCTTGTGCTTTGGAGCACGGGGGCCGTCACTGCAACCAATTTCTCGGTGTCACTCGCTTTGCCCTGCCTTATAGCCTGGTGGTTGCCTACGTATTGGCTTGGGCGTAGCCTGCCGGTACATACAGACCTGCAGGTGGCTACGATGCCTTATCGTGGAGATGATACGAACTTGAACAAGTGGCAGCGTGTGGTGATGCTGATACTCGGTATAGGCGGATTGTGGTTTATTCCGACATTCCATAATATTACGAAGCTTAGCCCGTTCCTTGGTGCGTTGTGCGTGCTTTCGTTCTTGTGGATTGTGAACGAGATATTCAACCGCAAGCTGATGAACGTGGACCAGATGATGCAGCGTCCCATTCCGCGTGCCTTGCAATATGGTATAATCCAGCTGATGCTTTTCGTCATGGGCATTATGCTTGCAATAGGCGCCGTCCGCGAGACAGGCATAATATCACACATCGCAGGCTTTTGCGACGCCAATATACACAATGTATGGATTATGGGTGTGGTTACGGGGTGTGTCAGCTGTGTGCTTGACGCATTCGCGTCTTGCATGAGCTTCATCTCAATCTATCCTGTAATCGATGTGGAAACGTTTGCGCAGGCTGCCGATACTGCTTATATGTCATCGTTTGTACAGAACGGGATATATTGGAAAATCATTGCTTTCTGTTCGGCCATGGGCGGTAATATCCTGCCTTTGGGCTCTGTCAGCGGCCTTGCGCTGATGAAGATGGAGCGTGTACACGTAGGATGGTATTTTAAGAATGTCGGCTTTGTGGCGATGATAGGCTGGCTGCTGGGTTTGGCTGCGATGTGGCTGTTGTGTTGAATTTGGTAAAAAACAAATATATTATGGGAAGGATTAAGACAATAGGCATTATGACTTCGGGAGGTGATGCCCCCGGAATGAACGCTGCTATACGTGCGGTCACAAGAGCCGGTATTTGCAATGGTTTTAAAATCAAGGGTATTTACCGTGGCTATGACGGCTTGATTAACAATGAGATTGCTGATTTCACAACTGAAAATGTCAGTGGAATAATCATGTCGGGCGGTACAATATTGAAAACTGCGCGAAGTAAGGAGTTCACAACAGAAGAAGGGCGCCAGAAAGCATATGACAATATGGTTGCGAATGGGATTGACGCCTTGGTCGTGATTGGCGGCAACGGTTCGCTTACAGGTGCGATGCTGTTCGCACAGGAGCATGATGTCTGCTGCATAGGTCTGCCCGGTACCATTGACAACGACTTGTATGGCACGGACTCAACAATAGGATATGACACCACGCTCAATACCATTGTGGAGTGCGTCGACCGCATACGCGACACGGCGCAGAGCCATGAGCGTATTTTCTTTATAGAAGTAATGGGACGCGACGCAGGCTTCCTGGCGCAGAACAGCGCGATAGCTTCAGGCGCAGAGGCGGCGATAATACCGGAGGACTCTACCGATGTGGACCAGTTGGCACGCTTCATGGAGCGAGGAATAAGAAAGAGCAAGAAGAGCTGCATCGTGATAGTGTCGGAAAGTCCGAAGTGTGGTGCTTTGTATTATGCAGACCGCGTGCGTAACGAGTTCCCCGATTATGACGTTAGGGTGTCAATACTCGGTCACTTGCAGCGTGGTGGAAGGCCTACTGCCCACGACCGAATTCTTGCCAGCCGTACAGGAGTCGGTGCTATTGATGCAATAATGCAGGGACAGCGTAATGTCATGATAGGCGTTCGTAACAATGAGGTTGTTTACGTTCCGCTGAGTGAGGCTATACGCTCGGACAAACCGTTTGACAAGAAGCTGATAACAGTTCTTGACGAGTTGAGCATATAATGCTCTGTTGTTTAATTAAAGTGTTTTAAAATGTAGCCTTCGGAATGCAAATAAAAGTTTATTGCAGCAACATTTAAGTATTTTGTTTTGCGCGTAAGAAAACTATTTGCTAATTTTGCGTTTTGAAAGATATACTTAAAAAGTAATTTATATGGAACACACAAAAGGTCATATTTCCCAGATTATTGGCCCTGTCATTGACGTATATTTTGACACAAGCGGCGTTGACCCTGAGAAAGTATTACCTAAAATTTATGATGCGCTTGTAGTGAAGCGTCCTGATGGACGTGAGCTTGTCATCGAAGTGCAGCAGCACATCGGCGAAGATACTGTAAGATGTGTCGCAATGGACAATACGGACGGTTTGCAGCGCGGCCTTGAAGTTGTTTCTACCGGTCATCCTATATTGATGCCCGCCGGAGAACAAATCAAGGGACGAATGATGAACGTTATCGGACAGCCTATAGACGGAATGGAACCGTTGAGCATGGAAGGTGCTTATCCTATACATTGCGAGGCTCCGAAATTCGATGAATTGTCTACTCATAAAGAGATGCTTGCCACGGGTATTAAGGTCATTGACCTGTTGGAGCCTTATATGAAAGGTGGTAAGATTGGCTTGTTTGGTGGTGCAGGTGTGGGTAAGACCGTGCTCATCATGGAGCTTATCAACAACATTGCCAAAGGGCATAACGGCTATTCTGTGTTTGCCGGAGTAGGCGAGCGAACACGTGAAGGCAATGACTTGATTAGAGATATGCTTGAATCCGGAGTCATACGATATGGAGAGAAATTCAGAAAGGCCATGGAGGAAGGCAAATGGGATTTGTCTTTGGTTGACCCCGAAGAACTTAAAAAATCACAAGCCACGCTTGTTTACGGACAGATGAACGAGCCGCCAGGCGCGCGTGCGTCTGTGGCATTGTCAGGACTTACCGTTGCGGAGGAGTTTCGTGACCATGGAGGTAAGGATGGTGAAGCCACGGATATAATGTTCTTTATCGATAACATATTCCGCTTCACACAGGCCGGTTCTGAAGTTTCGGCGTTGTTGGGACGTATGCCTTCAGCCGTAGGTTATCAGCCTACACTTGCAAGCGAGATGGGCACAATGCAGGAGCGCATTACATCTACAAAGAATGGCAGTATCACTTCCGTGCAGGCTGTATATGTGCCGGCAGACGACTTGACCGACCCAGCGCCTGCAACAACGTTTACTCATCTTGACGCAACCACGGAGTTGAGCCGAAAAATTGCAGAATTGGGTATTTATCCTGCTGTTGACCCGTTGGGCAGCACATCACGTATTCTTGACCCGCTTATTGTAGGTAAAGAGCATTATGAGTGTGCGCAGAGGGTTAAGGAGATACTCCAGCATTACAAGGAATTGCAGGATATTATTGCAATTCTGGGTATGGATGAGCTTTCTGACGAGGATAAGTTGACAGTGAACCGTGCCCGTAGGGTGCAGCGCTTCTTGTCACAACCGTTTACGGTGGCGGAACAGTTTACAGGTCTGCCAGGAGTAATGGTGCCTATTGAGGAAACTATAAGGGGATTTAACGCGATACTTGACGGTGAGGTGGATAATCTTCCGGAACAAGCATTCTTGAATGTCGGTACTATTGATGATGCGATAGCCAAAGGCAAGAAGCTTCTTGAAGCCGCCAAGGGTTGACAATAGAGAATTTACGGATATGAGCCTAAAACTGAAAATAGTCTCACCCGAGAAAGTGGAGTTTGACGATTACGTTGACAGCGTAAAGGTACCGGGCGTGATGGGTAATTTTGAAATACTTGACAATCACGCTCCGATAATATCTGTGCTTCAAAAAGGTATCGTTGAATATACCACGAAAGATGGCAAAGAGCAGTTAAACGTGTCAGGCGGATTTGTCGAGGTACAAAAGAATGAGGTGTCATTGTGCGTTGAAAAAACACGATGAGCGTATTAACGATATCTCTGTCTGCATTGTTCTTTGTTATTTTGGGGACGGCTTATGTAAAGGGCTTGGGGTTTGTAAAGCGCCATGCTCCTGAACATATGGTGCATTTTTACCTTATAATGGCGACGATACGTATGCTTTTGGTCGCCACAATAGTGGTAATATATGTGCTTCTATCCGACAACAGGGATGATTCAATCGGATTTGCGGCAATGTTTCTTGGAATGTATGTCGTAATGATGGTTGTGACACTGATTTTAAAACATTAAAAGAATGAACCATTTGATACGGTTGCTATGTGTTGCTGCATTGATGTTGCAGGCTTTTGTTACTCCGGCAGTAGCAGCCGGAGGACAAGATGCCAATATAAAGGAAGTTGTGCTTGAGCACATAAAAGATTCCTATGATTGGCATGTAACTGATATTGGCGACAAGCCATTAGTTATACATTTGCCTGTAATCGTCAATAGTTCGACAGGATTTCATGTGTTCAGCAGCGCACAATTTGCAGAAGAGTGCGATGCTGAAGGTTATAGGCACGGTCCTTATAATCTGGCTATAGCAACAGAAGGCGACAATGCTGGTAAGATTGTTGAATTGGATGCGGCTGGCAACGAGACACGTCCTTTTGACATATCGATAACAAAGACGGTTGCCGTTATGTTCATTAACGTCATTATTCTGTTATGTTGCATACTGATACCTGCACGATGGTATAGCAACCGTAAGGCGAGCGACCCGGCTCCGAAAGGTTTTACTGGATTTATCGAGATGCTTGTGATGTATGTGATTGACGA
>ENA-ORSA01001047-ORSA01001047.1-human-gut-metagenome-genome-assembly--contig:-NODE-1047-length-25561-cov-28.210578_pt1 | contig 25561 bp, 19 predicted proteins | sample MGYA00242179_ERZ509142 | MGnify/ENA primary metagenome ERZ509142 (study PRJEB26280, sample SAMEA2338659) | human gut metagenome | biome: human gut; feature: human-associated habitat; material: faeces... | reverse complement strand
GGGCTATGTGCTTCTGCCCCTTCGGGGCGTGCTATTTATGAGTTTTGACACACCCACCTCCTACGGTTAGCCCTCCATCGGCAATTCACTTCCAAACAATTAAAGAAGAAGAAAAATGAAGAAAATCATACTTTTTGTGATAGCTTTGGCAGCCATCGCCCCTCTCTTCGCAATAGGCGGAGCGCGCACGGGAGCAGCAGTAGACCAGAAGTGCGACACGATGAGCATCTCAGCCGACTCGCTGCTGAAGGAGACGCCGCTCTTCGACCGACTCTATCTCGACGCCGTGTGCCGACAGATAGACAGCGACTCCACAGCCTTCGACCTGCTCGAGCAGTGCCGCAAGATGCGGCCCGACGCCGCCGAGGTCTACTACTCGCAGGCTATAGCATACGCCAAACGCGGCAACGACTCGCTTTCCATCGAGTATATGCGCCGAGCTGCCGAGCTGCAGCCCGACAATGACAACTATCTGGAGAACGTAGCCGAGACATACATACACCAGCGCGAGTACGACCGCGCCATCGAAGCCTACGAACAGCTCTACGCCCACCACCGCGACCGCAGCGATGTGCTCGAGATTCTGGTGCGCCTTTACGATGCGAAGAAAGACTATGCGAAGATGCTCTCCACCGTAGACCGCATGGAGCAGGCAGACGGACCGAGCGAGGACATCTCGTTCATGCGCATGGGCATCTACGAACAGCAGGGCGACAAGAAGAACGCCTACCGTATACTGAAAGCGCTCACCGACGACCATCCCAACGAACCGTCGTACAAGGTGATGCTCGGCAACTGGCTCATGCAGCACGACCGCAAGAACGAGGCGTTCAAGTGGTTCGAGAGTGCGCTCGAGGACGACAAGCAGAACGAGTTCGCACTGAACTCGCTCTACGACTACTACCGCAACACGGGCGACGACGCAAAAGCACGACAGTTGCGCGACGACATACTGTTCAGCAAGCAGACCGACATAAAGACGAAGCTGTCTATGCTGCAGCAGGCCATTCGCGAGAACGAGCAGGAGCAGGGTGGCGACTCGACCATCGTGCTCGACATCTTCGACCGCGTGATGCGCACAGCACCGCACAACGCCGACCTGTCTAACCTCAAGGCTGTGTACATGCGTCTGAAGAAGATGCCGCAGGACAGCATCAACGCCGCATACGCCCACACGCTCTCCTTCGAGCCCGACAACCTCTCTGCCCGACTCACGCTGACGCAGAACTTGTGGGAGGAGAAGAAGTGGAACGAGGTGGTCGACCTCTGCGACAAGGGCATACAATACACACCCGAGGAGCTTATGTTCTACTACTTTATGGGACTCGCCTACGTGCAGCAGGACAAGGACGTCGAGGCTTACGACGCTTTCAAACGCGGACTCAGCGCCGTCGACCTCAGCAACGCCGACGAGACACAGCGCACTATGGCGTCCGACATGTATGGACTCATCGGCGACATCAGCTACAGTAACGGCAAGTACGACGAGGCGTTCGGTGCATACGAGGAGGCGCTGAAGATGAAGGCTGACAACGTGCAGGTGCTCAACAACTACGCCTACTATCTCTCGATGCAGAACACACGCCTCGACAGCGCGGCAGAGATGAGTCTGAAGACGCTGAAGGAGGAACCTACGAACGCCACATTCCTCGACACCTACGCCTGGATCCTGTTCCTGCAGAAGCGCTACGACGAGGCGAAGGCGTACATCGACCTCACTCTCGCCAACGACAAGGACCCGAGCAACGTGCTTTGGGAACACGCCGGCGACATCTATCTGATGACGGGCGACAAGCAGAAAGCCGTAGAATACTGGCAGAAGGCGATTGAGAGCGGAGGCGACAAGACTCAGCTCGAACGCAAGATAAAGACACGCAAGCTGAAGTAGTGCACCGACGCTGCCGCCGCATGCATACACCGAACAAAAAAGAAAAGTCCACGAAACGAAACTGAAAACAATAATAAGATGAAGAAGATATTAAGATACGCCCCGATAGCCATGGCTATGCTGCTCATGGCTTCATGTGCGAGCAAGAAGACCATCACCGACGGCACAAAACTGCCCTCGCTGCCACACGCACAGACCGAGAAGTCGACTGAGAAGCAGTCGCTGCAGTTCGTGCAGCGCATTGCCGACAACAACGCCACCACAGCGAACATACTCGCCAGTGGCGACTTCACGCTGAAGACGGGCAGCAAGGAGATAACGGTGCCCGCTAAGCTCAGCATGCGCAAGGACGAGTGCATACGCATCCAGCTGCTCATGCCCATCCTGCGCAGCGAACTCGCCCGCATCGAGTTCACGCCCGACTATGTGCTGCTCATCGACCGCTACCATAAGGAGTACATAAAGGCTTCGTATTCGGAGGTGAGCTTCCTCGCCAACAACGGCATCTCGTTCTACAGCCTGCAGTCGCTGTTCTGGAACCAGCTCACGGCGCCCGGCGCCAAGCACCTGTCTGCCGCCGACCTGAAGAAGTTCGCAGCAGACATAACTGCCGCTGGTTCGCGTGTGCCTGTGTCGCTCTCAAGCGGCAACATGACATTCAAGTGGAGCGTAGACGCAGCCACGGCGCTCATCAAGAACGCCGACATCTCGTATCGCAGCGCTGCGCACGGCACATCGTCGCTCGCCTGGAGCTACGACGACTTCAAGACCGTAGGCGCAAAGAAGTTCCCGATGACGCAGCAGTTCGGCTTCAACACCAACTACGGCGGCAAGAACCATGCAGCGCAGGTGACGCTGCAGATGTCTGCGCCGAAGACCAGCGCCGACTGGGACGCCAAGACCGAGGTGTCGTCGAAGTATCGCAAGGTGGAGGTAGACGAACTGCTCCGCAAGATAACATCGCTGCAGTAAAAAACGCAGCGCAATTGATGCAATAAACACGTCGCAAGAATGAAGAAGTTAATAAACATAATGCTCGCCGCCCTGATAGCTCTCGCCCTGCCCTGCACGGCGAACGGTATCAACGCCGAGCAACAGCAGCGCAAGACAACTGCCGCAAAGAAGACAACCACTCAGCGCAAGAAGACAACGACGGCAAGAAAACACGCCACCGCTGCAAAAAAGAAAACAACACAGCGCAAGAAGACCGATACAAAGAAGAAGAGAAGCACAAAGCAGAACAACGAAAAGTATTCTACAGCCGAGATTCGCGGACTGCAGAGCAAGCGCTCGGGCATTCAGAAAGAGATAAAGAAACAGGAGGAGGCTCTGCGCGCCAACAAAGCCGACGTAAAGAAACGCCTCAACGACCTGCTCATCCTCAACAGCGAGATAGACCGCCACAAGCAGAACATCGACGGTATACAGCGCGACATCACGCACCTCGACGGCAACATCGGACTGCTCAACGCCCAGCTCGCCACGCTGCAGCAGCAGTTGAAGGAGCGTAAGGCGAAGTACGTGAAGTCGATGCGCTACATCTCAAGACAACACACCATGCAGGACCGCCTGATGTTCATCTTCTCGGCGAAGAGTCTCACCGAGATGTACCGCCGTCTGCGCTTCGTGCGCGAATACTCGTCGTGGCAGAAGGCTCAGGGCGAGATGGTGAAGTCGAAGCAGCTGCAGGTGAACGAAAAGCAGAAGCAGCTGCAGCAGGTGCGTGGACAGAAGAACGTGATGCTCAACAAGGGCAGACAGGAACACCGTGCGCTCGAAAGCAAGCAGAGCGAACAGCAGACTATGGTCAACTCGCTGCAGAAGCAGCAGAAGACTATACAGAGCGTAATAGCTAAGCAGCGTAAGGACGCCAGCGCCCTCAATGCGCAGATCGACCGACTCGTCGCTATAGAAGTGGAGAAGGCGCGCAAGCGTGCCGAGGAAGAGGCACGTCGCAAGGCTGCCGAAGCCGCCGCTGCGAAGAAGCGTCGCGAGGAGGAGTTGGCTCGCAAGCGTGCCGAGGCAGAAAGAGCACGCGCCGAGAACGAGCGCCGACTGCGCGAAGCTCGCGAGGCTGAGGAACGCGCCAAGCAGCGTGCTCGCGAAGCCACAGCACAGCAGAAGGAACGCGCCGAGCAGCAGGCTCGCGAGGCAGAGGCTCAGCGCGAGGCTATAGAGCGCAAGGCAAAGGCAGACGAGCGCCGCTCTACGAAAGAAATTGCCAACGCCAAGCGCGAAGTGGAACAGACCTACACCGTGTCGTCGGTAGACCGCATGATGTCGGGCGGCTTCGAGGCAAACCGCGGACGTCTGCCCATGCCTGTATCGGGCGGCTACCGCATCGTGTCGCACTACGGTCAGAACACCATCGAGGGTCTGCGCGGCGTGACGCTCGACAACAAGGGCATCAACATCAAGGGACAGCCCGGCTGCCAGGCACGCGCCGTGTACGACGGCATAGTAAGTGCGGTGTACGGCATCGGCGGACAGTGGCTCGTGATGGTGCGCCACGGCGTTTACATCTCGGTCTACTGCAACCTAACGTCGGTAGGCGTGCATAAAGACCAGAAGGTGTCGACCGGTCAGGCGCTCGGAGCAGTCGGCGGCGAAGGCATACTGCAGTTCCAGCTGCACAAGAACAGCACCCGACTCAACCCGGAGCCGTGGCTTAGACGATAAAACGCCCGAAACAGGGTAGAAAACTCTTTAAATATTTGCAGACGTTGCAGAAAATTAGTAATTTTGCATCGTTCAGTGGAATGAGGGGCTCCGAGAGAGCTCCTCATTTTTATTTATAAATGCAATATATGATAAACAAAGACACCGTAAGAAGTATCGTAGAAGAGTGGCTTGACGGCAAGGAGTATTTCCTTGTTGACATCGAGATAAGCCCCGACGACCGTATCGTAGTAGAAATTGACCATGCCGACGGCGTGTGGATTGAAGACTGCGTAGAATTGAGCCGTTTCATCGAAGACCACCTCAGCCGCGACGAAGAAGACTATGAACTTGAAGTAGGATCAGCCGGACTGGGACAGCCTTTCAAGGTGGCCCAGCAGTACCACTGCTTCGTAGGCAAGGACGTGGAAGTGCTCGACGCCGACGGAAAGAAGTACAAAGGTGTGCTCAAAGCCGTTGAAGGCAACGACTTCACTGTGACGGTGCAGGAGAAGCAGAAGGTGGAAGGCAAGAAGCGCCCGCAGCTCGTAGACACAGACCACACCTTCCAGATGGACAAAGTGAAATATACAAAATACTTAATAAATTTCAAATAAGCTATGGCAGCAGTTAAAAAAGACGACGTGGTGAGCATGTTCGACTCTTTCAAGGAGTTTAAGGAGACAAAGAACATCGACCGCACTACTTTGGTAAGCGTTTTGGAGGAGAGCTTCCGCAACGTTCTCGCAAAGATATTCGGAAGCGACGAGAACTTCGACGTTATCGTAAACCCTGACAAAGGCGACTTCGAGATATACCGCAACCGTGTGGTAGTGGCTGACGGAGAGGTAGAGGACGAGAACAAGCAGGTGTCGCTCAAGGAGGCACGCAAGATAGAGCCCGACTACGAGGTGGGCGAAGACGTGTCGGAGCGTGTCGACTTTGCCAAGTTCGGTCGCCGCGCCATCCTCAACTTGCGCCAGACTCTCGCTTCGAAGATTCTTGAGCTCGAGCACGACTCGCTCTACAACAAATACAAGGACCGCGTAGGCCAGGTCATCGCAGCCGAGGTTTACCAGGTATGGAAGCGCGAGGTGCTCGTGGTAGACGACGAGAACAACGAGCTTATCCTCCCGAAGGCAGAGCAGATTCCGGCAGACGTATACCGCAAGGGCGAGACAATACGCGCCGTCATCGAGCGCGTTGACAACGAGAACAACAACCCGAAGATCATCCTCTCGCGCACCAGCCCGATGTTCCTCCAGCGCCTGCTTGAGGCAGAAGTGCCCGAGATCGCAGAGGGCCTCATCGCCATCCGCCGCATCGCACGCATCCCCGGCGAGCGCGCCAAGATAGCGGTAGAGAGCTTCGACGACCGCATCGACCCGGTAGGCGCATGCGTCGGCGTAAAGGGTAGCCGCGTTCACGGCATCGTACGCGAGCTCTGCAACGAGAACATCGACGTCATCTGCTACACCGGCAACACAAAGCTCTTCATCCAGCGTGCACTCTCACCGGCTAAGGTGTCGAGCATCAAGATTGACGAGGAGAACAAGAAGGCAGAAGTATATCTGAAACCAGAGGAAGTGAGCCTCGCCATCGGCCGCAGCGGTCTGAACATCAAGCTCGCATCGCTGCTCACAGAGTACACCATCGACGTATTCCGCGAAGTGTCTGAAGAGGACGCCGACGAGGACATCTACCTCGACGAGTTCGCAGACGAGATCGACCAGTGGGTTATCGACGCCATCAAGGGCATCGGTCTCGACACAGCCAAGGCAGTGCTCAACGCTCCGCGCGACATGCTCGTTGAGAAGGCAGACCTCGAAGAGGAGACTGTCGACAACGTGCTGAAGGTGTTGCGCGCCGAATTCGAGTAATCAAGATACACATATAAGGGAGTCTCAAAACCGCATGGTTTTTGAAGCTCCCTTAGCGAGTATCTACACACTAACATATTTATAAACAAATTTTATAAGGAAAGGGAAAGACGTAAAGCGGGTAGCTTTCTCCACGCAACGCCCCGAAAAAGGGCACGAGGCCGAAGCAGAGGTAGGCAGACGTTTTACTTTTTTACTCCTTTACTCTTTTACTTTTAAAACAGCAAAATATGAGCATCAGGTTAAACAAAGCATTACGAGAGTTGAACATCGGGCTCCAGACGGCAGTGGAGTTCCTTGAGAAAAGAAGTGACCTTGGAGAGGTAAAGGCAGAGCCCAGCTTCAAGCTGAGCGACGCACAGTACGCCGCACTCGCTGGAGCCTTCCAGCAGGACAAGGAGGTTCGTTCTCAAGCCGAGAAACTCTTGCAGAAGAAGCCGAAAGAGAAGAAACGCAGCGAGGAGACCCAGGCTGAGCCGCTCCTCAAATCGTCTACTCAGCAGCAGTACAAGCCGCTGGGCAAGATAGATCTGGACAGTCTGAACAAGAAACCGGCACAGAAAAAGCCAGCAACACCTGAGACTCATAAAGAGCCGCAGGCAAAGACTAATGCCGTAAGTCAGAAGCCGGCAACAAATTCCGAAGCACCACAGAAAGCAAGCACAGAGGCTAAAGTGGACAATCAAAACAAAAATCAGAACACTGTGGGTCAGAACAAAGAGCACAAGCAGGAAAAGAAACAGGAAGCAGCAAAGACTGTTGTAAACAACACAGCAAGCGCCCCGAAGAAGGTGGACGCCGCAGAGAAGCCGGCAGAAGCACCGAAGACAGAGACAGGCATCTTCACCACAAAGAGCGAGAAGAAGATACTCAACGCACCGAAGGTGAACGTATTGGGCAAGATCGACCTATCTACGCTCAACCAGAGCACTCGTCCGAAGAAGAAGTCGAAGGAGGAGAAGCGCAAGGAGCGTGAGGACAAGGCGCAGCAGCAGCGCGGCGACAAGAAGAAGCGCGAACGCATCAACAAGGTGCGCGTAGACATCAACGCTGCGTCTAACCAGCCCAACGGCGGCGGCAAGCAGAACGGTGGCGGCAATGCCGGCACAAGCAACAAGAACAAGAAGAAGAACCGCAACCGCGGCGGACAGCAGAAGCCGGCTGAGGTGAGCGATGAGGACGTAGCACGCCAGGTAAAGGAGACGCTCGCACGTCTTACTAACAAGCAGAACCAGAACAAGAAGGGCGCCAAGTATCGTAAGGAGAAGCGCGAGGCTGCTCAGGAGAAGATGAACGAGGAGCTGCGCGAGGAGAAGAAGGAGAGCAAGACACTGAAGCTGACGGAGTTCGTTACCGTATCGGAACTCGCTACGATGATGAACGTGAGCGTGAACCAGGTCATCGGTACGCTCATGAGCGTGGGCATCATGGTGTCTATCAACCAGCGCCTCGACGCCGAGACCATCAACCTCGTTGCTGAGGAGTTCGACTTCAAGACAGAATACGTAAGTGCAGAAGTGCAGGAGGCAATCACCGAGGTGGAGGACGACGAGAACGACCTCGTTCCGCGCGCTCCGATCGTAACCGTGATGGGTCACGTAGACCACGGTAAGACCTCTTTGCTCGACTATATACGCAAGACAAACGTCATCGCTGGCGAGGCTGGCGGCATCACACAGCACATCGGTGCATACAACGTGCAGTTGGAGGACGGACGTAAGATTACGTTCCTCGACACTCCGGGTCACGAGGCGTTCACTGCTATGCGTGCCCGTGGTGCTCAGGTGACGGATATCGCCATCATCATCATCGCAGCCGACGACGCCGTGATGCCTACCACCAAGGAGGCTATCGCGCACGCTCAGGCTGCCAACGTGCCGATGGTGTTCGCAATCAACAAGATCGACAAGCCGGGTGCTAACCCCGACCGCGTACGTGAGGAACTTGCAAGCATGAACCTCCTCGTAGAGGAATGGGGCGGCAAGTACCAGTGCCAGGAGATAAGCGCCAAGAAGGGCATCGGCATCAGCGACCTCATGGAGAAGGTGCTCCTCGAGGCAGAGATGCTCGACCTGAAGGCCAACCCTAACCGCAAGGCTACGGGTTCTATCATCGAGTCGTCGCTCGACAAGGGCCGCGGCTACGTTTCTACGGTGCTCGTAAGCAACGGTACGCTGCGCGTGGGCGACAACATCATCGCCGGCACTTCATGGGGACGCATCAAGGCTATGTTCAACGAGCGCAACCAGCGCATACAGTCGGCAGGTCCGGCTGAACCGGCAATCATCCTCGGCTTGAACGGCGCGCCGACAGCCGGCGACTCGTTCCACGTGCTCGAGACAGAGCAGGAGGCACGCGACATCGCCAACAAGCGTCTGCAGCTGCAGCGCGAGCAGGGCCTGCGCACACAGAAGCGTCTCACCCTCTCTGATATCTCTCACCGCATCGCTCTCGGTTCGTTCAAGGAGCTTAACATCATCGTTAAGGGTGACACCGACGGTTCAATCGAGGCTCTCTCCGACTCGTTCATCAAGATGTCTACAGAGAAGATCAAGGTGGACGTCATCTACAAGGCAGTAGGTCAGATCTCGGAGAGCGACGTAACGCTCGCCGACGCTTCAGACGCCATCATCGTGGGCTTCCAGGTGCGCCCGTCTGCCGCAGCACGCAAGCTGGCTGAGCAGGAAGGCGTTGAAATCAACACCTACTCTGTCATCTACGACGCTATCGACGACGTCAAGTCGGCTATGATCGGTATGCTCGACAAGGTGAAGAAGGAGGTTATCACCGGTCAGGTAGAGGTGCGCGAGGTCTACAAGATCTCGAAGGTGGGCACCGTTGCCGGCTGCTACGTAACAGAAGGCAAGGTACACCGTGTCGACCGTGCTCGTGTCATCCGCGACGGTATCGTGGTTCACACAGCCGACATCGCAGCCCTCAAGCGCTACAAGGACGACGTAAAGGAGGTTGCTACCAACTTCGAGTGCGGTATCTCGCTCGTCAACTTCAACGACATACAGCAGGGCGACGTGCTCGAGACCTTCACAGAGATTGAGGTAAAGCAGACACTGTAAGAATACGGAACTTAGTTAAATCATAGATATATGAACTTACTTGAACACATTGTAGCTCGCGCAAAGAGCAACAAACAACGCATTGTGCTCCCTGAAGCAACAGAGGAGCGCACTCTGAAGGCTGCCGACCGCGTCCTCGCTGACGACCTGGCTGACCTTATCCTCATCGGCAACCCCGACGAGCTGAAGACTCTCGCTGCAAAGTGGGACCTTCACAACATCGACAAGGCTACCATCGTAGACCCGTTGAACAACCCGAAGGCTGAGGAGTATGCAGAGCTCCTCGCCGAGCTTCGCAAGAAGAAGGGCATGACCATCGAGCAGGCTCGCGAACTCGTGAAGAACCCGCTCTACCTCGGCTGCATGATCATCAAGACCGAGGGTGCCGACGGCCAGATCTCTGGTGCGCTGAGCACAACGGGCGACACTCTGCGTCCTGCACTGCAGATTATCAAGTGCGCTCCAGGCGTGACATGCGTGAGCGGCGCAATGCTCATGCTCACCCACGAGCACCAGTACGGCGACGACGGCATCATCGTGATGGGCGACGTAGCCGTTACACCGGTTCCGACAGCAGAGCAGCTGGCTCAGATCGCTGTTTGTACAGCGCAGACAGCACGCTCGGTGGCTGGCATTCAGGACCCGCGTGTGGCTATGCTGAGCTTCTCTACAAAGGGCTCTGCAAAGCACGAGGTGGTAGACAAGGTTGTTGAGGCTACACGCCTCGCTCACGAGCTGGCTCCTGAGCTGAAGCTCGACGGCGAGCTGCAGGCAGACGCTGCTCTCGTGCCGGCTGTAGGCGAGAAGAAGGCTCCGGGCTCTCTCATCGCAGGCCACGCCAACGTACTCGTTGTGCCGAACCTCGAGGTGGGCAACATCTCTTACAAGCTCGTACAGCGCCTGGGCGACGCCCTCGCTATCGGTCCTATCCTCCAGGGTATCGCTCGTCCGGTTAACGACCTTTCTCGCGGTTGCTCTATAGAGGACATCTACTACATGGTGGCTATCACAGCTTGCCAGGCAATGGACGCTAAATAACAATAAAATTTTGAATTTTGAGTTTTGAATTTTGAATTGTCGGCTCCGCCGATTTTGAATTATTCAATTTTGAATTCATAACTCAAAACTGATAAACTCACAATGCGCATAGCGCATAATTCAAAACTCAAAATTCAAAACTCAAAATTGCGACGCATGTCGCAACAATTCAAAACTCAAAATTCAAAACTCAAAACTCTTAAAAATGAAGATATTGGTTCTTAATTGTGGCAGCTCTTCAATCAAGTACAAGCTGTACAATATGGACGACAACTCAGTGCTGGCAGCAGGCGGCGTTGAGCGTATCGGTCTTGATGAGGCATTCATCAAAATCACTCTGCCTAACGGCGAGAAGAAGAAGATCATGCACGACATGCCCGACCATAAGGAAGGCGTCAACTTCGTGTTCCAGTGCTTGCTCGACCCTGAGTTCGGCGCAATCAAGTCGCTCAGCGAGATCGACGCCGTAGGTCATCGCATCGTGCAGGGTGGCGACCTCTTCGAGAAGAGCGTCATCGTCGACAAGTCGGTAGAGGACGGCATCGAGAGCCTCTGCGACCTCGCTCCTGTACACAACGCAGGCCACCTGAAGGGCTTGCGCGCCGTAGACAAGCTGATGCCGGAGGTGCCGCAGGTATGCGTGTTCGACAACGCATTCCATAGCACCATGCCCGACTACGCTTACCTCTACGCCGTGCCTTACGAGCTCTACGAGAAGTATCACGTACGCCGCTACGGCTTCCACGGCACCAGCCACCGCTACGTATCGCAGCGCGTGTGCGAGTTCCTTGGCCGCGACATCAAGACACAGCGCATCATCACCTGCCACATCGGCAACGGCGCGTCTGTGTCAGCCGTTAAGTTCGGCAAGTGCGTCGACACCTCTATGGGTCTCACTCCGCTCGCCGGCGTGATGATGGGCAGCCGTTCTGGCGACATCGACCCGTCTGCCGTTACTTTCCTCATGGAGAAGCTCGGCAAGAAGCCGCAGGAGATGGCCGACTTCCTCAACAAGGAGAGCGGTGTGCTCGGCATCACCGGCATCTCTTCTGACATGCGCGAGGTAGAGAGCGCTGCCGCTGAGGGCAACAAGCGCGCACAGCTCGCTCTGAAGATGTACAACTACCGCATCAAGAAGTACATCGGCGCTTACGCTGCCGCTATGGGTGGCGTTGACATCATCGTATGGACAGCCGGTGTAGGCGAGAACCAGATTGGCACTCGTCTTGAGGCTTGCTCGGGCCTTGAGTTCCTCGGCGTAGAAATGGACGCAGAGGCTAACAAGGTGCGCGGCGAGGAGGCTATCATCTCTAAACCGGAGTCAAAGGTAACGGTTTGCGTTATCCCGACCGACGAGGAGCTGATGATCGCTAAGGACACTATGGCATTGCTTCAGAAGTAAGCAGCTGTCTTTTGCCGCGGGGCATGGCTTCGCAGCCTCTGCTTCGACGGCATAAGCCATAAGCATAAACCAAACACACGGGGATGTACCTGCATAGGGTGCATCCCCGTTTTATTTTACCGCGGGGTGGAACTGCTGTTACCGCGGGGCTGTAATATTGTAGCCGATACGCGGTAATGGGCTTACCACGCTGCTGTAACAAGATACTTGTTTTGTCTGTTTGTTTTTATCATCAACATGGCGCCTAAAAAACTTGGTTTTTCGGATAATTCTCGCTAACTTTGTCATCTAAAACGGGTCTTGTATGTCGTTGACTTGCAAAACCTAAAATTAAACCTTTCAAGCAATTTTGATAATAACCTTTTAAGCGATTCGGATTATGAAGAAGACTCTACTCCTGCTGGGCTTCGTGCTCACCGCAATAGTTGCCAACGCGCAGTCGTTCAAAGACGCCGTGTCGGGCAACGCACCACTTCTGAAAACAACATCAGCCAACAATACCGCCGCTCCTGCAGAGCTCAGGGCGAGCTGACAACGCAGAACGGCGACATCTTCGCCATCTACGAGGACGCCGAGACGGAGGACGAGGCTGGCTTCTTCGGATTCTTCTACACGATGGAGCTGTGACCGCTCGGCGAACTGGTGCGCTTCGAGTTCCCGAAGGGCGTGAAGCCGCAGACCTACGTGCTCAGCGGCACGGATGCGAACGGCGTGAAGGCGTCGCGCCAGGTGAAGATAACGTTCAGCGACGGCAGTTCTTCATCAGCGGACTCGCTTCGAAGTCGCCCGAGGAGGTGTACGAGGGCACGTACAGCGGCACAACGGCTTCCATCCCGTCGTTCCAGATTGTGAAGGACGCCGACGGCGAGCGCAGGGTTACAAAGGAAATAGTGAAGTAGTACTCCGTAGCGGAGGTCTCCGGCCTCCGCATCACCAACTATAACAAATATTATTGCTTGCTGCGGAGGCCGGAGACCTCCGCTACGAATAAAAAAGAAATGGACATACAGCAATTCAACAATACCAACTGGAGCCGCAACATAATCCTCGTAGACGGCGACTATGTCGACTCCGTAGCCTTCAACCTCTCTGTCAACTTCGAACGCATGCTCGGCAGACGCATCCCGAAAGCCGACCTCGCACGCTGGATCGATTGCGTGGCGCTCGACGGCGGAATGCGCGAGAGTCGCGACAGCGAGGGCGAGACGCAGGTCATCTTCATCCACTCTAAGGAGAAGGCTGCGCTCGAGAACTTCGCGCCCGGCGACTACGAGGCAGACCTCAACGCAAAGGCATTCAAGGACCGACTGGGCGAGTTCGTGCTCAGCTCCTACCCCGTAGAGGATGTGGTGAAGCACGACGACTTCTTCCTCGACATCCTCAAGACCGTGGTCAACCACAAGGACGTGCACCGCGTGATGGCTATCCCCAACGCCGAGCACCCCGCACTCTGGGACGCTCTGCGCCACGCCCTGCGCGACGTTGACGACGAGGCGAAGCGCGTTACGCTCTTCGCCATGCAGCCCCTCGAAGGCGGCAACTTCAAGCAGGAAATCTTAGGCTACTCGCTCATGAACGCCCTCGGAATAAAGGGCAACGAACTGTAAAGCGGTGGGCTGGGGGGATAGGTGGGATAGGCTTTCTAGGTGTTCTATGTGTTCTAGAAAAACTAGTTAACCTAGAAAACCTAGAAAACCTAGAAAACCTAGAAAAACCCTAGCCCATAGTAAAACCGAAAAAACAACAAACTAAAAAAATAGAAACAATGGGAAAAGTACTTATGATCGGCGCCGGTGGCGTCGCTACAGTTGCAGCGTTCAAGATTGCGCAGAACGCTGACGTTTTCACCGACTTCATGATTGCAAGCCGCACGAAGTCGAAGTGTGACCGCATTGTCGAGGCAATCGGCAACCCCAACATCAAGACCGCTCAGGTGGACGCTGACGATGTTGAGCAGCTCAAGGCTCTCTTCAACGACTACAAGCCGGAACTGGTCATCAACCTCGCCCTGCCCTATCAGGACCTCACCATCATGGAGGCTTGTCTGGCTTGCGGATGCTCGTACCTCGACACCGCCAACTATGAGCCGAAGGACGAGGCTCACTTCGAGTATTCTTGGCAGTGGGCTTACAAGAAGCGCTTCGAAGAGGCTGGTCTGACAGCTATTCTCGGCTGCGGCTTCGACCCGGGCGTTACAAGCATCTTCACCGCTTACGCAGCTAAGCACCACTTCGACGAGATTCAGTATCTCGACATCGTAGACTGCAACGCCGGCAACCACCACAAGGCGTTCGCTACCAACTTCAACCCGGAGATCAACATCCGCGAGATCACTCAGAAGGGTCTCTACTGGGAGGACGGCAAATGGGTGGAGACAGCTCCGCTCGAGATTCACAAGCCGCTCACATACCCGGAGGTGGGTCCGAAGGAGAGCTACCTGCTCCACCACGAGGAGATAGAGTCGCTCGTGAAGAACTACCCGACCATCAAGCGCGCTCGCTTCTGGATGACTTTCGGCCAGCAGTATCTCACATACCTCGACTGCATCCAGAACCTCGGCATGTCGCGCATCGACGAGATAACATACGAGGCTCCGCTCGCCGACAATCCTTCGGAGAAGGTGAAGGTGAAGATCGTGCCGCTGCAGTTCCTCAAGGCCGTGCTGCCTAACCCACAGGACCTCGGCGAGAACTACGACGGACAGACTTCTATCGGCTGCCGCATCCGTGGCATCAAGGACGGTAAGGAGCAGACCTACTACGTCTACAACAACTGCTCGCACGAGGCTGCCTACAAGGAGACCGGCATGCAGGGCGTAAGCTACACAACGGGTGTTCCGGCTATGATCGGCGCAATGATGTTCTTCAAGGGTCTGTGGCGCAAGCCGGGCGTTTGGAACGTAGAGGAGTTCGATCCGGATCCGTTCATGGAGCAGCTCAACAAGCAGGGTCTGCCTTGGCACGAGTTGTTCAATGTAGACATTGAATTATAAATTTTGAGTTTTGAATTTTGAGTTTTGAATTATCGCTACGCGATTTTGAATTATTCAATTTTGAATTACGTTAGATTAAAGGTCTACAAGCGATATTGAATTACTTTAAATTAACAGTCTATGAGTGACTTCGGAAACCTCTTGGAAGAGAAGTGCATGAATTTTTCTATTCGTATAATAGGATTATGCAGATTCCTTAATGAGGAAAAGCATGAATATAGAATTGCTGATCAGATGTTTCGCAGCGGTACAAGTATCGGTGCAAACGTCGCGGAATCGCAATGCGCAATAAGTAAAAACGACTTTATTGCCAAACTCTATATATCGCTAAAAGAGTCAAACGAAACTTTGTATTGGTTGCGCCTTCTACAAAGAACGCAATATATAAACAACAAACAATACGAGTCTATATATAAAGATTGTGAAGAACTGAAACGAATGCTTGTGTCTATAACAAAGAAAATGACTACAGCAAACGATATTTAGTTTTGAATTTTGAGTTTTAAATTTTGAATTATCGGCTTCGCCGATTTTGAATTATTCAATTTTGAATTCAAAACTCTAAACTCAAAATTGCGACGCATGTCGCAACAATTCAAAACTCAAAACTCAAAATTCAAAATTGCCGCAGGCAACAATTCAAAACTCAAAACTCAAAATTCAAAATTACCGCAGGCAACAATTCAAAACTCAAAATTCAAAATTCAAAATTGCGACGCATGTCGCAACAATTCAAAATTCAAAACTCAAAATTCAAAATTCATAATATGGCAAAAGAAGAAATGAACATCGACCAGGCGGGCAAGCTCAAAGCCCTCCAGGCAGCGATGTCAAAGATAGAGAAGGACTTCGGCAAGGGCTCCATCATGAAACTCGGCGACGAGCAGGTGGAGAACGTCGAGGTAATCCCTACCGGTAGCATCGGTCTCGACGCCGCACTCGGTGTCGGCGGCTACCCGAAGGGCAGAATCATCGAGATATACGGCCCGGAGTCGTCAGGTAAGACAACGCTTGCCATCCACGCCATCGCCGAGGCACAGAAGGCAGGCGGCATCGCTGCATTCATCGACGCCGAGCACGCCTTCGACCGCTTCTACGCAGCAAAGCTCGGCGTAGACGTAGACAACCTCTGGATATCGCAGCCCGACAACGGCGAACAGGCTCTCGAGATTGCCGACCAACTCATCCGCTCATCCGCTATCGACATCATCGTCATCGACTCTGTGGCTGCGCTCACTCCGAAGGCGGAGATTGAGGGCGACATGGGCGACAACAAGGTGGGTCTGCAGGCTCGTCTTATGTCGCAGGCGCTGCGCAAGCTCACCTCTACAATCTCGAAGACCAATACTACGTGTATCTTCATCAACCAGTTGCGCGAGAAGATCGGCGTGATGTTCGGCAACCCCGAGACAACAACGGGCGGTAACGCCTTGAAGTTCTACGCTTCGGTGCGCCTCGACATCCGCAAGGTGACGGGCATCAAGGACGGCGACCAGATCATCGGCAACCAGGTGCGCGTGAAGGTAATCAAGAACAAGGTGGCGCCTCCGTTCCGCAAGACCGAGTTCGAGATTATGTTCGGCGAAGGCATCTCAAAGGTTGGCGAGATTGTAGACCTCGGCGTAGAGTACGGCATCATCCAGAAGTCGGGCTCGTGGTACAGCTACAACGGCTCGAAGCTGGCGCAGGGTCGCGACGCTACAAAGACTCTGCTGAAGGATAACCCCGAACTCTGCGAGGAGCTCGAGATGCTCATCAAGAAGGCTATCGCGGAGCATCGCGAGGCGTAAAGCGCGGAGAGTCGTGCAATAGGAGGGTATGGCATTAGCTTTCCGCTACGCGCCGCTGACTTTCAGTTCTTGCCATACCCACGCACCCTCATTCTTGGAATAGCCTTCCACAGATGCAATCTCAGGGGGTGCAGCAGTCTCTGCTGCACCAACCAAGCAAGAAGTGGTTCTCCCACAGAAGGCACGGAACGCACAGAATCTTCTTGCAGAGAAGAGCCTCCCACAGATGGCACAGATTTACACAGAAGTTATGGTGCTTTAAGGGGGAGAAGTTCTGTGGGAGAACATATCACAGAAAGTAACGACTGACAAAAAGGCTGGTAGATAGACTGGAAGATTTTGCATTTCCCAGTCTATCTACCAGCCTTTATTCTGTTTATAATGTGAGTGTTACGGCGATGCTGGAAGATATGGCAGATTTTTGGTATATCACAAAAACACCAAACAAAACATCACAAAAACACCAAACAAAACAACGCAAAAACACCAAACAAAACAACGCAAAAACACCAAACAAAACACCACAAAAACACCAAACAGCTTGCTTAATAAACAAGAAATCAGTATCTTTGCAACAAATCATACAACAAACAATATGGAATATCTTAAAAGAACTGCCGATGAGTATTTGAGCTTGCTACTGGCTTCTTCAGGAGCCGTGCTAATAGAAGGTCCAAAATGGTGTGGCAAGACAACAACTGCAGAGCAACAGGCAAACAGCACCATCAGTATGCAGGATCCTGACATGCGTGACAAATACCAAGCTACCATTAGGGTGAAACCTTCGCTTCTTCTGGCTGGCGATACGCCACGTCTTATAGACGAATGGCAGGAGGCTCCCGTTCTATGGGATTCTATAAGAGCTATGGTTGATAAACGAAATGAGTTTGGACAATTCATTATGACGGGTTCTAATTCGATTGACCCAAATAAGAAAAGCGAATTTATCAAACATTCAGGCAGTGGACGAATTGCAAAGATGCAAATGCTTACCATGAGTCTGTATGAATCTTTGGAATCCAACGGCAAGATTTCGCTAAAAGAATTGTTCGACGACAAGGATTTGGACATCGATGGCATAACGTCAGAAATGTCTATTGAAGAACTTATATTTGCTGCCTGCCGTGGTGGTTGGCCTGCGTCATTATATGCCAAGTTCGACAAAGCCAAACTGCAAATAGCCAAGAACTATGTCAAAACAGTATGCAGCACTGATGTATCGACAATAGATGGAGTCAATAGGAATGAAAAGGTCGCAAGCACAATACTTCAAAGTTATGCACGCAACATATCGACATTAGCCAAAAAGAGCGTGATATATCGCGATGTCAACGAGCACTTAGATGGTATCAGCACAACTTCTTTCGACACATATATTGATGCACTTGAACGTTTGTTTGTCGTTCAAGACATTGAAGCGTGGAGTCCTGCCATACGTTCGGCATCCGCCATACGCCGTGGTTTGAAGCGTGAGTTTACTGACCCTTCTATTGCTGTTGCAGCCTTAGGTCTGTCACCAGAAGCCCTTTATACAGATTTGAAAACATTTGGTTTCTTGTTCGAATGTATGGCAATCCGCGACCTGAAGGCTTATTCATTATCCCTTGGCGGTTGCATTTCATATTATCATGACAGATATGATTTGGAAGCAGATGCCGTTCTTCATCTTGATGACGGTCGATACGCTCTAATCGAATTCAAATTGGGTAGTCGAGAGATTGAAGAAGGTGCTGAACACCTTAAAGAAATCAAAAGACTTGTGCAAGAACATAACATGACTGAAAAACAAATAAAGCTACGTGAGCCTGATTTGCTTATGGTTATAACCGGAGGAGAAATGGCCTACACACGTCCTGATGGTGTCAAAATAATACCACTTGCCTGCCTGAAGGATTAATACGTACCCATGAGGCTGGTAGATAGACTGGAAGATTTTGCATTTCCCAGTCTATCTACCAGCCTTTATTCTGCTTATAATGTGAGTATTACGGCGATGCTGGCAGATATGGTGGATATTTTCGCCAAACAATTCAAAACAGCATATCTCACCACCTCACCACCTCACCATCTCAACACCTCAACACCTCACCACCTCAACACCTCAACATCTCACCACCTCAACATCTCACCACCTCACCATCACTCTGTCATGATGCTTTCCACCGGATTCTGCGTCGCTACGCGCCACGACTGCGCCACGACCGTTGCAATGACAACGGCAGAGACACCGACGAAGCTGAGCGGGAAGAGCCACCAGTGGAGCGGCGTGTGCTCGGCGAAGCTCTGCAGCCACTGCATACTGAGCCACCAGCCCACGGGAGCAGCAACGGCGAACGACACCACGAGCGGCACGGTGTAGCGCATGGCGAAGAGGTGCACGATAGAACCAACCGACGAACCCATCACCTTGCGTATGCCTATCTCCTTGCGGCGATACTCGGTCTCGAACATAGTCAGCGAGAACACACCGATAACGGTGATGATGATGCAGATGATGGCGAAGAACTTCACCTGCGATATGAAGCGGAACTCCTCGACGTAGGTCTGCTGCAGGTCGTTGTCGAGGAAGTTCATCTCGTACTTCTGCGACGCGTCGAGACGGTTGAGCACATCGGCTATGCGGCGCTTTGCCTCCACCTTGTCCTGACCCTTTGCGACGCGCACGAACACCTGGCCGCAACGGTCGCCCCACTGCTCCATGTCCGGTCCGAAGATGATGAACGCCACAGCCACACGACTGTTGTCGTTGCGCATCGACTTCAGCTTGAAGTTGTTGCAGACGCCCACGATGAGATAGTTGCTCGTAGGTCCCCATTCGTTCTGACGACCGATAGAGTCGCCCACGGCGAGCCATTTGTACTGCTGCATGGCAGCCTTGTTGAGCACGTAGGCACCCGTCTTCATGTCAGCCTCGTTGAAGTTGCGACCCTCCAGAATCTTCAGTCCCATAGTTTGCGTATACTCATAGTCGCAGGGCAGCACCTGCAGCGACATCTGATGCTCATCGTTGCCACGTCCCCAGCCCATATACTGGTCGCTTGTGCCGATGGCGCTCTGCGCGAAGCCCACGCTCTCCACGAACGGCAACTTCTTCAGTTCGGTGCGTATCGTCTCGCGCTTCGCCTTTGCCTCATTAGAGAGCCATGCGTAGAACACCTCGTTCTTGTTGAAGCCGTAGTCGCAGTTGAAGATGTAGTTCGACTGGCTCGACATTACACCTATATATATAGCGAGCACGAAAGCCACGCAGAACTGCACCGCCATTATCGCCAGACGCAGCTGTCTGCCACGCGGCGAGAGTCCGAACGATCCTTTCAGCACCAATGCCGGAGCGAACGACGTGCTGTAGAACGCTGGCACCAGAGCAGCCAACGCTCCCACAACGAGTGCCGACGCAGCCATGACGGCAGCAAGAAGCCAGTGTGCCGAGAAACCGATGTCGCCCGAAACGAGCTTCATGCACGCCTCGCTGCGCTGGAACGCCACTACAAGCAAAACACCGACAAGCAAAGCCACAAAGGCGAACAGCACGCTCTCCATTATCATCTTAAGGCGCAGACTGCCTACAGAGGCTCCCATCACACGGCGTGTGTTGACGCCGCGCATACGCATCGGCACCTCAGAGAGCTGGAAGTTGAGCAGATTGAGCAGGGCGATGAACAGCACGAAGACAGAAGCCACGGTGAGCACGTCGACAAGGCTGCGGTTGCCCTTGTCCTGCTGTCCGATGCCAGAGAAATAGACGTCGTCAATGGAGGTTATTCTGAACTTCATCTGCTTGTCAAACTCTTTCTCGTCTTTAGAACTGATGCCGTTGGCCTTCATAAATGCGAGTTTTATGGCACGCTCCACCTTTTTAGGGTTTGTGCCCTCGGCAAGTCGCAGAAAGACGCAGTAGCTCCACTCGCTCCAGTCGGTCATTCCGCTTTCGTTATCGCAGAGATACATGCCGTTGGGTATGGTGCAGTTGTCGGGCATATCCTCGCTCACGCCCACCACGGTGACGGGTTTCATTCCGCCATCGTCGGTGTTGATTTCGAACGTCTTGCCAGCAGCGTTCGCCGTGCCGAACATCTTCTCGGCTGTGCTGCGGTTAACGATGGCAGTAGCTCCAGTGCCCCAAGCCTTGCTTGAGCCGGAGATGAGTTTGCCGGTAAAGAACTCAATGCCAGGCTTGCTCATGTTCACTACAGGCACGGTTATGGTGCGGTTGTTCACCTTAACATCGGTCTTATTGACATACGGACAGTAATAGACAGCACTCTTAACCTGCGGAATATCCCTAAGCATAGTGGCGAACGGACGGCATATGGTGCAACCCCAGTTGTCGCCGAACAGATTGCCGTAGATTTCGAGGCGGTACGTGTGCTCGTAGTCGTTGATGTTGTGGTTGTACGTGCGGTTGTATATCACCTGTGTCATGAACAGGTAGAACGTCGCTACAGCCACACTCAAACCGAAGAGGTTGAGCAGCGTGGCTATGCGGTAGCGGCGGAACATATATAGGAATGTCTTCATATTTATGATATTTTATTTTGTTGAGAATTTCTCAATTATAAACTAAAAGAACTGCCCTCCACAACCTGTCCGTCGAAGAGGTTGATGATGCGGCTTGCCATCTGCGCATCGTGCTGCGAGTGGGTCACCATTACGATTGTTGTGCCCTCGGCATTGAGCTGCGAGAGCAGTTCCATGACAGCCAGACCGCTCTTCGAGTCGAGATTACCCGTAGGCTCGTCGGCGAGAATCAGCTTCGGCTTGCCCACCACGGCGCGAGCTATCGCCACACGCTGCTGCTGACCGCCCGAGAGCTGCTGCGGATAGTGCTTTGCGCGGTGGCTCAAGCCCACCTTGCGCAGAATCTCCGTAACACGCTCGCGGCGTTCCTTCGCCGCTACGCCCATATAGCGAAGCTGCAGGTCGACATTCTCCTCAACAGTAAGCTCGTCGATGAGGTTGAAGCTCTGGAACACGAAGCCGATGCGTCCGCGACGGTAGCGTGTGCGGTCCTTCTCCTTAAGGTTAGCCACGGGTTCGCCGTCGAGCAGATAGTCGCCCGAGTCGGGATTGTCGAGGAGTCCGAGGATGTTCAGCAGCGTCGACTTGCCGCAGCCGCTCGGTCCCATTATGGCGACGAACTCGCCGTCTTCTACATTTATACTAACGCCGTTGAGGGCGACTGTCTCCACTTCTTCCGTGCGGAAGACCTTGGTAAGGTTCTGAGTCTTTATCATTGTTTTGCTATTTAATTACTAATACCTCGTTATCCTTAAACGCTTCATATCCGCTGGTGATGACACGCTCGCCAGGCTCCAGTCCGTCTGTCACCTCGTAGTATTGCGGGTTCTGGCGGGCGATGCTGATGTTGCGGCGGTAAGCCTTGCGTCCCGACTTGTCGAGCACGAATATCCAGTTGCCGCCAGTGGTCTGGAAGAACGTGCCGCGCGGTATGAGCGTAGCCTGCTGCGACTTGCCGAGAGCTAATTCCACGTAGAAAGTCTGTCCGCTGCGCATCTGCGCCGGGCGTTCGCCGACGAAGACAAAGTCGGTGCGGAATGTTCCGTTGCGCACTTCGGGATACACCTTGCGCACACGCAGGAGGTAGGTCTTGCCGCCGCGACTGAACGAAGCCGAGAGACCGGGACGCACGCGGTCGATGTAGTGCTCGTCAATCTGCGCCTGCACCTTGAAGTCGGAGAGGTCGTTTATCTGTCCGATGTTCTGTCCGGCAGCGATGTTCTGTCCCAACTCAACGTCGAGCAGTCCGAGTTCGCCGTCGATAGCCGAGCGCACCTCGAGCTTGTTCTTGCGGTCGCGCACCAAGAGTACGTTCTTGCGCATGTTGTCGAGGTTGTCCTCCATCTGCGCCATCTGCACGTGGCGGTAGAGACTGTCCTGCTTCAGGCGTTGCGAGATAAGACTCTGCTTGCGGCGTGCGAGCTTATAGTCCTCACGACTCTGCAGATACACCTCCTTGCTGATGAGGCGCTCCTTGTAGAGGCGTGCGTTCTGTTCGTAGGCGCGGCGCTTGCGGTCGCAGTCGGTGTCGAGCGTAGCCTGCTCGGTACGGTTGTTGAGTCGGTCCTGCTGCATCGCCACCTGCGTATTGCGCAGCAGGTTCTGCTTCTCGGCGAGTTCGGCCTCAGCATTCAGAATCTGCAGGTCGAGATTGCTGTTGCTGAGTCGGAGTATCACGTCGCCCTTTCTGACGCGTGTACCCTCCTCCACAACCTTCTCGCGCACTATGCCGCCCTCCTCGGGCGAGATCTGCACCACCTGGATAGGCAGCACCTGTCCGTTGAGACGCACATAGTCGTCGAACTTGCCGCGAGTGACGTCGCTGATGGTGATGTCTGTGGCGTCTATGGTCATCGTACTAGCGGTTGTGCCGAGCACTATCCACACGAGGAGCGCAGCAAGTGCGGCAGCCGCAGCGACATACCATGCGTAGCGGCGGAGGAATGATTTCTTTTCTATTTGTCGGTCCATAATGGTTATTTTTTAAACTAAGCCTTTTAAGCCTCTCTAAGCCTCCTTATGCCTTTCTAAGCCTCTCTAAGCCTTTCGAAGCATTGTTTACTAAGCCCTCCCCGATGGGGAGGGTTGGGAGGGGCTTTTTACTTTTCATAGTACGCCAGCACCTGTCGGTTGTACATCATTGTGAGCTGGCTCTGCAGCAGTTTTACACGGCTTTGCAGGAGCGTGACCGCCGCCGTGCGCACGTCGATAGACGACGCCATGCCCTCCTCGAACTTGCGCGTAGTGAGATAGGCGGCTAAGCTGTCAGCCTCAACCTGATCCTTCATCTTCTGCACCTCCTTTGCGCTGTTCTCCACGTCAGCGACAGCTTCGGCAATGATGCGCTGCAGTTCGGAGCGCTCGTAGCAGAGCGATTCGCGTGCCCGGTCGAGAGCTATGCGGCGCGAACGAACGGAGGAGACAGAGCCGAGACGGTTGAAGATAGGAATGCTCAACGAGAGAGCCACGTATTCGCCGGCGTTGTTCTTGAACTGCTTGCTGAACGGAGCGTGTCCACCCACGTCCATATTGCGGTAGAACGAGGTGGAGACGCCGCCAGAGAGAGAAATCTTAGGAAGAAAGGCGCCGCGGGCTGCGCGCAGGGCGTAGCGGGCTGACGCTACGTTGCTCACAGCCTGCGCTATGCGCGGATTGGTTGCGAGCGCCACATTATATATATTATACGCATTGTCTGAAGACTGTAGCGGAGCATCTACCGAGGGTTTCTCCACGATGAGCGTGTCGGCGATGGGGAAGTTCATCTGCTGCTTCAGCGCAAGCAGCGCCTTTGTGGTCTGACTCTGCATGTGTGTCAGCTCGTAGTCGTCGGCAGCCAGTGTGGCTCGCATCTGCGCCACGTCGGCTTCGCTCTTCTGCCCCACCTCAGCCATCACTTCTACTTGATGGAGCAGCGCACGACTCTCGTCGCGTTTGCGGCTGGTGTGTTCCACGGCACCTTCGCAGTAGAGCAAATCCATGCACGCCTTGTACACCCTCAGTCGCACGGCGTCTTTCTCCGCCTGCAACGCCGAGCGCCCCATCGCCACATTGGCGCGAGCCATGCGCAGTTCGTTGTAGCGCTGCAAGCCGTCGAAGACGACGAGCGACGCCTGCAAGCCGTAGCCGTTATAGAAGGTGTTAACATCGGTGTAGGTGTTGGTCTCGGGGTCGATGGCGCGTCCGAAGTTCATCTGTGCGCCTACCGATCCATACACGTCGGGCAGGAAGGCGCCGATGGCGCGTGTGCGTTCGGTGCGACTTGCGTCGAGGTCGTACTGCTGCAGGCGCACCGTGTGACTGTGCTCGGCGGCGTACTCCATGCAACGCTCCACGCTCCACGGCTCGGCTGCCTCTGCGGTCATCGTGGCAAGCACGAGGGATAGTGTGACGAGTAATCGGTTCATATCGTTCTTTTTGTTTCTGCTGCAAATTTACGTCTTTACACAAGCAAACGGAAGGGGTTGGCAGGGGAAAAACGGCGGTTGTATGATTATCATACAGCAGAGTGTATGAAAATGATACACATGTGCCAGTGGCTTGCACTTTTTTTTGTACTTTTGCAGTAGAAACATAAAGTGCTTAATATGAGCAACTATTACAACACGATACTCATCATCGACGACAACCCGGCGATACTCACCGCCTTGAAGATTTGTCTTGCAGGGGTGTTCACGCGCATCGTGACACTCAGCAGTACGGACCGGCTCGTAGCCACTATGAGCGAGGAGCTGGTTGACGTGGTGCTGCTCGACATGAACTTCTCATTAGGCGTGAACACGGGGCAGGACGGACTGTTCTGGCTGCGCACGCTGAAGAAGCTGCATCCCGACACACCGGTAGTGCTGATGACGGCGTATGCCGACGTGCAGTTGGCGGTGAAGGGACTGAAGAACGGGGCTGCCGACTTCGTAACAAAGCCTTGGGACAACGACGAACTGGTGCGCACGCTGCGCGACGCGGTGGAGAAGAGTCGCGAGGTGGTGACGCTCGACGAACTCGAACAGCAGCACGTGCATCGCGTGGTGGACCAGTGCCACGGCAACATGAGCAAGGCAGCAGAGCTACTGGGAATAACGAGGCAGACACTGTATAGAAAGTTGAAAGGTTGAGATGGTGAGATGGTGTGGTGGTGAGATATGATGTTGTAATGGTGAGGTGGTGATGTGGTGACAATAGTGAGAAATCTCAACATCTCAACAAAACAACATCTCAACATCATATCTCAACATCTCAACAAAACAACATCTCAACATCATATCTCAACACCTCAACAAAACAACATCTCAACATCATATCTCAACACCTCAACAAAACAACATCT
>ENA-ORSA01001043-ORSA01001043.1-human-gut-metagenome-genome-assembly--contig:-NODE-1043-length-25595-cov-2.818442_pt1 | contig 25595 bp, 28 predicted proteins | sample MGYA00242179_ERZ509142 | MGnify/ENA primary metagenome ERZ509142 (study PRJEB26280, sample SAMEA2338659) | human gut metagenome | biome: human gut; feature: human-associated habitat; material: faeces... | reverse complement strand
TTCTGTTTGCGGCGTATAAGCTGATCTCTCAATTTTTGGTATACAACCAGGCGGTCAGCGAATATGACAAGGTGCGCCAGGCGGCGGGGGTGTCGGAAGAGGAGCAGACGGTGCCCAGGCCGGATTTCCAGGCGCTATCCGCCATGAACCCGGAGATTGTGGGCTGGGTTACGGTGCCGGATACGGCGATCAGCTATCCTGTGGTGCAGGCCAAGGACAATGAAAAATACCTGCACACCACCTTTGAAGGGAAAAAGAACAGCTCCGGCTGTATCTTTATGGATAAAGACAGCAAGGCGGACGCCAGCGGGCAGCACACCATTTTGTATGGGCACAACATGAAAAACGGCTCGATGTTTCATGAGCTGGTGCAGTATAAAAAGGCGGACTTTTTCAACGCCCATCCGATTATCTATTACGATACGCCGCAGGGGCGGATAACGCTGCGCGTGATTGCGGCCTATGCTGCGGACGCAACCGAAGCGTATAACTTTATCTTTTCCGATTTGGACAGCCTGCATTCGTTTGTGGCAAAGGCGATTAAGCGTTCTCCGGTAAAGCTGGAGGATGTAAACGCGAATGCGGTGGATAAAATCTTCTCTTTGCAGACCTGCAGCTATGAAACGGACAACTCCAGAACCTATGTGCTGGCCGTTCCGGTAGAGGAATAAACAAACGGCGTTTATCCGATTGACTTGCCTTTCAACCAGGCGTACAATATCCGGTATGGAGACGCTGGTAAGACCGATAAGCCTGACAAAGCGCAGGCTTATTTTTGTTTTGCGGATACAGGGGGAAACAACGATGGAACACAAGGGAAACGGGAGCCTTTTCATTGCCTTTGCCGCGCTGTTTTGGAGCACGGCGGGGTTGTTTATCAAATTGATTACCGGCTGGCAAACCTTGGCGATCAACGGCGTAACAGGGGCCATTGCGGTGGTGGTGATGATGATCTGCATGAAAAAAACGCGGATTCATTTTACAAAGGCCGTGGTGTTTACGGCGGTAAACGCGGCGCTGACTTCCGTTTTGTTTGTAATGGCCAACCGATATACCACAGCGGCCAACGCCATTGCCATGCACTATACAAACCCGATGTTTGTGGTATTGTTTTCCGCGGCCATAGAGAGAAAGTGGCCGAACAAAGCGCAAAGCGCGCTGACGGTTTTGATTTTTTTGGGCATTTTGCTGTCGTTTGCAGATCAGATCGGCGGGGGCAACGCCTGGGGAAACTTTTTGGCGCTGGTCAGCGGGGTGACGTTTGCATGCGTGTTCATCGGCAATCAGCTGCCGGGGGCAAGCCCGCAGGACGCTTCCATTTTGGCCTATGTGGGCAACGCCGTAATCGGCCTGCCGCTGGCGTTTTTTCAGCCCATGCCAAGCGCCCTCAGCTGGGTGGGTTTAATCGGCATGGGGCTGGAACTGGGCCTGGCCTATACCTGCTTTAGCATTGGGGTAAAGCGCACTTCGCCGGTGGCGGCGTCGCTGATTTCGGTGTTGGAACTGGTATGCAACCCGATTTGGGTCTTTCTGTTTTTGGGCGAACGCCCCAGCATCTTTACGCTTTTGGGCTGCATTGTAATTTTGCTTGGCATTGTGCTCAATGTAATCATTGAAAACAAAGAAAACGGACAGGCCCGGCAACCGGAAACCGAGACGATGGCTACAAAATAAAAAAGCCGCGGCGCAAAAGCGGGCGGCAAAAAGACGGATTTAAGGATTTTGCACGAGTTCGATTTCCAGCTTGTGCGGCAGGCAGACGATCAAGTTTCCTAAAAAGCGTTGCGTATAGTTATCCAGATTCATAGAGCCCTGAGAAATGCAGTCGTGATTATTGCAATCCGCTTCGCGGACAAAAACCGAGCCGTTTTCTATGACGACAAGGTTGTAGCCGTATTCGGTCTGCAAAGGAATTTCGCGATTTTCATTGAGCGGATAGCGGCCGGTTTCCTGCCCGTTTACCTTTATGCACACTTCGGCATGGCTGCCCAGCTGCGGGGCAAAAAAGGAAATGGCGAACATAGCGCCGCAAATGACGACGATCAGCCCGGCAATAAACAATAGATCTTTTCTGATTCTGTGTTTCATGTTTTTTATTTTAACGCAAAAAAGACATGGCCGCCAGTGGGATGAGAAAATCGCTTTGAAATTCCGGGGAAATTGCGCTATAATGTTCAAAATAAAAAAAGTAGATTTTACAAGATAAAGAAAAGATCTTTGAAGATGATGGAAAGGGATGTAAGAACATCATGAAAGATACGCTGAAAATGGGTGTGCGGTTGTTGATCATTTGTGCGGTTGCGGGGCTGTGCCTGGCGCTGACATACAGCAAGACCAAGCCCAAAATTGATGAACAGGAAAAACTGGCCGAGCAGGAAGCGTATTCCTCGCTGTTTGCGGATGCAGCGTCTTTTGATGAAGTGGACAAGGGCACGCCGGCAGAAGAAGTGAGCAAGATTGTATGCGCAAAAGATAGCCAGGGCAACACGCTGGGCTATTGCGTGAGCGTGGCGCCGAACGGATACAAAGGCGCGATTAATATGAATGTGGGCGTGAAGGCGGACGGAACGCTGAGCGGCGTTCGGATCGGCTCCAACAGCGAAACGGCGGGCCTGGGCGCGCGCGTATCGGAAGAAAGCTTTTACGGGCAGTATGAAGGGAAAACCACGCCGATTGTTTTGGGCGATCAGGTGCAGGCCATCACGGGCGCTACCATCTCTTCTACGGCGGTGACCACCGGGGTAAACGCGGCGGCGGAAGCGGTAGCTCCGTTGTTGGGCAAATAAAAACGGAAAACCAAAGAGCCGAAAGGCTCTTTTTTCTTTGGGAGAATTGGAGAAAAAAGAGGCCGGGAAATGAACACGACGCAAAACAATATTCATAAAAAGAGAGAAAACCGGTTTGTTTCCTATGAAAGCAAAGGAAAAGGCGAAGATAAAAAGGAATTTTGGGAGAAAGGCTTTGTGGGAAAGGGCCTTTAGCAAAGGAGCGTTATCATTGAATTTACCGATTTTGCCGATTCGGCTAAGAAAAAGCCAATGATTTTATGGGATAAAAAACGCCCGGGCCGAGAAAAGCGGCAGGGCGCTTTGAGGCAAAAATGATTAGGATTTTTGTGCGCTTTTGCGATAGATAAAATAACCTGCCGGCAAGGATAGCACTGCAATCCAGAGAAGATCCAGCCCGATCAGATGAAGCAAAATGCCGGCGAAGAAAAACGGCCAGGCGTGTTTGTCTGTGGTCAACGAACGCAAATTGCTGGCCACGCCTACGCAGGGCAGAAAAACGGAAGCGCCGTACATGGCGGAAAGCAGCCACAGCGGCCAACCGGCAGCCGCGGGCAAAAGATGCGGCAGCAAATAGATGAGCAGCGCGCAGGGGAGAATGGTTACCGATGCCAACGCCCCTTGCGAAGCAAAGACATGCCAGCGCGTGATGCCGGCATAATCGCCGTTTTGTGCGCACTGCACGGCGCGCTCGGAAAATTTGGCGTTCCATTTCATGCGAAGCGGCCACAGATAGCTGCCCAGTCGGCCAAACAGAAAACACAACGCAAGCACGCTTTCCGCCGGCAAGCCCAGCGCCATGGAAACGGCAATGCCGCCGTATCCCGCCAGACTAAGATCGGTAGGCATGGCGCCGCCGACGCCGATAAAGCAAAGATACATCAATTGCAAATAGGCGCCCATCAGGCAGCCAAGGGCAACATCGCCCAGCACAAGCCCCACCACAAACCCGGACCAGATCGGCCGCGTGATGGTGACAAAGGCAACGCAGGTGGTAAAGCTGCTGTGTGAAAGGAAATAGCAAAGCCCCAGCAACAGGCACTGCCAAAGAGAAACAGGATGGGGGGAAAGCGCGGAAGGGGAGGAAAACACCCCCAAAGCGCCGCAGACGCCGCCCAAGATGAGCAAGGCATAGATCATCGGATTGGGGCGCACTTTTTTTTGCAGCGCATACAAAAGCAGAGAAACAACCACCGCGGCCGCGCAGCCGAGATAGCCGGCCATAAGCGGCGAAACGCCGGAAAACCAAACCGGCAGCGGAAGGATGATACACTGCGCCAACAACCCGCCCAGAATCATGCTGCCCAACAATTTGGCCGCAGAGACAAGGCGTTGTGCTTTGCCGGCGGACAACAGATGCGAAATGGCAGAGGGGCCTTTTTCATAGCCGCGCATCCACATGACATAGCCGATGGCGGCCAGCACGGAAAACACGCAGATCACATAGGCAATCGGCGGCCACAGCGCGCCATGCAGCACAAACGCAACGGAGAGCGCCAGGCTTAAAGGGACGATCATCCCCTGGGTAATGGCGTCGCCAAAACCGGCCAAAGGGCCCATCAGGTTTGTTTTCATGGATTCGATGGTTTCCTCCGAAACCGGCGCGCCCTGGGCCTGTTTTTCCTCCAAATGGAGGGTGACGCCATGGATGAGCAAACCATAACAGGGTTCCGTATTGAAAAAGCCCATATGCTTTTGCGTTTTCTCCGCGGCCTTTTGCGGATCGTGAGGATACAGGCGGCGGAAAATACGCGAAAGCGCATGGCCAAAAGCCGTACCCTGGAGGGTATGATAATTATAGGTGCTGTGTGAAAAAAATTCCCACACCCAAAAAGCACGGCGCAGGAGTTTTTTCGTCAGTGTCGGTTTTTCAGCCACGGGGCTTCCTCCCATGTAATAAACAATTAAAGAGAACGAATGTCCACCGGTTTATCCGACGGCAAGATCTGGCAATATACCGGGCAGCCGCTTTCGGACAGCTGCTGCAAAGCGCTGCGCTCTTCACAACTGGCGGCAATGTTTTTATAGAGCATGCTTCGCCCGGGGCGCATGCCCATGCCGCCCACGCTGACGGCGGGAATGTCCACGCCCTGTTTTTGCAGGGCACAGAGCGTTAACGGCGTTTTAACCAGCAAAATGACGCGGGCAGCCGGCGGCAGCTCCGCCATTTTTTGAGCGGCGGATGGCACATCCATCACCAAAACCTGCAAGCCTGCCGGCGCCAGCATGCAGATCATCTCGCTTAAAAAGGCGTCGGCAGCCACGGCGTCATCCACAATGAACAACGCATCTGCCGGATATTGCGGCAGCCACTGGGTGGTAAGCTGCCCGTGAATGAGCCGATCGTCTATGCGGCAAAGCACCATTTGCAACAGGCTTCGTTCCTTTCCATAGATAAAAATAGACTATAATTTAGAATAAACAATCCTGGTCGGCTTGTCAAACGCGGTGGGAAAAAACGGGGCGTTGTGGTATAGTGAAACAGAAAGAGGGGAAAGCGGACATGAATGAACAGATGAAAAAACAGATAGAGTTTTTAACGGAAATAGACAAGAGCAAGGGCATTTTGCGGATGAATTGGATGCTGGACGAATCCAGAAGAGAGGATGACGCTCAGCATGCTTGGCATGCGTGCATTACGGCGATGGTGCTGGAAGAATATGCGGCGCGGCCGGTGAACATCGGGCATGTAATCCAGATGCTTTTGGTGCATGATCTGGTGGAGATTGACGCGGGAGACACCTACGCGTATGACGAAAAGGGATATGAGACAAAGCCGCAAAGAGAGCAGGCGGCAGCCAAGCGGATTTACGGGATTTTGCCGGGCGAACAGGGGCAAAAGCTGTGCGCGCTGTGGGAAGAATTTGAAGCGGGCGAAACGGACGACGCCAAATTTGCCAACGCGGTGGACCGCGTGCAGCCGTTTTGGGGTAATTTTTCCGTTTGCGGCCGGGTATGGAAGGAGAATGGCATTGAGGCGGCGCAGGTGATCCGCCGCAACGAAGTGACAAAGGAAATTATGCCCAAAGTTTGGGACACGGTTTATGAGCAAATTCAGCAGGCGGTGGAAAACGGCTGGCTGAAGGGATAAAAACAACGTTGGACTGATGGGCCAATAGATGGTACACTATACAATATGAACAGAAGAAAAACAGAGAAAAAAGCGGACGAGCCGTTGATGGCGTATGACCGGCAGACGGGCGCCATGGTGCCGCAAAAGACGGTGGCAGGCGGATGGATGGAATGGATTTACCAGACAAAGCCCGGCCATTTGGCGCTGCATGCGGTAATCAAACGCAAGATGATTTCTTCGATTTATGGATGGTATTGCAAACAAAGACGCAGCCTGTCCGCTGCGGAAAAGATTATAGAGCAATATCAGATAGATACAACGCCGTTTCATACGCCGTTTACCACCTATTTTGATTTTTTTACGCGAAAGCTGCCAAGGGTGCAAATGCCGGAAGACGCGCTGGGCGCCTGGGCAGAAGGGTATATAAGCGCGTGGGAAAACATTGACCCAAAGCGGCTGATTCAGGTAAAAGGCAGTGAATACGATTTATCCTCGTTGCTGCAAGATGAGGCCTGGGCTCGGCGCTATGCGGGCGGTACGCTGTTTCGGATTCGCCTGGCGCCGCAGCATTATCATCATTTTCATTGGTTTGACAACGCAAAAATCGGCCGGATTAAAGACATTAAGGGCGCATATTATTCGGTGCATCCGTTGGCCGTTGCCGAGATTGCGCGGCTGTATTGCGAAAACAAGCGGAGAATTGTGGAGGCCAAAACCGAACGATTTGGCACAATGCTGTTGATCGAAGTGGGGGCCACGATGATCGGAAGCATTGTAAACCCGTTTCAAAGCGGAGAAAAGGTGTGCCCCGGCGAGGACGGCGGTTATTTTGCGCCGGGCGGTTCCATGATTTTGGGATTGTTTGAAAAAGGGGCCGTGCAAGCGGATCAAGACATTTTACAACAGACCGCCCAGGGCAAAGAGAGCATTGTTTTGCTGGGAGAACGGATCGGGATAAAGGGGAAATTATGAAAAAGACCATCAAAAAAGCATTTCCGGTGATGGAGCATATGAATGTGCCCAACACCATTACCATTACCGGGCTGGTATTGGGCATGCTGAATATCTTTTTTATCGTTCAGGGGAAATATCAGCTGTTTTATCTCTGCGCGCTGTTGGCAGGGGTGATGGATTCACTGGACGGCTTTGCAGCAAAAAGGCTGAACCAATATTCCGAACTGGGCGAGCAACTGGATTCGCTTTGCGACGGAATCAACTTTGTATTGGTGCCGGCCATCTTTGCCGCCACGAGAATGGAAATGCGGCTGGGAACCACCATTTGCGCCGCCGTTTATTGCGCCTGCGGGATTTTGCGGCTGGGATATTTTAATATTCTGCTGGAAGAAAAGACGGAGGAAAAGGTGTTTGTGGGGGTGCCCACCACGATTGCGGCGATGTTTGTGCAGGTGCTGGTATGGGTTTGCACAGCGCTGGAACCGCGGCTGCGCATCTGCGTGCCGTCGATTTTGCTGGTGTTTGGCCTTTTGATGATTAGCCGGCTGAAATTTAAAGCGACGAATTTCGGCCGTGTGTTTTTTGCGATTGTCGGTCTGGCGTTTATGATTGTGGCGATGATAATAGGAAAATAGAAAGGACGCAGCCAAAGCCCGCAAGGGCTTTTTTTATCCGTAAAAGACTGGCATTAAAACGGTTGACAGAAAACGATTTTACAGGGTATTCTTGACATGATTTTACACGGCAAACGCCGGTGAAAAGCGGTGGGAAAAGCAAAAAGCTGTGGCGCAAGGCTGCGCGAAACGGCAAAATTGATAAACGGGGAAGGAACCATGCAGGAACAGATCGAAAAAGTGCTGTGCACAATCGGGTGCTTTTTGTTGGATATGGACGGCACCATTTATTTGGGAGATCAACTGATTGACGGCACGCATGAATTTTTGCAGGCTGCCAAAGAAAAGGGATACAAGGTGTTGTTTTTGACGAACAACTCCTCCAAAAACGGCGCGGCTTATTTGAAAAAGCTGGCAAAGATGGGCATTGAAGCAAACGCGGAAGATGTTTTGACCAGCGGCCAGGCGGCGGCGGAAACGATTTTGCAATGTTATCCGGGGAAAAAGGTTTGGGTGATGGGCAACACGCTGCTCAAAGAAGAGATGGAGCAATGGGGCGTGCCGCTGACGGAAAAAGACCCGGATTTGGTGTTGACGGCGTTTGATACCGAGCTTACCTACCAAAAGCTGTGGGACTGCTGTAATTATGTGCGGGAGGGGCTGCCGTATTTGGCGACGCATCCGGATTTTAACTGCCCGACGGAAACCGGGTTTATGCCGGATTTGGGCGCGATGACGGAATTGATCTACGCGAGCACAGGCAGGCGGCCGGACCGCGTGATCGGCAAACCGGAGCGGGATATTTTTGCCTGCGCCAGCCGGCGTACCGGCGTGCCGATGGAAAACACCGCCATGTGCGGCGATAGGCTGTATACAGATATTGCGGCCGGCCAAAAGCAGGGCCTGGCCAGCATTTTGGTGTTAACGGGAGAAACCAAACGGGAGGATCTGGCAAACAGCGACGTGAATCCGGATTTGGTGTTGGAACGGCTGGCAGATTTGGTGCCTTATCTGTAAAAACAGAAATTTATCTTCATACAAGCGGACAACATAACCACCGGCTTGCCGGGGGTTATGTTTTTATAAGCGGCGGTTGATGGGGGAAACACGGATGGACAGAGCGGCGCTCAAGGAATATATTTTGAAAAAGTATAATGTGGAACCGGATTGCCCTTGGCCGAAACACCCGAATTTTGAAGTGTTTCGCCATGCCTACAATAAAAAATGGTTTGCGCTGGCAATGGAGGTGCCAAAAGAAAAGCTGGGGCTGCGGGAAAATGGGACGTTGGATGTAGTGAATTTTAAATGCGATCCCATTTTGATTTGCGCGATGAAAAACGAGCCGGGGATTTTTCCCGCTTATCATATGAACAAAGAAAAATGGTTGACGGCGGCGCTGGATGCCCGTGTGCCGGACGATACGATAAAACTGCTGCTTAAAATGAGCTATGAAGCCACGGCCGGGAAAACTTTGCCCAAAAAGAAAAGGGGCGGCGTTTAACTGGTGCGTTGCCTAAAAAAGAAAGGGAGGCCGTATCTTTACGATAGGGCCGCGGAAAAACAATCGGCAGGGGATGCCGGAGAAAAAGAGAAAAGAAAATCCTCCGCAGGATAGGCCAGCGGAGGATCTTTTGTTTTTGCACAGTGCCGTTTCGGCTTATTGGGAAAGAGAGGTGGAGTCTGTGGTTTTGTATTTGGTAAGATCCACCCGGTCTGCATAGGTTTCCACGGTATATTCGCTTTTCCATTGTTCCAATTGATCGGCATACACGTTTTGCTTTTTGGTGGAAAGAAGCTGCTCTTTGGTGTATTCCTTCACATCCGCCAACGGCACGGCGCCCTCTTTCACGTCTTCCACATAATAGAGAATATGGTAGCCGTAAGAGGAAGCGACCAGGCCGGAAATTTCTCCCGGCTTTTTCAAGGCCAGGGCGGCTTTGGTAAAGGAGGCTTCGTAGGAAGTGTCGTCCCCCAAATTGCCGACGTAATACAGGCCGGAGCCGGTGTCGTCTGTGTTGTTTTTCATGATTTCATCAAAATTGGAGCCGTCTTTTTTCAATTGGTTTAAAATGCCCTGCGCTTTTTCCTGGATATGGGAAAGGGCGGTTTGTTTGGCTTTTTCCGCGCCCTCGGTATCGCCGCTGTTTTGCAGGGTGGTGATTTCGGTGGCATCGTCGCTTTCAAAGGAGATTAAAATATGTTTAATCTTGCGGAAGCCGGCCGGGTTGTAATAGATCGTGGAACCGTACATGGTATCCTGCTCATAATTGGCGGGCGTTTCGGTGTAGTTTTCCTTCATTTCCGCAACGCGGGTATCGTATTCGGTTTGAATTTCCTCATCGGTAACGGAGACGTCCGCGGTGGCATAATCATACACTTTTTTCTCGATGGCATAATCCGTCTGCCGCTGGATCAGCAGATCGCGAGTAAGGTCGGCTTCTTTCATTTCGGTATCCAGAGTTTCCTGTGCGGTTTTCTGCCAATCTTCTTCCGTTCCGTTCGGATTGGCAGACTTTGCGTCTTCATAATACGCATCTTTCCAGGACTGGATGTTATCGTCCACGGTTTTTTCCACTTCGGCTTTTTCCTCATCGCTGAGAGAGCTAAGACCCAGTTCCTCGGCTTTCAGCTTGACGATCTGATTTTTGACCGCCATATCCAACGATAATTCCACAACCTGAGCGGAAAAATCGGCATAGGTTTCATCGGAAGGATCCGTTACGCCGTACATTTGAAAATAATATTCCATCAGTTCTTTGATGTCGGATTCATAGATGCGGTGCCCGTTGACGCTGCCGACCACCAGGCCGTTGCTGCAGCCGCCGGCCACAAGGCCCAGGCAGAGGAGTATAGAGAGCAGGAGTTTCTTTTTCATAAAAGCAGTCCTTTCAATCGGGTTGATTTAAATACGAACAAAGTAAAGTATAGCCAATCTTTATGGCATTTAAATGTCAGGATCGGTCTTTTTTTCTTTGTTTTCCATCTGGATATGCGGCAGAGCAAAGGGGATGCCGGCCTCGGTAAGGCATTCATGCGTGCGCCGGTGCAAAAGATACAAAATATCCCAATATTCCGCACGCTTGCCCCAGGCGAGGATGTTGATCTGCACGCCGCGATCGCAAAACGCTTCGGCGCCCACGGTGGCGACCGGGTTTTTCAACACCTTGGGTTCGTTGACCAGCATATCGGAAAGCACGGACAGCGCTTTGGACAGATCCGTTTCAAACGGAACGACGAGCGTGACGGAAATGCGCCGTGTATCGTAGGCCGAATAGTTTGTCACGCGGCCGCCGATGAGCTGGCTGTTGGGCAGCAGGACATTTTGATTGTCTGGCGTGACGAGAGAAGTGAACATCATATCGATCCGCTCCACATAGCCTTTGCCCTGATCCGTTTCGATATAATCGCCCACCTTAAACGGCCGGGTGAACAGAAGAATCATCCCGGAGGCAAAATTGGACAGATTGTCTTTTAGCGCAAGGCCGATGCCGACGGCCGCGCCGCCCAATAGCGTGATGATGCTGGCCGTGGGGATGCCCAAAAAGGAGGCAGCTGTGATAACGGCGATGACGAGCACAAACACCTTTACACACGCGGCAAGAAACGCATGAACGGTAGGGTCTACCTTGCTGCGCGAAAGCGCGCGAAGCACAAACCGGCTGAGCCAGTTTGCAATGGCCAGCCCCACAAAAAAGGCGAGCAGGGCCCACAGGATATGCGGCAATGCCTGCCAAGCCATGGAAAGCAGGTTTTCAAAAAAAGTTTGCATGATACACTCCCATTTCCCGGTGAGATGACGGTTTATTATAGCACAGGGGAGAAAAGTTGGGAAATGCAGGACGATATGCTATAATGAAACGGAAATATGACGGGATTGCAGGAGGCTTATAGATAAGCCCCGGCCCCAAGGAGGCATTTCTATGCGGACGGATTTGCATGTTCATTCTCATTTTTCCTTTGATTCCCAGACGGAAATGCAAGCGGCTTGCCGGCAGGCCGTGCAGGCAGGGCTGACGCATATCGGCTTTACCGACCATTATGATATGGACCCAAGCAGCGAAGAGGGCACCTATGATCCCAAGGCGTTTTTTGAGGAGATCAAAGCCGTGCAGGATAAATTTGCCGGCCGGCTGACGGTATTGGCCGGAATAGAATTTTCCGAACCGCACCTGTATCCCAAAGAATATGAACAGATACGCGCGTTGCCGTATGACTATATCATCGGCGCCATTCATTATATAGACGGGATGGACCCGTATTTTACAGAGAAGATGACCTATCCGCTGCCGAAAATGTATGAGCGGTATTGGGAAGAGATGGAGCGCATGGTGGAAACCGGCGGCTTTCAGATTATCGCGCATTTAGATTATCCGAAAAGATATTTCAATGCTTGTTTGGCAGAGGATCAAACGATGCTGCGCATTTTCCAAAAGGCCTGCGACAGGGGGCTGGCGCTGGAAATCAACACATCGCCGTTTAGAAAGGGCGAAACGGAGCCGATGCCGGCGGAAAGAATGCTGGAGCTGTATATCAAGGCGGGCGGCTATCATATAACGCTGGGCTCCGATGCGCATGAGCCGGAGCAGGTGGGCAGCGGCATAGAGCGCGGCCGAGACATTGCCAAAAAGCTGGGCTTACAACCCTGTATCTTTGAAAAGAGAAAACTGATTACACAGCCGTGGGGGTAACAATGCGGACGGATTTACACATTCACACATCGCTTTCTTCCGATTCCAAAGCAGACATGATGGCCTGCTGCCAAGCTGCGGTGGAGGCCGGGCTGACGCATATTTGCTTTACCGAGCATCTGGAGCACAACCCAAAGGACAGCGGCACCGGCTATTACAAACGGGAGGTTTATTTTGACCGGCTGGAAACGGCAAGGGCGCGCTTTGGCGGGCAGCTGAAAATATTATCCGGCCTGGAATATGCAGAGCCGCATTTGTATCCGGAGGATTTTGCCCAGGCCTTAGCGCAGGGGGGCTATGATATGGTGCTGGGCTCGGTTCACTGGATAGACAACATGGCACCCTATCTGCCGGAGGAAATGACGTATTCCGTGGAAACTATGTTTGAACGATACTGGGCGGAAATGGAGCGCACGGTGGAGCTGGGCGGATTTCAGGTGCTTTCCCATATGGATTTTCCAAAGCGGTATTGCAAAAAATGCGTGTATGAGGAAAAGACGATTTTGCGTATCTTGCAAAAGGCGGTAAGCCGCGGGATCGTGATGGAAATCAATTCTTCCACGTTTCGCCAGGGGTTGGGAGAATCCATGCCGGGCGAGGCGTTTGTGGCGCTGTATCAAAAGGCCGGTGGAAAGCTAGTTTCTATCGGCTCGGATTCGCATTTTGAACAGCATACGGGGGCCGATGTGGACAAAGCCGCGGCGCTGGCGGAAAAATACGGGCTGTTGCCGTGTGTGTTTGAACAGGGGAAAGCCATCGCCGGGCAGTGGGGATAAGCGAACAAGCGCTTATCCCAAGACGGCGTTTTCTTTTTTCTATCTTTTTATTGATCTGATTTTTTGTTTTTGATACCATGCATCGTTTGCACAGTTATCCTTTTTTAAATAGCGCTGCGCCGGCGGCAAACAAAAAATGCCGCGGGAAAAGCGGAAAGCGTTTGAGAATTGTTTTTTATTTTATGTTTTTTGCCTATGAAATTTTTATGATTTTTATAAGGGGGATTTTGTATGTCACTTTTATTTTCGCCCATTCAAATTGGGCCGTTTCATTTGGAAAACAGAATTGTGGTGCCGCCGATGGCCACCTTTGGGCACCAGAGCTGTGCAGGCTCCGGCCTGGTGGCGGACAGCATGGTGCAGCATTACCGGGAAATTGCGCAGAGCAAGCCGGGGCTGATTATTGTGGAATCCACGGCGGTGCAGCCGAAAAACCCGCGCGGCACGGAGCAACTGGGCATTTGGAGCGATGAGCACATTCCGGGCCATGCGAAAATTGCAGCGGCCATTCACGAAGAGGGAGTGCCCTGCCTGCTGCAAATTCAAACTTCCGGCGTAACCGGAAAAAACGAGCCGAACCCGATTTGCGTAAGCGCCTATGACAGCGATATGACGGGACGGTATATCAAGGGCCGGGAGATGACGGTGGAAGAAATTCATGCCGTGCAGAAAAACTTTGTTTCGGCGGCGGTGCGTGCGCAAAAGGCGGGCTATGACGGCGTGGAGCTGCATGGGGCGCATGGGTATTTCCTATGTCAGACGCTGTCTCCGTTGGTGAATAAGCGGACGGACTGCTATGGTGGCAGCGCGGAAAACAGGGCACGCATCTGTACGGAAATCGCGGAGGAAATCCGCCGCCAATGCGGGTCGGACTTTTTTCTGGCCATTCGCATGGGGGTAAACGATCCGGACCCGGAGGCGGCCGTGGCCTATATAGAGATTTTAAAGCAGAGCGGCATTGCGCTGTTTGATCTTTCCCGCGGCTTTTTGCCGTATGAATTGCAGGAAAACCCGCTGGAAGTGCCGAAAGAATTTGGCCATAGCCAATTGATCTATGCGGCCAAGCAGGTGAAAGAAAAAGTGGATGTGCCGATTATCTGCGTGGGCAGCTTGTTCACACCGGAACAGGCCGAGGACGCGCTGGAAAAAGGCGCGGGCGATTTGGTGGCCATTGGGCGCAATTATCTGATTGAGCCGCAATGGGCGCAAAAGGCGAGAGAGGGTATTGCCATGCAGCGCTGTTATGATTGTAAGAGGCGGTGCCGCTGGTTTGACGATGCGTCCCAGTGCCCGGCGATGATACAAAAGAATAAAAAGCGGCCGAAAGGCCGTTTTTTTATGGGCGGATTGTAGAAAACGCTTTTGAAGAGGAAAATTTTGGGGCCGGAATGTCCACGGCTCCATAAGGCAGGAGAACAAGACAATAGGCATACGGGAGTGAGGAAAAGGATTTTTTAGACAATTAAAAAAGACAAATAAGACAGCGGGGGAGAAAGTGCGGCAAGTAGATTCAGACCGGGAAGAAAAACGCGAAAGGGAGAATTACAAAAACGGTTGATGGTGCCATAAAGCGAAACGACGGGCAACGGCATAAGGAGACAAGGGCGGAGGCTTTGGCGGAGGTATGTATAGGCAGAGCCTGGGAAGTGGGCTGGAGATGCTTGGAAAAAGATGTCGGGATTTTTTTAAATTGCAGAAAAGCAGCGGCCAAGCGGCACAAAACAGGCGGCTGCGGCATAGGATACAGCGAGGAAACCAAGAACAGAAAGGCGGGAAGGACCATGAACAAGCAGAAATTTTGCTGGCCGCGATGCTTGCTGCTGGGCATAGGGCTGGTGGTGATCGGCCTGGTGACCATTGCGGTGTTTGTGCCGGCATGGGTATGGGCTGTGTTGTTTGGCGCGGGGCTGGTGTGCTACGGGCTTTCCTGCCTGATGCGCTTGTAGGAGGGAGGCAGCCATGCATTTACACTTTATCTTTGTGCCGCGGTGGATTTGCAACCTGTTCAGGCGTAAAAAATAAGACGGCGGGTTGCTGTAAAGCCGGGAGAGAAAGCCGCTTTGCGCGGCTTTTTGCTTAAAAGGAAAACGAAAACAGGGCGGGATTGTATAGGATCGGAAAACGGATGCTTGGGTAGGACCAAGAAAATGATGCAAAAAGAGCGGCGCTGCAGCTGCTTTTTTGATTTTATCGGGGCGGCTTAGGGAGGCCGTAATGATAGGAATCGCTTTCATGAAGAACCTGAACGAGAAGCTTTGCCGCAGCAATCGGTTGATCGCATTGGGGCGGGCAGGAGAAAAACGGCGGCTATTTTCGTTTGGGAAATCAGGCGTTTTCCGGGATGGTTTTGTCTGTTCTTGCGGACGGCATTTGCTGCTGAATGTATCATAAAAAAGAAAGGAACGGAAACAAGAGATATAAGGGCATTCATAAAACGACAAAAACCGGATTATTCAAATATGTCTTTCGGCAAGATTTTTCGGCAGGGGAAAACAGGAAACGGCAAGGGGGGCAATAAAAAAGCGCAGTGCGCTGCCGGGGAGGGGGAAAGGGACATGAACGCGAAAAACAAGGCGAAAGGGAAAAACTGGACGGGGACAAAGCCGCGCGCCGGAAAATTGTTTTGGAAAATAAAAAAGCACAGCATAGACTGTGCTTTTCATTTTGCAGATGATTAGACACGCTGCACCTTGCCAGAACGCAAGCAACGAGTGCAAACGTTGATCGTACGCGGAGAACCATCGATCATCACGCGCGCACGCTGGAGGTTGGGCGCCCAGGAACGGCGGGTCTTACGATGAGAATGGCTGACTTGGTTGCCGGCATGGCTGCTCTTATTACAGATTGCACAAACCCTCGCCATGGCTTAACACCTCCCTTTACATAAAGAACACGAATAATATTATCATTTTAAGCGTAAATTTGCAAGCATAAGTTTTGTAATTTCCCAAAGATTGTTTGCAAAGTAGGCCGAATGGGCAAGGGGATTTGTTTACAAGCGATGTAATTTGCGGTACAATACCCAAAAGAGATTGAATGTAACCGCAAGTTTGCGGTAAGGAGGGATACCATGGCAGCAGTAATGAAAAAGGACTGGGGCAAAATTGAGATTACAGACGGCGTAATTGCAAAGATGGCCGGTTTGTCCGCAACAGAGTGCATGGGCGTGCTGGGGTTGGCCTCTTCCGACGGTTGGACGGATCTGTTAAAAAAAGATTCGGTGGACCGTGGTGTCAGGATCAACAGCAATGAAGATACAGTGAAAATTGAAATCAACATCATCGTGAAATATGGCGTATCTATTGCGGCGGTGGCTCAAAACGTTATAGATTCCACAAAATACAACGTGGAAACTATGACCGGGATGAATGTGGAGTGCGTGGATGTTTGCGTGCGCTCTATTCGCCTGTAATTTTGCAAAGCGTTTCGGAGGTTTACTAAGTTGGCGAATGTAACCATCAGCGGCCAAGAGCTGCACGATATGATCTGTGTGGCGGCTGCGTTTTTAGAGAAAAACAAGAAGGCGATCGATGCTTTAAATGTGTTCCCCGTACCGGATGGTGATACGGGCATCAATATGTCGCTGACGCTGCAAACGGCAGCAAAAGAAGTGCGCGAAGGGAAAAAGGACAGCGTGGAAGCCGTGGGCGCGGCGTTGTCTTTGGGCTCTTTGAAGGGCGCCAGGGGCAACAGCGGCGTAATTTTAAGCCAGATTTTCCGCGGTTTTGGCAAGGCCTTGCAGGGCAAGCAAACGATGGATGCCGCGCTGTTGTCTTCTTGTATGGAGATGGGCGTGGAATCCGCGTATAAAGCGGTGATGAAGCCCAAAGAAGGCACGATTTTGACTGTGGCGCGCATGATGAGCGAAGCGGCCAAAGAGGCTGTGAAACAGAACAAAGACGTGATTCAGACCATTGACGCCATGATTGAACAGGGCGAAAAAACCCTGGCGCAGACGCCGGAAATGCTGCCGGTGTTAAAAGAAGCAGGTGTGGTGGACTCCGGCGGCATGGGGCTTTTGGTGATTTTCAAAGGCTTTAAAATGTGCTTAAACGGCGAAAAAGTGCCGGAAGCGGAGATTACAAACCTGGGCGGCTTTGTGGCGCCGACGGCGGAAGAGGACAACAGCGACATTGAATTCGGCTATTGTACGGAGTTTTTCATCAAAGACGCAAACGGCGCTTTGACGGAGGAAAACGCAGAACAGCTGAGAAAAGTGCTGGGTAAGATCGGCGATTGCGTGCTGGTGGTGGGCGGCGGCCCGCTGCTGAAAGTGCATGTGCATACCAATGCGCCGGGGCAGGCGCTGCAATACGGCCTGCGCTACGGCTCGCTTTCCAGCATTAAGATAGACAACATGCGCGAAATGCACAGGGAACTGGAAAACGGCGCAGACGCCGAGGTGAACGGCTTGAACAAAGTGGTGGCCAAGGAAAACGACGCGCCGGAACCGCCCAAGGAACAAAAAGAACTGGGCGTGGTGGCCGTGGTGGCAGGCCAGGGGCTGTGCGAAGTGTTTTCCGAACTGGGCGCGGATCAGATTATCGAAGGGGGACAGAGCATGAACCCCTCCATTGACGATATTGCCCAGGCGGTGAAACACAGCAACGCAAAGCACGTGTTTGTGCTGCCGAACAACAAAAACATCATTTTGGCGGCAGACCAGGCGGCGGAGCTTTTGAAAGGCGAAGTGGATGTGCGGGTGATGCCGACAAAATCCATCCCGCAGGGCATGAGCGCGCTGATCGCGCTGAACCCGGACAACAATGTGCAGGACAACGCCATGGACATGCTGGAAGCGATGGAAGCGACCAACAGCTGTTCGATTACCTATGCCGTGCGCGATACGCAGCTCAACGGCAAGGAAATTAAAAAAGGCGATATTCTCGGCATGGTAAACGGCGATTTGCAGACCAGCGGACAGGATGTGGCGCAGGTGTGCAAGGATACCATTGCCAAAACGCTGGAGCTGGGCGGAGAAAGCATTACGATGTTCTATGGCGAAGATGTATCGCAAGAAGAAGCGGACGCTTTGGCCGAAGAGCTGGAAGCGCAATATCCGGATTTTGATGTGCAGATGTATCCGGGCGGCCAACAGCTGTATTATTACATTGTAGGCATTGAATAAGCCGAAAGACAGAATATATAAAAAGACGCCGCAAGGCGTCTTTTTTCAAAAGAGGAGAAACAAGCGTTGGAGGAAAACTTGCTTTTAAAAATCCCGGGTATCGGGCAGGCGCGCCTAAAGCAACTGCAAAAGCTGGGCATTGAAACGCCCTGGGCGCTGATGCGGTATTTCCCGCGCGCCTATCATGACCTTTCGCATACAAGCACGACGGCGGAGATGAAAGTGGGGGAGCCCTGGTTTGGCAAGTTGACAATTGTAAGCGCGGCCAAGACGGTGTTTCCGCGCAAAGGATTTTCCATGACGCGCTGCAAAGCGGAGGACGACAGGGGCGAAACCACGCTGATCTGGTATAACCAGCCGTATATCAAACAGCAGCTGCGCGAAGGGGAAACGCTGTATTTTTACGGCAAGCCCGTATTTCGCATGGGGGAAATTCGCCTGGAAAACCCGATGATAGAGCGCGCCAACGAGGACGAAGTGCTGCGGATGCTGCCGGTTTACCGGCTGACAAAGGGGCTGAGCCAGGGAAACCTGCGCAGCTGTATCCGCCATTGCTTTACGCAATATGCGGCGTTTATCAAAGAGCCGTTGCCGCGCAGTATTCGCGAAGAGCACGGGCTGTATGCGTTTAGAGACGCGCTGGAACTTTCGCATTTTCCGCCGAATGAGCAGGTGAAAGACTTGGCGGCGCGCTCGGTATGCTTTACCGATTTGCTGCTGCTGCGCGCGTATCTGGGAGACAGGCGGGCGCAGCGCGGCAAGGCGCAGGCGCTGAAGATAGACGAAAGGGCAAAACAACGCTTTTTGCAGGCGCTGGGCTTTGCGTTAACGGGGGCACAGCAGCGCGTGATCGGGCAGATAGAAAAGGACCTGGCGCAGGAAGTGCCGATGAGCAGGCTGGTGCAGGGCGATGTGGGCTGCGGGAAAACCGTGGTGGCTTTTTTTGCGATGTGGGCTGCGGTGCAAAACGGAAAACAGTCGGCGCTGATGGCGCCTACGGACATTTTGGCCGGCCAACACTATGAACAGGCCAAGGCGTTATTTGAACCGCTGGGCGTGCGCGTGGGGTTGTTGAAAAGTGGGATGAAGGCGGCGGAGAAAAGGCAAGTGCTTTCGCAATTGAAAAGCGGAGAGATGCAGCTTGTGATCGGCACGCACGCGCTGATTTCGCAGTCGGCGGAATACAAAAACCTGGGGCTTGTGATTGCGGACGAGCAGCACCGGTTCGGCGTGCGGCAGCGCGCGGCGCTGATGCAAAAAGGGCAGGGCAACCATGCGCTTTTCATGAGCGCTACGCCCATTCCGCGCACGCTTTCCATGATTTTATACGGGGATTTGGACGTTTCCGTGATCGATGAAATGCCGCCGGGCAGAAAACCGGTGACAACGCGGATTGTGCTGCCAAACAAACGAGAAGATATGTATTTATTTTTGGCAAACCGGGCGCGGCAAGGCGGGCAGGCGTATGTGGTGTGCCCCCGGATTGAGGGGGAAGAAGAGGACGACCAGACGGCGGAACAGACCTATCAGACGCTGATAAACAGATTTCGGGATGTGCACATCGGCCTTTTGCACGGCAAGATGAAACAGAGCGAAAAGCAGGCAGTGATGCAGGCATTTGAGGAAAACAGGATTCAGATTTTGGTGGCGACGACGGTGGTGGAAGTGGGCGTGAATGTGCCGAACGCCACGGTGATGGTCATTGAACGGGCGGATCGTTTTGGGCTGGCGCAGCTGCACCAGCTGCGCGGCAGAGTGGGCCGGGGACAGGCGCAGTCGTGGTGTTTTTTGGCAGCGGAACGGGAGGATAAGCAGCGGCTGATGACCATGACGCAGACGCAAGACGGTTTTGAAGTGGCCAAGGCAGACTTGGAGCTGCGCGGCCCGGGCAGCTTTTTGGGCGAAGAGCAGCATGGCTTCGGAGATGCGAGCGCGCTGCTTTTAACCAAGGACCCGGCGCTGCTGGAAGAGGTGAATACCGCGTATGAAACGCTGCGCAAATCAGCGAAAGAGGACGAGGAGACGTATGAGAGAATATTGAAAGCGGCCAAAGAGCAATATGAAAACGATTTGGGGCAGATTGTGATGAACTGAAAAAAGAGCGATTTTGCTCTTTTTTTATTTTTTAAATGATAAAAACGAGCATAACAAAAAATGGAAAAACGAAAGATGGAAAAACCGCATATTTTGTTGCTTTATGGAGATTCTAGTAATCGACGAAGGATTTGACCGATTGAAAGATAAACGACAGATTGCCGTTTCCACAAAAAGATAGAACTGGGAAACATTGCATGCGTATGGTTTTCCAAACCGGGCAAATTACTCGTGAGACTTGTTGGAAAAGGAGGTGAATGCAATGAGCACTTCTAGCAGCAAAAGCCCCAAAACGGCCGCCCAGAGACAGGCTTTGGAACAGATGAAAATGGAGGTTGCCGGCGAAGTGGGCGTGAACCTGAAACAGGGGTATAATGGCGATATCACTTCCCGTGAAGCGGGCAGCATCGGCGGTGGCATGGTGAAAAAGATGTACGAAAAGTATGTAAATAAAAACCAGCAGAACTAACCGATAGAAACAATATAAATTCTGGAAAGGAGAGACCGACATGGCGAGCAACGGTACGCAGAACAACCAACAGCGCAAGCAGGCCTTGCAGCAGCTGAAGATGGAAAGCGCCAGCGAAGTGGGCGTAAACCTGAAGCAGGGCTATAACGGCGATCTGACCAGCCGCGAGGCAGGCAGCATCGGCGGTATGATGACGAAAAAAGTGGTTGAATCCATGATGCAGGAATAACCTGATAGATAGAAAAAGGGCCGGAAAAATCCGGCTCTTTTTGTATGCGTTTGTTTTGGCTATCTTGAAAAACAGGGAGAAAGAGAAAACGCGGACGGATGGCAAACAGGATGCGAGAAAGAAAACGATGCTGTATGCAAAGAGATTTAAATGGGGAAAGACGCTGCAAAAAAAGTAGAGGGCAAAGGCGGACGGCAGATGAAAAACGGGACAGGGGAAAGGCAAAAGGAAAGGCACAGTCATAAAGAATTTTGCAAAGGGGAGAGATACGACCGGCAAACAAGAAACGAATGAAAAGGCGGGGTGTATAGAGAAAAATCGACAGAATTTCGGAGGGAAGCACAATAGAAAAAGGCGATTTTAAAGAAATGTAAAACAAGGGAAAATAGTGTGGTAAAATGCTTGACAAGAGCAGGGGATGCGAGTATGATACTAGCAATAAGTTAACGTGTTAGCGTGATAAAGTGAGGGCGGACATGGATAAGACAAAAGCCCAGGTGCCGGAGGGCGTGAGGGATGTGACCGGCAAAGAGGCCTATGCAAAGCGTATGCTGGAACAAAAGCTTCAGGAGATGTTTATGCGGTGCGGGTTTGAAGAGATCATTACCCCGCAGCTGGAATATGCGGATTTATTTGAAGGAGAGCTGGGCGGCGTACGCCAGGATCGCATGATTCGCTTGTTTGATCAGGATGGCAAGATGATGGCGCTACGGCCGGAATTTACCATGCCGGCAGCGCGCGTGGTAAGCTCTCGCGCGATGCAACAGGGGGAAGAACCGGTGCGCGTGTTTTACCGGGGCAGCGCGTTTGGTTTGGAACACGATTACGGCCAACAGCGCAAGGAGTTTTCCCAGGTGGGGGCGGAATTGATGGGCAATTCCGGCCTGGCGGGCGATGCAGAGATGCTGTCTTTGGCGGCGCAGAGCATGGAAACGATGGGCTTTCCTTCGTTTGTTTTGGATTTGGGGCATGTGGGAATTTTCCAATGCCTGGCCAAACAGGCGGGCTTTACCCAGGAGCAGACAGAGACGCTGCGCGGTATGCTGGATGAGAAAAACGCAACGGAGGCGGGCTTGTTTTTGCAGCAGCTGGGCGTGTTAAAGGAGATTCAACAGCAGTGTTTATCGCTGATTACGCTGTATGGTGGGGCGGAAGTGCTGGAAGAGGCGGAGAAGATTTTCTACCAGCCCTGCTATCAAAAGGTGCTGGGCGAACTGCGCGCAGTTGCTTCGTTTTTGCAGGAGATGGGCTATGGCGACAGGGTGACGTTTGATTTGGGCCTGCTGCCGGCGTTTGAATATTACAACGGGCTGGTTTTCAGAGGGTTGAGCCATGGCGTGGGCAGCCCGATTATTTCCGGCGGGCGGTATGACGGCGTGTTGGCCCGGTTTGGAAAGCCGATGGAGGCCGTGGGCTTTGCCATTGGCATGGAGCAGGCGCTGGCAGCGCTGAAAACTGCGAACCGCTGGCCGATGCAGCCGGGGGTGGACCTGGTGGTGGGCGCCAAAGCAGGGCAGCTTTCAAAGGCGATTTTGTATGCCGCAAAACAAAGAGAAAGCGGGCGCTGCGTTGTGATCAGCTTTTTTACGGATAAACAGGCCGCAGAGGCGCAGGCAAAGCGGATGGGCGCAAAGGAAACGGTGTTTTTTGATGAGGAGGCGGCCCAATGAAACGATTGAAAGTGGCGCTGGCCAAGGGGCGTTTGGCGGAAAAGGCAATTGCGCTTTTTGAAAAGGCCGGGTATGATGTATCCGGCCTGGTGGAAGACAGCCGGATGCTGATTTTTGAAAATAAAGAGCTGTCGTTTTTGATGGTGAAGCCCACAGATGTGCCGGTTTATGTGGAACACGGCGTGGCGGACTTCGGCGTGTGCGGCAAGGATACGCTGCTGGAAAGCGGCGCGCATATCTATGAGATGATGGACCTGGGCTATGGCAAGTGCAAACTGGCGCTGGCCGGCCCTCCCGGCACGGACACGCGGCAATCCGGCTTGAAAGTGGCAAGCAAATACACGCATTTTGCCAAGGAATTTTTCAGCAGGCGCGGGCAGGCGGCGGAGATTATTCCGCTGTACGGCTCTGTGGAGCTGGGGCCGATTACGGGGCTTTCGGATATTATTTTGGATATTGTGGAAAGCGGCAAAACGCTGAAGGAAAACGGGCTGGTTGTGCTGGAGGATGTGGCACCTGTGAGTGCGCGGCTGGTGGTAAACCGTGTGAGTTTGAAGCTGAACGCGCCGTTTATGCAGACGTTTATCAAGCGCCTGCAAGCGGCATTGGAGGAAGAATAATGATTTATCAGGGAGAAAAAGGCGCCCAACAGGTGCTGGAAAACCTGCGGCGCAGGGCCGAGGGCGATATGGCGGAAGTGGAGGCCAGCGTACAAGGCATTTTGGCGGATGTAAAACAAAACGGGGACAGGGCATTGGCCGAATATGCCAAAAAATTTGACGGAACGGACTATGAAAAAACGCCGCTGATTGTGACGGAGCAGGAGATAGACAAAGCGTATGAAAAGGTGGATGAAAAAACCATTCGGGCGCTGCGGCTCTGTGCGCAAAATGTAAAAAAATATCATGAAAAGCAGATTGAAAGCGGCTATAAAATAGAGGAACCGGGGCGGTGTTTGGAGCAGATTGTTTTGCCGTTGGACTGTGTGGGTCTGTATGCCCCGGGCGGCACGGCGGCCTATCCTTCCAGCGTGATTATGAACGCGGTGCCGGCCAAATTGGCTGGGGTGAAAAAACTGTGCCTGGCCACGCCCGCAAAGCACGGCGAGTTGCCGCCATTGACGCTGGTGGCGGCCAGGGAAAGCGGCGTGGATGTGATTTTCCGCATGGGCGGAGCGCAGGCGATTGCAGCCTTTGCCTTTGGAACGGAGACCGTGCCGCAGGTGAATAAAATAACGGGCCCCGGCAACAGCTATGTGGCGCTGGCGAAAAAAGCGGTGGTAGGCACAGTGGGGATTGATTCCATCGCAGGGCCGAGCGAAGTGTTGATCATTGCGGATGAAAAGGCAAACCCGGTGTTTGTGGCGGCGGATATGCTGGCCCAGGCAGAGCATGACGAACACGCGGCAGCGCTGTGCGTGACGACTTCTTGGGCGTTGGCAGAACAGATCAAAGCGCAGGTGGACAGCCAGTGCGCAAAGCTGCCGAGAAACAAAACGGCGCGCGCTTCGATAGACAATTACGGCGCGATTGTGGTTTTGGAAACGATGGAGGATTGCGTGGCGTTTGCCAACGACGTGGCGCCGGAGCATTTGGAAATTTTAACCGAAACGCCGCGGGCGCTGCTGCCTAGAATTCGCCATGCGGGCGGTGTGTTTTTGGGCGCATATGCCCCAGAATCGCTGGGCGATTATCTGGCGGGCACGAACCATGTGCTGCCGACCGGCGGCACGGCCAAATACGCTTCGCCGCTGGGCGTGTATGATTTTTGCCGCCGTATGAGCGTATTGGAATATGACAAGCCGCAGCTAAAAGCCGTGGTGGACGACATTGCGCAGCTGGCATATACAGAGGGGCTGCAGGCGCATGCACAGTCCGCTTTGATTCGGTTTTAAGGAGGAATAAACATGGAACGATTTGGTGTGACAAGCAGAAAAACGGGCGAGACCGATGTGGAAACCTCCATCTTGATTGATGGAGACGGGGTGGCCAATCTGTCCACCGGAATTGGGTTTTTTGACCATATGCTAAACCTTGTGGCAAAGCATGGGTTGTTTGATATCAATGTGGATTGCCAGGGCGATTTGGAAGTGGATGCGCACCACAGCGTAGAGGACGTGGGCATCTGCTTTGGACAGGCAATCAAAAAGGCATTGGGCAACAAGGCGGGCATTAAGCGATACGGCAACTTTACCGTGGTGATGGATGAAGCGCTGGCTACGGTGAACCTGGATGTGAGCGGGCGGCCGTTTTTGGTGTTTGACGCGCCGTTTGTGGGCACGCGCTGCGGGGATTTTGACGTGCAACTGACGGAAGAATTTTTCAGGGGCGTGGCCATGGAAGGCGGGCTGACGCTACATATGAAAGTGGCCTACGGCAAAAACGACCATCATATGATTGAAGCGCTGTTTAAAGCGTTTGCAAGGGCGCTGGACATGGCAACGCAGATGGACGGCCGCTTTGACGGCATTCCCAGCACAAAAGGGGTGCTGTGATGATTGTATATCCCGCGATAGACATTCGAAACGGCTGCTGTGTGCGGCTGCTGCAGGGGTCGTTTGAAAAGGAGACGGTATACGGGAAAGACCCGGTGGCGATGGCCAAACGGCTAAAACAGGCGGGCGCCGTATGGATTCATGTGGTGGATTTGGACGGCGCGCGCACCGGCGTGGGCGTAAATTTGCCGCTGATAGAACAGATGACAAAGCTGGGCTTAAAGATTGAGCTGGGCGGCGGCATCCGCAGCGAAGAGGATTTTATCCGGCGGATGGAATGCGGCGTGGCGCGGTGTGTACTGGGCACGGCGGCCATTGAAAACCCGGCACTGATGGCGTGGGCGGCGAAAACGTATCCCGGCCGCGTGGCAGTGGGGATTGACGCCAAAGACGGCCGTGTGGCGGTCAAAGGCTGGGAAGAAAAGAGCGCTTTAACGCCGCTGGAAGTGGCGAAAAACGCAGCGCAGGCCGGCGTAAAAACCGTGGTCTATACCGAAATTGCCAACGACGGCATGCAAAACGGGCCGGACATTGAAGCCAGCGCGGCACTGGCGGCACAATCCGGCTTGGAAGTGATTGTATCCGGCGGGGGAGGGTGTTTGGGAGATGTAAAAAAAGTG
>ENA-ORSA01001032-ORSA01001032.1-human-gut-metagenome-genome-assembly--contig:-NODE-1032-length-25765-cov-30.171451_pt1 | contig 25765 bp, 18 predicted proteins | sample MGYA00242179_ERZ509142 | MGnify/ENA primary metagenome ERZ509142 (study PRJEB26280, sample SAMEA2338659) | human gut metagenome | biome: human gut; feature: human-associated habitat; material: faeces... | reverse complement strand
AACAGTTTTGGGTTAGCGTCCGTACACCCTCCCCACAGGGTTTGTCGGTTGCGCCTAAAAATGCCCTAAATTGTATCGCTATAAAAATGAAAATTCCTAATACTATTGCACGGTAAAATGATAAAATCATACCAACCTTGTTGTCGAATATATCAACGCAACGTCCTCCCATGATGTATTTACCAATTGACGCTTTCAAAATTTGTTCACAAATGAAATAATAAAACATGTTCATAATCGTGAACGAATAAACAATAAAATGATCTATCCTTTCCAAGGAATATGCATTGTTTGCTGCTGCTTCTATCCATGGATAGGAAGCCGTTGATTCGTTAAGTATAGCTCCTATGAAAACACCAAGGTCTCCAGCGCTATATGGCAAAAACATAAAGAACAAAAAACCAAATAAGAAAACTAATATAATTTTATCAATTAAACTTCCTATTAAACGTTTAAATATATTCATTTTTCTCTTTTTATTATGTTAATGATAACGTGAGTTCGTCGTAAGCGTTTATAAATATCTTTCTAATTGAACACTAAAGGGATCTTTTAAAGAATCTAATCACTGTCATAATACAACATCTCATTATTGCCGTATTGTTTATATTCATTAACAAAAGCCATTAGCATCCCATTAAATTTTAGACCCTGATACCTGTTTGTTTTTTATTCTATCCATTACTTTGTTATATTGAACCACCTCTTCTTTCGAGAATCGTATGTACAAATCATTCTTACCTTTTGAGCCGAGGAAATGGAACTCAAACTCTGCAGGAACTTGAGCAGCAATACTCCAGAAAGTTAAACCTGTTGTTTGGTCAGCCAGTGTAACAGCTTGATCCAAACTTGACCAAGCCTTAAAGTTTGTGGCTTCACCAAAGTCCTTCATGCTTTCATCTACAATTATCTCTATGTTGACAACTTCGTCTGTACACGAAATATCATTCATTGTATATCCAACTTCCATCCTCCTTGGCAAAGTACTCTTTTGCGTAGTTACGTTTACCTTCAATTCATCCAAAGGCGTTAATTGCTTTTCAAGAGCCTCTGCAATTTCATCTGGAGTCAACGTGTTACGAACTATTACGTCGCCAGTATTCATGCTCTTTACAACATGCTCGAATGTGACGTGATAATCTACCATCTGTTGAAAATCGCGTCTTTCAAAACCAGAGGATAACGAAATTCCTGCTATCATGTTTTGCTTCATGTTTCCATAGAACATTTTTATCCTTTCATTCGGCATAATGTTTTCATCTATTATTTGGATGATGCGATATACTGAGTCAAGATACTCTACGCTCATTTTCATTCCCATTGGTCCTTCTTTTATGCCATTAGCATTCTGCGCATTAAAGTATTCAGCCTTTTCAACCAAAGCGGGGCATCTATTATCCTTAATTGTGTTATTTGCGATTTTATTACGACAAGCACACAATATTGATAAGAATGTCAAAATGACGAATGAAACAATAAGTCTCTTTTTCATACCTAATAATACCTTTAATCAATAACAACATTAGAGTTAGTGTTTCTAAGAAATTTTCTGATATCTTTTCGATCTGAATCAGAAAGGTATGGGTACGTTTCGAAGTCTTCAGTTCTAATATGAAACGTACCATTAATTGTTTCTCCTTTAATAAATACAGAACGGCCTTCATCGTTGAAGTCTATACCTAACCTTTCGTTTTTTACTGAACATTTTTTTACACTCATAATCCACTAAGCGTTTGTGCCAAACAGACTCCCCAAAGATGGCGTTTTACAAAAAAGAGTTAGGCTACACATAAAAGAAGACGTGGGAATCTCACAATTGCTCGTTCCATTTTCAAAGGCTCTGACATCATACTTTTGTCGAAATAAGCGACTCATAAACCCAAGCCAAGATATAAATAAAAGATCAAGATTACTTCGCAGCTAACAATGGCTATCAGCAATACTTATATCAGACATTACATATCTGTTGGAGAAATTGTGCTTAGATGTTAGAAACTTTTGTAGAACTGTCAGATTTCTGAAAGTCAAGCAAAAACGTCAAGTAACGCCTTTTCTATATATAGGTCACTGTCCCGCGCCATTCCCCGTTGGTATGCCCATACATGGTATCTCATACCTCGCTCGGAAAACTAAAGTAAACTAAGTTTTTCTATAGCCAAGATCGGACATCACATTGCCTACCTACCGATGGTTACAAACCTGCAGAGTTAGAACGGTTCAGAAAACTTTACAAAAATACGAAAATTCCATGAATTTATACAGTTTTCTATGAAAAAAGAATACGAAATAGCCTATCAATAGTCTTGCGAAACAACTTTTTCCTGACACGATGACGAAGTCAGGTCTTTTGGAATCCATTCTTTTGCTTCATCTACAAGATTTTCGACCCCGTCTTCACTATATGCAACACCAATCGTAGCAAGTTCCTTTATCTTGCCACCAATTTTATCAACAACAATAACTCCGATATTGCCGGAACGATGTCTTTTCTTTCTGATAAACATAGTAAAAAACTTTTGCGTCACTCAAAATTAGGTGACGCAAAGATACAAAATATTGTTTATCAATCAGTTATAAAATACGTGTTTTTTTTGAGTGACGAAGTCAGGAAAAAATCCACCATATCTCCCAGCATCGGCGTAACGCTCAGAATAAGAGCATAATAAAGGCTGGAAGATATTCTTGAAAACCGAATATCTTCCAGCCTATCTTCCAGCCTTAAGCAATCAGAACTTCTTTCCAAACACGATGCTTAAGAATGTCTTTATGAGCACGGTGAAGTCAAACCAAAGCGACTGGTGCTCAAGATAATAAAGGTCGAGCTCGAGGCGACGCAACATCTTCTCTATGGTGTCGGTGTAGCCGTTGTAGAGCGTTGCGTAGGAGGTGACACCGGGGCGGATGGCATAGAGCTGCTCATAGCGCGGGTCGCGCTCCATAATCTGGTCGATGTAGAATTTGCGTTCGGGACGATAACCGATGAACGCCATATCGCCTCGCACCACATTCCACAACTGCGGCAGCTCATCGAGATGATGGGCACGCAAGAACCGACCCACACGCGTGAGGCGCGGGTCGTTCAAAGCTCCTTCGAGCAACAACTGCGGTCCGTCTTTCTCGGCGTCGCGCGTCATGCTGCGGAACTTATATATGTAGAATGGCTTGCCGTGCAACCCTATGCGCTCCTGCCGATATATTGTTGGCGCACCGTCTTCGAGCCAAATGGCAACGATGCATATCAAAAATAACGGCGCAAAGACAACGAGGCACACAGCAGCTATTATGAAGTCGAGAACTCTTTTCATCTGTTATGTCTACGTATGCGATAGTCCGAAAAACCATGAAAACGTTTTCATGCGCATTATATTATATAGTATAATATTACGAATTTGCCGGACATCTTTGCAAAGGTACTCCGAAAATTGCAGAATAGAGAATTAAATGCAGAGTATTTCACGTTGTGAAACACTTGTTAACTATTCTGGTTTATACGAAGAATAGAAAGGAATAGAAAAAGGGCATATAATAAAGGCTACGGCAAGAATGCCGTAGCCTCCTATAGTGTTTGTACTAAAAGCCGTTTAGAGCTGTGCAAGCTCCACCACCTTGTCTACGGCAGCAGAGAGTCCGTCGACGTTCTTGCCGCCAGCCTGAGCGAAGTGAGGCTGACCGCCGCCACCGCCCTGGATGAGCTTGGCAGCCTCGCGCACCATCTGACCGGCGTTGAGCGAGTGGTCTTTCACGAGGTCGTCGCTCATGCAGACGTTGAGCATCGGCTTCTCGTGAGCTACCGAGCCTACAACAGCGAGCAGGTTAGACGGAACAGCCTGGCGCAGCTTGAACATGAGGTCCTTTGCAGCAGCCGGCTCCAGCGGGAGGACAGCTGTGATGACCTTCACGCCGTTCACCTCGCGTGCCTTAGCGATGAGGTCGTTCTTTGTGCGCTCTACGGCAGCAGCCTGGAACTGCTCGATGTTTTTCTTCATAGCGTCGTGCTCCTCGATGTACTTGCCGATGACGCCCTGCAGGTCCTTTGCGTTGTTGAACAGACCGCGGATAGCCTTCAGCACGTCCTCAATGTTGTACATCAGCTCCTCGCACTCCTTGCCGGTCTTTGCCTCGATACGGCGGATGCCGGCAGCTACGCTGCTCTCAGAGATAATCTTGAACATACCGATGCGACCTGTCGACTGTGCGTGGATGCCGCCGCAGAACTCGCAGCTCGGTCCGAAGCGTACTACGCGCACCTTGTCGCCGTACTTCTCGCCGAAGAGGGCGATAGCGCCGAGCTTCTTAGCCTCCTCGAACGGAGTGTCGCGGTGCTCGTCGAGCGGCAGGTCCTGACGGATGAGGTCGTTGACGAGACGCTCTACCTTGCGCAGCTCCTCGTCAGTCACCTTGGTGAAGTGAGAGAAGTCGAAGCGCAGCGTTGTGGGCGACACGAACGAGCCCTTCTGCTCTACGTGGTCGCCGAGCACCTGCTTCAGAGCGTAGTCGAGCAAGTGGGTAGCGGTGTGATTGGCAGCCGAGCCCTCGCGAGCGTCTACGTCTACGCAAGCCATGAAGTCGGCCTCCGGGTTCTTCGGCAGAGCCTTCACGATGTGTACCGACTGTCCGTTCTCGCGCTTTGTATCGGTGATTGTAACGGTCTCGTCCTCGCTAACGAGCACGCCGGTATCGCCTACCTGACCGCCCATCTCGCCATAGAACGGCGTATTGTCGAGCACGAGCTCGAAGTATGTATTCTTCTTCTGTGTCACCTTGCGGTAGCGCAGGATGTGGCACTCGTATTCGGTGAAGTCGTAGCCAACGAACTGCTGTTCGCCTTCGCGCAGGATAACCCAGTCGGAGTTCTCAACAGCGGCAGCGTTGCGTGCGCGTTCCTTCTGCTTCTGCATCTCGGCGTCGAACTCGTCTGCAGCAACGGTGAATCCGTTCTCGCGGCAGATAAGCTCGGTGAGGTCGAGCGGGAAGCCGTATGTGTCGAACAGACGGAATGCCTGCACGCCGTCAAGCTCTGTCTTGCCCTGCTTCTTCAGCTCGTCCATAGCCGAGTTGAGCATGTTGATGCCCTTCTCAAGAGTGCGCAGGAACGAGTCTTCCTCCTCCTTGATAACGTGGATGATGAGGTCGTGCTGAGCCTTTAGTTCGGGGAACGCCTCGCCCATCTCGCGTGTCAGAACGGGGATGAGCTTGTAGAGGAAGCCATCCTTCTGTCCGAGGAAGGTATATGCGTAGCGCACGGCACGGCGCAGGATGCGGCGGATTACGTAGCCTGCCTTAGCGTTAGAAGGCAGCTGTCCGTCGGCGATAGAGAACGCTACGGCGCGCAGGTGGTCGGCGCATACGCGCATAGCCACGTCGGTCTCCTCCTTCTCGCCGTACTTCAAGCCGGTGATGGCCTCCTCTTCCTTGATGATAGGCTGGAAGATGTCGGTGTCGTAGTTGGAGTGCTTGCCCTGCATAGCGCGCACGAGGCGCTCGAAGCCCATACCAGTATCGATAACGTGCATCGGCAGCGGAACGAGCGAGCCGTTAGCCTTGCGCTCGTACTGCATGAACACGATGTTCCAGATCTCGATAACCTGCGGGTCGTCCTTGTTCACGAGTTCGCGTCCTGGCACCTTTGCCTTCTCCTCCGGTGTGCGCGAGTCGAGGTGAATCTCCGAGCACGGACCGCAAGGACCCGTATCGCCCATCTCCCAGAAGTTGTCGTGCTTGTTGCCGTTGATGATGTGGTCAGCGGGCACGTGCTTCGCCCAATATGATGCAGCCTCGTCGTCACGGGCGAGTCCTTCTTCCTCCGAACCCTCGAAAACGGTTACGTAGAGGTCGGCGGGGTTGAGTTTCAAAACGTCTACGAGGTACTCCCAAGCGTAGTCGATGGCGCCTTCCTTGAAGTAGTCGCCGAACGACCAGTTGCCGAGCATCTCGAACATTGTGTGGTGATATGTGTCGTGACCTACTTCCTCGAGGTCGTTGTGCTTGCCGCTCACGCGAAGGCACTTCTGTGTGTCGGCACGGCGGCGCGGTTCGGGCTCGCGTGTGCCGAGGATGATGTCCTTCCACTGGTTCATACCAGCGTTTGTGAACATCAATGTTGGGTCATCCTTGATTACCATCGGCGCACTCGGCACGATGGTGTGTCCTTTCGACTCGAAGAACTTCTTGAACGAGTCGCGGATTTCATTAGCTGTCATCATATTATACAATATTGTCGTTTGTTTTTTAATTTCTTTCTAAAACGTTTGCAAAGGTACTTTGTTTTGGTTACTTTTGCAAATAAATTGCAAATAATATGGCATTGAATACCAATAAGAACGTGAAGTTGTACTACTCCATCAAGGAGGTGGCGGCGATGTTCGACATACGTGAGAGCACTCTGCGTTTTTGGGAGACGGAGTTTCCGCATCTGAAACCCAAGACCGTGGGACAGAACGTGCGCCAGTATACGGAGAAGGACATCGAGCAGATTCGCGTTATACACAACCTTGTGAAGGTGCGCGGCTTCAAGCTCTCGGCGGCGCGCAAGATGCTCAACAAGAACCGCACGGGCGTAGACAAGAGCTCGGACATACTGGCTACGCTGATAAGCGTGCGCGAGGAGCTGAAGGAGCTGAAGAAGCAGCTCGACGGGATGGTGTGATGCATAACACGAGATGCATATACTACAGAAACACGAGTTGCATGGCAAACCGTAGGAGGATGCTGTGTCATTATATTAAAATATATGTGACGCATTTGTAAAAATACGTAAAAACATCCTTAGTACAAAACTTTGTTGGTCATTTAACAATAAATAATATGAAGAAAATCTTAATTTCACTCTTATTTGTGTTGGTTTCGGCTGTTAGCGCCAACGCTCAGTTGCTTTATCGCGTGTCGGGTGCCGACCTTAAAAAGCCGTCGTACGTCTTCGGTACCTTCCACTTTGCCAACTCGCCTTTTGTCGACCAGGTTGCCGGTGTGCGCCAGGCGCTCGACGCTACCGACCAGGTGTATGGCGAATTGAATTTTGATGTTATGCTAAACCCGGACAGTATGCAGGTTATGCAGAAGCACATGCTCCTGCCGGAGGGCAAGACCTTGAAGACGGTGCTAACCCCCGAGCAGTACAAAAAGCTTGATGCGGTGCTGGTAGACTATATGGGTGTAGGTCTAAGCAACCCTATGGTGGCTCAGCAGATGGGCAAGATGTCGCCCGCCACGCTGCTCACACAGCTTATGGTGTTGCAGTATCTCAAGGCTCACATGGGCGAGTTCGACCCTACAAACCTTATCGACCAGTACTTCCAAAAGCAGGCCAAGCAGAACAACGAACCTGTAGGCGGACTTGAGACGCTGTCGTTCCAGGCAAGTCTGTTGTACGGCACGCCGCTCAAAAGACAGATCCAGCAGCTCGACTGCTTCCTTAACAACCTCGACTATTATGCCCAGTTTACCGAGCGCATGGTCAAGGCTTACTACGCACAGGACGTCAAGGCTCTGCTTGACCTTATGAACGAGAAGTTCAACACAACGTGCGACAGCACTCCTGAAGAGATGGCACAGCTGCTCGACAACCGCAACCTCGACTGGGCAAGTCGTATGCCTGCCATCATGAAGGCTGCCCCAACCTTGTTTGTTGTGGGTGCCGGACACCTGCCTGGCAGTAAGGGCGTGCTTAAGTTGCTGCAGGAAAAAGGATACACGGTTGAGGCTGTTAAGCCTTAACTGTATACAGAGACTACTATTTCGGGCTCTCCGATAGCTGGAGAGATATAAACTGGAGTTTATCGGGGAGGTTTATGTGAGTATATGGCAGGGCTTTGACAAAAACCGATTAAACCCCGTATATATTTTCCGAGTCTTCGACTTGCCTTACATATAGATAAAGCCTTACGAGAGCAAGCTCTCGACAGCTTTGTCTATATGTAAAGCAGTGGCACGATGTGCCCTCGTAAAATATATACGGCAATAAACATAAAAAACATTTGGTAGAGCGTTACTTGCGTGAGGGTGTGTCAAAACTCAAACAATGCGAGCTGAAAGCCCAAATTGCTCCTTCGGGGCGTACCACTTGCGACTTTTGACACACCCTCCATTGCAAACAGTAGTAATAAGTTGCATTTCTATTACTAATGGCTACGGCAGGAATGCCATAGCCTCCTACGATATGCATCGCCAACAAAACTCATCGGACGGCGAACGAAATCTGATCGGACGGCGTTCGAAATCCGATCGGACGGCGAACGGAATCTGATTGGACGGCGTTCGGTACACGATGACAATCCTTGAGCTTTCACCCCAAACAACCAAGCCATTTACACCCCGCACAAACAAGCTATTCACACTAAAAAACCAAGCAATTTGTATAGTATTTACACATTTGTACGGTATTTATAAACTAAATCTATATAAAACAATGAGAAAATTCATCCTATTGTCTGCCGCTACGCTCCTTTCAGCCGTAGTTTCGGCGCAGACCGTAGCACGCATGGACGACTTGAAGCCCGAGCAGAAGTCGATGGCTGTAAGCCTCAAGCTCACGGGCGAACTGACAACGACGGGCAACAGCGACTATCGTCAGTTGCGCGACCTCTGTTTCCAGATGCGCTCCGTAGACCTCAGCGAGGCGCAGAGCACCGCAATCCCTAACAACGCTTTCCACTCGCGCCACCAGCTCGAGCAGATCACGCTGCCGACAGCAGCCAAATCGATAGGTTCGCAGGCGTTCTTCGCATGCGACAAGCTGGGCAAGATAACCATTCCGGCTGGCGTAGAGAGCATAGGCGCTGCCGCATTCTCGGGTTGCACGGCGCTGGAGGAGATAACAATAAAGGGCGCTCCGCAGATTGCTGAGTACGCCTTCGCACGACTCGCGGGTCTGAAGACCGTGCGCGTCGACTCGAAGATGCCGCCGAAGGCTGACGCTACAGCGTTCTACGGTCTCAACCGCCATAACGTGAAGCTCATCGTGCCGAAGGGCAGCGAAAAACTCTACCGCAAGGCTGCGGGCTGGAGCCTCTTCTTCAGCGACGCTAAGGAGCCGTATCAGGTGAGCAAGCCGGAGGACTGCCTCGTGCCGTTCCCCGTAGAACTGAAGATGCTGAAGGGCGCCGACCTTAAGGTGAAGACCGCGTGGAACATCGTAGCTGCCGACGGACTCTCGAACGAGGCAGCACAGGCTCGACGCGTGCTCACAGAGCGCATCGGCAACATCGTGAACAGTCGTCAGCGCGGCACACAGATTACGCTGGCGATCGACAACTCGCTCAGCGACGACGAGGCGTACACGCTCGCTGTAGACGCCAAGGGCGTAACGGCGAAGGGCAAGACAGCGCGCGGCGTGTTCTACGCGCTCATGACGCTCGACCAACTGCTGCGCGGCAACGGCGCTATGGAGTGTGCCGACGCTATCCCGGCGCTGTTCATCAGCGACAAACCGCGCACGCACGTTCGCGAACTGATGGTTGACCCTGCCCGTACGTTCATACCGTTCGAGGACCTGAAGGCGTTCGTGCCCGAGATGGCGCGCTATAAGCTCAACGCCATGCACCTCCATTTGGTTGACGACCAGGCTTGGCGCATCGAGATAAAGAAATACCCACAGCTCACGGAGCAGGCTTCGTCGCGCTGGGGTCAGGACGACATTCAGATGCCGTACAAGGGCTACTACACGCAGGAGCAGATGCGCGAACTGGTGAAGTTGGGCGCTGAGTACCACGTGGATATCGTGCCGGAGATAGAGATGCCGGGACACGAGGTGGCTGCCATCAGCGTGTTCCCCGAACTCACTTGCCACCAGCGCCAGGTGCCGGTGCGCACAACCTGCGGCGTGTCTAACGAACTGCTCTGCCCGGGCAACGACTTCACATACGAGTTCCTCGGCAATGTGTTCAAGGAGATTACCGACATCTTCCCGTCTAAGTATATTCATCTCGGCGGCGACGAGGCTGGCAACCCAGCGCTCGACTGCTGGACCGACTGCCCGAAGTGTCAGGCGCTGAAGCAGAAGCTCGGCATCAAGACCACCGACCGCTCGGAGAACTGGCGTCTGCAGGGCTATCTGTTCGACCGCATGATAGAACTGCTGCGCGACAAGTACGGCAAGACGCCGATGTTCTGGTACGAGTCTGACTTCAAGGAGATTCAGCCCGGCTGCGTAACCTTCGCTTGGCGCAGCGGACAGACGCAGGAGGCGCTCGACGCTGCTGTGCGCAACAACGCTCGCATCATGCTCTGCCCCGGCGAGCACTGCTACTTCGACTATCCGATGGCAAAGGGCGATATGCCGGAGGTGAACTGGGGCATGCCCGCTACAACGCTGAAGGATGCCTACTCGCTCGACCCGGCGTGGGGCATGAACGAGCAGTTTGAGGAGTACAACCTCTTCGGCGTGGCTGGCACACTTTGGAGCGAGTGCATACCGACCGTAGAGCGCATCTACTATCAGGCTTATCCGCGCGCTATCGCTCTCGCAGAAGCTGGCTGGACAAAGCAGCAGAACCGCTCGTGGAAGGGATTCCTCACTCGTCTGAAGCCGACAATGAAGGACATGATGCGCCGTGGCATCACCTGCTCGCTCGAAGTGAACGGCGAGAAGTAATATCGCATATAATACGACTTCAAATTGAATCTATACAACGCAACTTGGGGCTTGCATCTTTCATGCAAGCCCCAAGTTATTTTTTACACATAGTAGTGGATGTGCTGTTCACAAATAACCACCCACATATACATAACATTTTACAAAAACACATAAATAATAAATAAATAGCACGCTATTCTTGTATTTCTCACAACAAAATCGTATTTTTGCAGTAAATCAAAACAATAGAAATATGGCACAATTCATCAATCCTTTCTCAGATTGGGGATTTAAACATATCTTTGGTCGTGAGATTTCTAAAGACTTGCTGATTTGCTTCTTGAACGACCTGTTTGCCGGCGAGTTTGTAATTAAGTCGCTGGCGTTCGGCAACAAAGAACAAATCGGACTGTCGAAAGATTCAAGAGAGGTGATATTCGATATCTATTGCACGACGGACGAGGGCAAAGAGATTATCGTGGAAATGCAAAACCGAGGACAAGAACACTTCATTGACCGGGCTTTGTATTACACCTCACGCGTGATAGTGAACCAAGGCATAAAAGGAGAATGGGACTATGATATACGACCCGTCTACACAATATGCTTCATGAACTTCATCGACCCGTTGCTACCATTGGGCAAGTTCAGAACGGACATGATACTCGCCGATAGAGACAACGGTAAGATGGTGTCCGACAAGATACGCATGGTGTATCTGATGCTGTCGTTCTTCGAGAAAACAGAGACGGAGTGTGAAACCGATTTTGAACGCTGGATATTTGTTTTAAAGAATATGAATACATTTGAAAGAATGCCCTTCCTGGCTAAAAACGCTGTGTTTAAAAAGTTGGCTGAGATTTCTGACCTTAGAACTCTCAGCAAAAAAGACATGGACAAATACGAGGATAGCATCAGAATTATGCGCGACGCCTACGCCACTTACAAATACGCTATAAAGACCGGATTGGAAGACGGACGAAAGCAGGGATTAGAAGAAGGAATGGCGCAGGGTATGGCGCAGGGTATGGCGCAGGGAATAGAGAAAGGAATGGCGCAGGGAATAGAAAAAGGAATGGCGCAGGGAATAGAAAAAGGAATGGCGCAGGGAATGGCGCAAGGAATAGAGAAAGGAATAGAGAAAGGAAAAGCAGAGGCTGAGCGACAGAAGAACATTGAGTTTGCAAAACTCATGCTAAGCGACGGCGACTCTACTGAGAAAATACAAAGATACACGGGACTTACGGCAGAAGAAATTAACGAAATTGCGCAAAGCCTACATTAATAAGGAGTCGCTATTGCGCAAGGTAGTGTAAACAGAACTGTGTTACGCACAAAACCCGCATAAGTAAAAACAAGAAATCCGCAATGCTGAAAAACAAGCATTGCGGATTTTTTTGTTATAGTATCTGAAGCACCTCCTTGAGGTCCTCAATCTTTTTGAGTTCGTCCATGATGACACTCACTTCGCTGCGGTCGTGAACGCGAATCTCGATGGTGCCGTCGAAGATGCCCTCCTCACTCGAGATAGTGATACGGTGCATATTGACGTCGAGCTTGTCGGAGATAACCTCCGAGATGTCGTGCAGCATGCCCTTGCGGTCGATGCCGCGCAACTCTATCGTCGCATCGAAGAACATCACCTTGTGCATATCCCACTTTGCGTCGAGGATACGATTACCGAAGCTCGCCTTCAGTCGCGAAGCCACATCGCAGTTGCGGCGGTGAATCTCTATGCGGTTCTTGTTGTCGATGTATCCCATGATGTCGTCGCCGGGGATGGCGTGGCAGCATGTCGGGAAGATGTATTGCGAGATGTTCTCCTCGTTGATGATCACTGGCTTCTTCTTATTAAAGCCCTCGCCCACTATGAATAGATTCGACTTCTTGTCGTCCTTGCTGTTGTCCTTCTTAAGGAATGGCACAAACTTGCGCCATCCGCCCTGCTCAGCCTTGCGCTCGCGCAGCTCGTCGAGGTCTTTGTCACCGAGCAGGACGGAGCGTTTGCCAAGCATAAGAAACAGATCCTCGTGCTTCTTCGCCTCATGCAGTTCGCAGAGTTTATTGAGCACCTGCGTAGTCATCTCCAGTTCGTTCTTGCGCAGCCAGTCGTCGAGTATCTGCTCGCCTCGCTTCTGCAGTTCGCGGTTGTCGCGGCGCAGTATCGCCATAATCTTCTGTTTCGCCTTCGCCGTGAAAACGAAGTTTATCCACGAAGCCTGCACGTGCTGCGACTTCGACGAGAGTATCTCCACCTGGTCGCCGCTCTGCAACTTGTGGCTCAGCGGCACCAGTTTGTGGTTCACCTTAGCGCCGATACAGTGCGAACCGAGGAACGTGTGTATCTGGAAAGCGAAGTCGAGCGCCGTACATTGCGCCGGCATGGTCTTGATTTCGCCCTTCGGTGTGAACACGAATATCTCGCTTGCGAAGAGGTTAAGCTTGATGGTATCGAGGAAGTCCATTGCGTCGGGCTGCGGGTCGTCGAGAATCTCCTTGATAGTAGACAGCCAGTTGTTGAGTTCCGAATCTTCATCAACAGTCTCTACGCTCGACTCCAGTCCCTTCTCCTTGTACTTCCAGTGAGCGGCAAAGCCCTGCTCAGCCACCTCGTCCATATGGTCGGAACGTATCTGCACCTCTATCCACTTGCCCTGCTTCGACATCAGCGTCACGTGCAAAGCCTGATAGCCATTTGCCTTCGGGTGGTTCACCCAGTCGCGCAGACGGTCGGGGTGCGACTTGTATATGCGGTTGATTGCGACGTATATCTTGAAGCACTCGTTGATTTCCTCCGAGCGTTCCTTCGGCGTATAGATGATGCGCACAGCAAGAATGTCGTAGATTTCGTCGAACGTGACGTGCTTGTTCTGCATCTTGTTCCAAATGGAATAAGGACTCTTCACGCGCGCCTTCAGTTCGTACTTTATGCCCATCTTATCGAGAGCTTCACGTATAGGAGCAGTGAAGTTCTCGAAAAGCATATCGCGCTGCGCCTGCGTGTCGGCAAGTTTTCCCTTGATATAGTCGTACTCTTCTGGATGCTCGTAGCGGAACGAGAGGTCTTCGAGTTCAGTTTTTATCTTGTTCAAACCCAAGCGGTTTGCGAGTGGTGCGTAGATGTAGAGCGTCTCACCGGCAATCTTATACTGCTTGTTAGCCGGCTGCGACTGCAGAGTGCGCATGTTGTGCAGGCGGTCGCAAATCTTGATGAGTATGACACGGATATCATCGCTCATCGTGAGCAGCAACTTCTTGAAGTTCTCTGCCTGCGCCGACGCCTTGTCGCCGAAGATACCACCCGAAATCTTGGTCAGTCCGTCCACAATCTGCGCAATCTTCTCGCCGAAGATATTCGTGATATCCTCAACAGTATAGTCGGTATCCTCGACAACATCGTGCAGGAGTGCGGCGCAGATGCTCGTCGACCCGAGTCCCATCTCCTCCACTGCGATGCGTGCCACCGCAATAGGGTGCATGATGTATGGTTCGCCCGACAATCGGCGCACACCTTTGTGTGCCTGTCGTGCGAAGTTGAATGCCTTGGTTATAATATCAACCTTCTTTCGGTGACGCGATGCCACATATATATCGAGTACTTCCTTGAAGGCTTGTTCTATCATTTGGTCATCAGCAGACTCTCGCTGCTTGTCTTTCAGATTCTGGTCGTCCATGATTCAGGTCTCCTATATATTAATAAGGTATATGTGTATGCGGCAGGGTGCAGAGATTCGCACCAGTCTTACTTGATGCGAATCTTCTTGCCTGCACGTATGTTGCTTCCGCTAATCTTGTTAAGCTTTTTCAGTTTTCTAACGGTGGTGCCGTTGCGGCGTGCTATTTCAGAGAGCGTGTCGCCTTGGCGAATCGTTACGTTCTTGCTGCGTACGCGGCGCGACTTTCTGCGCGACGCCTTGCTGTGTCTGCCGCTTCTGCTTGAAGAGTGGCGCGACACTACCGGAGCGTCTGTGTTTATAGCCACTTCCAGGCGCTTTGTGAGCAGTTCGTCGGGTTTGTAGGCGTAGATAGAGTCTTCGTTGTCGATGAAGTTGCCCACCATAGCCAGCGGCAAGCGAATTGCAGACGGCTTTGTGCTGCCGTTCACAACGCTACGGCGATACTGCGGGTTGAGCTGCTTTATCTGGTCAACATCCATACCGAGCACCTGAGCCACCTGCTCGAAGTGTACGTCGCGGTTTACGACCACGGTATCGGTCTTTACGGGCAGGTCTGCACGCATCGGACAGATATTGTGCTCACAATAGTAGTTCATTATATAGTTGGCGGCGATGAACGCTGGTACGTAGCCACGTGTTTCTTTCGGCAGATAAGGATAGATGCGCCAGTAGTCTTTCTCGCCGTTTGAGCGGTGGATGGCGCGGTTGATGGCCTCCGGACCGCAGTTGTAGGCTGCGATAACGAGGTTCCAATCGCCGAAGATCTTATAGAGATCGCGCAGATAGTGGGCTGCTGCGTACGAAGCGCGAACAGGGTCGCGACGTTCGTCAACAAGCGAGTTCACTTCGAGTCCGTACTTCTTGCCGGTGGTGAGCATGAACTGCCAAAGACCAGTGGCTCCGACGCGCGAAACGGCGTTAGGATTGAGAGCCGACTCAATGACCGGCAGATACTTCAATTCGAGAGGCAAGCCATACGACTCGAGAGCCTCCTCGAAGATAGGCATATAGAAGTTCTGTGCGCCGAGCATTACGCTCACAGAGCGACGCAGACGTCCGCTGTAGCGATTGATGAACTTCTGAACGACGTCGTTGTAGGGCAACTCGATGATGGTCGGGATGCGGCTCAGACGCTCCTTGTACACTTCTGCGCTGTAAACCGGATTCACATCAGGCATGTTGCAATCGAAGCTCATGTGGAGATATGTCTTGCTGTTGTAGTTATTGAGCAGACTGTCATAATCGTGAGTAAGCGCCTCAGGCAGGTCAATCACTTCCTGCTTGCCCTGGGCGTCGGTTACTATTATTTCGTCGTCATTATTCTCGCTCTGCGCGAGAGCCTGACTTGCAAAGCCGAAAAACGCTGCGGCTATAATTATCAATGATTTCTTCATAATCTTTTGTTTGTCTTTAGAAATTCAGGCTGCAACTCAATCCCAAGCTGTTAGCCTTGAAGGGGTTCCGTTGGCGGTTATCGTTGATGATGGTCGGCTCCAGCTTAAGGCTCAAGTCCTTCGAGATGTCGAACTCTGAGAGCGACGCGTCGACGTATGCGTCAACGATTGAGAGAGCGTAGACACCCACCAGGCAGAAGAAGCTAAGGTCGCGCCAGCGGCGGAACTTGTCTTTGCGCTTTTTGAAGAGCGTCTGATAGCGTTGTATGTTCGATTCGTCGATTTTCGCTCCGAGATGCAGGAACTGGTTATAGCTCTGCGTGTTCGGGTCGTCATCCATCAAGTCGAGATAAGCCTGCGAGTAGTCGGTGTACATCTGATTGTTCCAACGCATGGCGTAGATGCAACCCACGAATCCGCCATACACAATCGGCAACTTCCAATACTTGCGGTTATAGATCTGTCCGGCGCCGGGCAAAACTATGGCGAGCCACATGGCACGCTTCGGATTGGGGCGCCATGTGCTCCAGTCGCGCTTCACCTTGTAAACGCTGTCTGCCTTTATAGGCGAGAGTGCGTTGTCGGCTACGCTGTCTGCCTTTATAGATGTGAACGAAACATCCATACTATCGGCTGCGGTCTGCGCCTTCGCCGTCGTAGCAAACGAGAGCAGAATCGCAGCAAGCGCCAATGTCTTTAATATATATGTAATGTTCTGTTTCACTATTGTTTCTTGTTTATGTTTTGTCTGCAAGCTGTTGCAGGTTCTTACTTCATCTTGTCGAACACAGCCATGATATGCTCCAGTTCTTCTTCGTTTGCGAAAGGTATTGTTATCTTTCCCTTGCCTTTGGGCGAGCATGTGAGCTGCACCTTTGTCTGCAGGAACTCCGAGAGGTGGCTACGCAGGGCGTTGTACTCCTCTGGAAGCTTTGCCTTTGCCACAATCTTCTTTGTTCCGCTGTTGACGTCTTCGCCGTTCTTGAGCATCTGCGCCATTTCCTCCACCTTGCGCACGGAGTAGCCATTCTTGAGCACTTCGTTGAAGAGTTTTATCTGCAGCGAGGGCGAGTCGATAGCGAGCAGAGCGCGAGCGTGTCCCATGTCTATCTCCTTTTTCTGCAGGGCTATCTGCACCTGAGCTGGCAAACGCAGCAGACGGAGATAGTTGGCTATGGCTGTGCGACTCTTTCCTACGCGCTCCGACACCTTCTCCTGCGTCATGCCGTCGGCGTCGAGCAGGTGTTCGTATGCGAGTGCAATCTCAATGGCGTTGAGATCTTCGCGCTGAATGTTCTCGACGAGCGCCATCTCCATGATGTTCTCGTCGGCAATGGTGCGTATGTATGCGGGAATGGCTGTGAGACCAGCCATCTGTGAGGCGCGCCAGCGGCGTTCGCCCGCAATGATTTGGAAGCGTTCGTCGCTTATCTGTCTGAGCGTTATGGGCTGAATGATGCCAATCTCACTGATGCTGTTTGCCAGTTCCTGCAATGCGTCGGGATCGAAGTCGCGTCGGGGCTGGTTAGGGTTAGCCTCTATCTGGTTGAGCGGTATTTCGTTTATGGTTGATGTGCCCTGCGTGCGCACTCCTCCGGTGTCGATGAGCGCATCGAGTCCGCGTCCGCCTTCAATCTCGTCGAGTCCGCGTCCGAGCACGCTTCGGTTATATTTCTTGTGTACTGCCATCGTCTTGTTTGTTTACTCTTTTTTCGTTCTTGTTGATAATCTCCTTGGCGAGTGCCAAGTGGTTTTTCGACCCAGCCGAGTCGGCGTCGTAAAGAATCACGGGGAGTCCGTGGCTGGGGCTCTCGCTGAGCTTCACGTTGCGTTGTATGACAGTCTTAAACACAAGTTCCTGGAAGTGGCGCTTCACCTCATCGTATATCTGGTTGGCGAGTCGCAGGCGGCTATCGTACATGGTGAGCAGGAAGCCTTCTATCTCCAATGCCGGATTTAGCTTGCTCTTTATTATCTTGATGGTGTTGAGGAGTTTCGTGATGCCTTCGAGCGCAAAGTATTCGCACTGAACGGGTATCACCACCGAGTCGGCAGCGGTGAGTGCGTTCACGGTGATGAGTCCGAGCGACGGGCTGCAGTCGATTAGTATGTAATCGTAGTCGTCGCGTATCTGGTCGAGCATGTTCCTTATTACGCGCTCGCGGTTCTTCAGGTTGAGCATCTCTATCTCTGCTCCCACGAGGTCGATATGGCTGGGAATGACGTCGAGTCCGTTGATGTCGGTGGTGTAAACTGCGTCGTGCACGTCGGCGTGGTCGATGATGCACTCATAGAGCGAGCAGTCAATCTCCTTGATGTCTACGCCCAATCCGCTCGACGCGTTCGCCTGCGGGTCTGCATCCACCACGAGCACCGTTTTCTCGAATGTAGCGAGCGATGCTGCCAAGTTTATCGTTGTTGTCGTCTTGCCTACGCCACCTTTTTGGTTGGCCAATGCTATTATCTTTCCCATTTGAAGTCAAAATTATTTGGCAAAGGTACATATTTTATATGAGAATAGGCTCGTTTAAACCTTTTTTCGTACATTTGCAGTTGAAATAAAACTAAAATTATGAATACTAAAAAGCCATTAATACTTATTTCGAACGACGACGGCTACCATGCCAAGGGTATAAACTCGCTTATCGACATGCTGCGCGACATTGCCGACATCATAGTCTGTGCTCCAGAATCGGCTCGTTCTGGCTTCGCTACGGCGTTCTCTGCCACGGTTCCGCTGCGCTTGAAGCTGCGCCGCGACGAGGAGGGCATGCAGATGTGGTCGTGCAACGGCACGCCGGTCGACTGCATTAAGCTGGCGCTGCAGGAGTTGTGCGTCGATCGTCTGCCCGACATGATTCTGGGCGGCATCAACCACGGCGACAACGCCTCGGTGAACGTTCACTACAGCGGCACGATGGGCGTAACCATCGAGGGCTGTATGAAGTACATACCGTCTATCGGCTTCTCGCTCTGCGACTTCGCGTCGGATGCCGACTTCGAACCGCTGCGCCCATACGTGCGCCAGATTGTGCAGAAAGTGCTCGCAGAGGGTCTGCCCAAGGGCGTGTGCCTGAACGTGAACTTCCCGAAGCTAAAGGAGTTCAAGGGCGTTAAGGTGTGCCGCATGGCTATGGGCACGTGGTACAACGAATGTGCGAAGATGCGCCACCCGCACGGCTACGACTACTACTGGATGACGGGCGCCTACCGCAACGACGAGCCGGAGCAGGAGGACACCGACAACTGGGCGCTCACACATGGATATGTATCAATCACGCCGACGCGCATCGACGTTACAGACTACGACTTGCTGCGAAGCTGGAAGAACAAGTTTTGAGCCCCTCCCAACCCTCCCCATCGGGGAGGGCTTAGTTAGCAAAGGCTTAGAAGACTTAGAAAGGCTTAGAAAAGCTTAGAAAAGCTTAGTTAGGCTTAAACGCCACATATAAAGAACATGAAATACTACTTAATAGTTGGCGAGGCATCGGGCGACCTGCATGCCTCGCATCTTATGAAGGCTCTGCTCAAAGAAGACCCTGAAGCTGAGTTTCGCTTCTTCGGCGGCGACATGATGTCGGCAGTCGGAGGCACACGCGTGCGCCACTACCGCGAACTGGCGTACATGGGCATCATCGCCGTACTGCTCCACCTGCGCACTATTCTGCGCAACATGGCGTTCTGCAAGCGCGACATCGTGGAGTGGCGGCCCGACGCCGTGATTCTTGTCGACTATCCGGGCTTCAACCTCAAGATTGCGAAGTTCGTTCACGAGCATACCAAGATACCGGTCTACTACTATATCTCGCCGAAGATATGGGCGTGGAAAGAGTATCGCATCAAGGAGATAAAGCGCAACGTCGACGAGCTGTTCTCGATACTGCCCTTCGAGGTGCCGTTCTTCGAGCAGAAGCACCACTACCCTATTCATTACGTGGGCAACCCGACGGCTGAGGAGGTGCGCCTGTTCCGCGCAGCGTACAACGTATCGGGCGAGGAGTTCCGTCGTGAGCACGGGCTCGACGAGCGTCCTATCATAGCGCTGCTCGCGGGAAGCCGCAAGCAGGAGATTGCGGGCAATCTGCCGCAGATGATTGCTGCGGCGCGCGGCTTCGGTGGCTATCAGTTAGTGCTTGCCGCGGCGCCGGGCATCGACGCCGAGTTCTACGACGCATTCATCGGCGGAAACGACGTGCACGTGGTGCGCGGCGAGACCTACGCTCTGCTCTCACATGCCGACACGGCGCTCGTGACGAGCGGCACAGCGACGCTCGAGACGGCGCTCTTCCGCGTGCCGCAAGTGGTATGCTACAACACGGCGCTGCCTAAGCTGGTGGGCTTCTTGCGACGCCTCGTGCTGAAGGTGAAGTATGTGTCGCTGGTGAACCTCATCGCCGACCGCGAGGTGGTGCCGGAGCTGGTGGCCAACACGTTCTCGGAGGCAAACATCGCCGAACAGCTCAAGCGCCTGCTACCCGACGGCGCAGCGCGCAGAGAGATGCTCGAGGGCTACGAGGAGGTGTGGCGGAAGATTGGCGAGGACAGTCCGTCGGAGCGCACAGCGAAGGAAATGGTCTTAAAAGTAAAAAAGTAAAAAAGTAAAAAAGTAAAAGGGTAAAAAAGTAAAAGGGTAAAAAGTAGCGGAGGTCTCCGGCCTTCGCAGCAAGCTACGTCGACAATAAAAAATGCATTTATTGATGCTGCGGAGGCCGGAGACCTCCGCTACTAAGACTATAAAAAAATGCATTTTTGTACTGCGGAGGCCGGAGACCTCCGCTACTAATCATGCAAATATAGTACAAGCAAACTTCCGCGAAAAAACTCATTCTAGAGATTTGGAAACCGCAAAACGAGCGTTTTCGCTGCTGTTCTTCACTCTAAAATCATAAAAATTGAGACTTTTCGATGTAAAACGATAGGTTTTGCATTGTATTTCCTATCACTTTACCCTGTAATTCGATAGACTTTACACGGTAAAACCTATGCTTTTACCGTGTAAAGTCTATCGAAAAGTTTGATTTCTCCTAAGCTAAAATTGCACACTTTCGCAATTATCGCCACAACGCTTTGTAAGCCAAACGCTTACAACTGCACGCTCAAAACTCACGAAAAATGCACAAAGGATTTTGTTTTTGATTTTTCGCGAATTATGAGCGCTTAAAAACTGCAAATATCGTCTCGGCAAAAACCATGCCAAAACCAATTAAAGGTACTTCTCCACAAAGCCCACCACCCTGCGCGCGTACTCCTCCTTATAGTCGGCATACGCATCGGCGTGCTTGCTGCCGTGCGCTATCCAGAGCGCCTTGGGCTGCGGCTTCGCCTCATAGAGCGGATAGACCATCCATGTAGGCACAAACGTGTCGTTGTCGCCATGAATGAAGAGCATCGGCTTCTGGCACTTCGCCACCTGCTTCAGCGGCGACGCCTCGTTGAAGCCCCAGCCGTACTTCGCCTTTACGACCCACGACGCCGTATACATCAGCGGGAAGTCGGGCAGCGAGAAGCGCGCCGAAATCTCGTTCGAGAACTCATCCCAAACACTCGTATAGCCACAGTCCTCCACAAAGCACTTCACGTACCGAGGCGTCTGCTCACCGCTGACGCACATCGTCGTGGCAGCGCCCATCGATATGCCGTGAACCACAAGGCGCAGCGAGTCGGCAGTCGTGCCGAACATCTCTGGCGCAAGGCTTATCCAGTGGAGCACGTCGAGACGGTCTTTCCATCCCATCTGTATCACCTCGCCGTCACTCTGCCCGTGCGCATAGAGGTCGGGCAGCAGCACGTTGGCGTTCATCTCGCGGTTGTAGATGCGCGCTATTGGCAGCATGCTTGTAGCGTTGTCGCCGTAGCCATGCACGAGCACAGCGGTGCGTCCCTCGGCATGTGGCGAACGCACGTAGAGGGCGTGGGCGCGCTTGCCGGTCTGCGGCATCACGACGAACGTGTCGCGCAGGGCGCCGGCGGCTTGCAGACTGTCGAGCCACGGCTTCACCTCGGGGAAGCGCTTCTCTATCTTCGACATATCCGAGTCGCGGGCGCGCTGAACACTCACAAGGGCGTAGTCGACGAGATAGAACGAGGCTGCCGTAACTATGGCAAGGAAGAGCGCAAAGGTGGCGCCAAGGGTGACGAATAACTTTTTATGTTTCATACTATCTATATATAGGAGGCTACTTGAGATACGGCTTCAGCACCTCAACCCACTTCAGGTATCCCTTGCCGAGCAGGTGCAGTCCGTCGTTGGTATACTCCGGGTTCATCACGTCGGTAGAAGGTATGACGAGCGACTTGTACACGTCGATGTAAGTTACGCCGTGGCGTGCGGCTACCGCCTTTATCTTCGCGTTGAGCGCAGGAATATCCTTCTTGCGGTCCATGTGACCCGAGAACTTGTTGAACTTAGGGTTCACCGGGAACACGCTCTGCACGTAGAGCTTCGTCGCGGGCGACTCGCGCTTCACGCGCTCCACAATCTTCTCCACGTTCTTCGCAATCTCGTCCATGCTCTTGCCGTGCGCAAAGTCGTTCGTACCGATGAGCAGGAATATCTTCGAGGGCTTACCCTTCGTGATGGTGCTCAGACGGTCGAGCACTCCCTGGGTGGTATCGCCGCTGATGCCACGATTCTTGGCGTACGGATTGCCCAACAGCTCAGCCCACTCGCCGCCGTTGGTGATGCTGTTGCCGAGGAAGATGATGTCGCTCTTGCTTGTAGGCAATGCCTCGAAGAGAGTGGCACGCTGATAATAGAATGTGGAGTGCTTCTGCTCCTGAGCCTGCATCGTGCATGCGCAGAACAGACTCAACATGATTAATAGTTTCTTCATAGTTCGTTATTTGTTTTAGCGCCGCATCAACCGGTATGCGGCAATGGTTTTTAAACATTTTCTTAACCTGTTTGACAAAAGTACGAATAAAAAACGAAAGGAGCTATTATTTTTTGCATCCTTTTGCACAAAAAACACAAAAACGAATAAGGCTTATTCGGCAAAAAATACTTAACTTTGCAGACGTTAAATCAAAGTGTAACTAATATATGGACGACTATCACGCGGAAAACCCGAATTTGTAATGCAGGAGGACGCTCTCACGATGCGGTCTCCCAAGCATTGTTTAACCCAAGGAGACAGCTTTTATGAGAACATACTGGAACACCAATTCTACCCTCAAACAAATTGAAGAGTGGCAGCCGAACTGCTGGATACAAGTTACATGTCCAACAGAAGAAGACCAGCAATTGCTGGAAGACAAGTTCAACATACCCGATTATTTCCTTTCCGACATCAGCGATACCGACGAACGTGCGCGTTACGAGTACGATGATGGTTGGATGCTTATCATCCTCCGTATTCCGTACGTGAAGGAGATACGCTCGCGCACGCCGTACACCACCGTGCCGCTCGGCATTATTCACAAGCGCGATGTCACCATCACCGTATGCTACTACGAGACGAACATGATGATCGACTTCGTGTCTTATCACCAGAAGCGCGGCGAGGGATTCACCGACTATGTTGACATGACATTCCGCCTTTTCCTTTCTTCTGCCGTGTGGTATCTGAAGCGTCTGAAGCAGATAAACACGCTCATCGAGAAGGCGAAGCACAATCTCGACCATAACGTGAACAACGAATCGCTTATCGCTCTCTCGCGTCTGCAGGACTCGCTCACCTACTTTGTCACCTCTATCCGCGGCAACGAAACCCTGCTCGCGAAGCTGAAGTTCAAACTGCAAGTGGACGAGTTGGACGCCGACCTCATCGAGGACGTAAACATCGAGATGTCGCAGGCTCGCGAAACGACCAATATCTACTCGGACATTCTCGAGTCGACGATGGACACCTACTCGTCTATCATCAACAACAACATGAACACCGTGATGCGTACGCTCACCTCCGTGTCTATCATCATGATGTTGCCGACGCTCATCTCCTCGTTCTTCGGCATGAACCTCATAAACGGACTCGAAGACTACCGCTTCGGCTTCATCGTGGCGATAATCATATCGGTTATTATCTCCGCACTTTCATGGATTATACTGCGCCATAAGCGACTGCTTTAAAGCAAAATGCAAAAATAAATTGCGTTTTTTGTCGCTATTCAAAATATTTTATTTAAGTTTGCAGTCTATAATAAAATGTGAGGATGTTGGCTCCGCGCCACATTCGTGTGAATTACCCTTATCATAAACTTAAAACAGTTAAATGATGGACTCTCAAGAAAACGCCCTGTTGCAAGGTGCACAAGAAGAGCAGAACGTAGAGCAGACAGCTGCCGACGTTCAGCCAGTAGAGAACACTAAAGTCTACAAAACCAAACAAGAAGTCGTTGAACGCCTTAAGGAAATCGCCGCAAGCGACAAGGCTCCTGTCAAGGACGAAATCGACCTTTTGAAGACGGTATTCTACAAACTCCACATCGCAGAGCGTGAAGCACGCCTGAAGGAATACATCGACGGCGGCGGAAACCCTGAAACATATCAGGTGGTACCCGACCAGGACGAGGAGACTTTCAAGGCTCAAATGGCTGTAATACGCGAGAAACGCGCGCAAATCATGCAGCAGCAGGAGGCCGAAAAGCAGGCCAACCTGGAGAAGAAACTCAAAATCATTGAGAAAATAAAGGCCATGACTACATCGCCCGACGAGGCAGGCAAGTCGTATAACGAGTTCAAGGAACTGCAGCAGCAGTGGAAGGACATCAAGAACGTGCCGGCTGACAAGGCTAACGAGCTTTGGCGCAACTATCAGTTATATGTAGAGCAGTTCTACGACCTGCTCAAGCTCAACTCTGAGGCTCGCGAATACGACTTCAAGAAGAACCTCGAGATGAAGACCAAGCTCTGCGAGGCTGCAGAGAAGCTCGCAGACGAGGAGGACGTCATCAGCGCGTTCCACCAGTTGCAGGAGCTGCACCAGCAGTATCGCGAGATAGGTCCGGTCGCAAAGGAGCTGCGCGAGGAGGTATGGGCACGCTTCAAGGCTGCGTCTACCGTAATCAACAAGCGCCACCAGCAGCACTTCGAGGACCTACGCGCTAAGGAGGAGGAGAATCTGGCTCGCAAGACCACTCTCTGCGAGAAGGTAGAGGAGCTCGGCAAGGTTGAGAACAAGGGCGCTGCCGACTGGGAGAAGCGCTCTAAGGAGATTATCGACATTCAGAACGAGTGGAAGACTATCGGCTTCGCTCCGCAGAAGATGAACGTGAAGATATTCGAGCGCTTCCGCGCTGCCTGCGACGACTTCTTCGGACGCAAGGCCGAATACTTCAAGGCGCTCAAGGTCACATTCTCTGAGAACATCGAGAAGAAGAAGGCACTCGTAGAGAAGGCGCAGGCGCTTGCCGACAGCACCGACTGGAAGGCTACAAGCGACAAGCTCATCGCGCTGCAGAAGGAATGGAAGACCGTAGGCATGGTTCCGAAGAAGATCGGCGACCAGCTCTGGCAGGAGTTCCTCGGCGCATGCAACAAGTTCTTCGAGGCTCGCAACGCAGCCGGCGCAGGACAACGCAACGAGGAGCACGCCAACCTCGAGAAGAAGAAGGGCATCATCGAGCAGCTTAAGGCGCTCGCAGAGAATGCTGCTGAGGCAACGAAGGAGAAGGTGCAGGCGCTCACAGAGGAATACAACAAGGTGGGACACGTGCCCTACAAGGAGAAGGACAAGCTCTACGAGGCTTATCACGAAGTGCTCGACCGCATCTACAAGGAGCTGAACATCTCTACAAAGCGCCGCCGTCTGAACGACTTCAAGGCTAACATCAAGAACGTGGCAAAGCGTGGCGAAGAGGCTCTCGACAACGAGCGCGGACGCTTGGCTCGCCGCTTCGAGCAGCTCAAGCAGGAGATTCAGACCTACGAGAACAACCTCGGCTTCCTCAACGCAAGCTCTAAGAAGGGCAACAGCCTTATCGACGAGATGAACCGCAAGGTGCAGCACCTGCGCGACGACCTCGAACTGGTTCGCCAGAAGATTAAGGCTATCGACGAGGAGAACAAGTAAAGATTAGTTCGGGAGGCTTAGAAAGGCTTAAGAAGGCTTAGAAAGGCCTAAAAAGGCTTAGGCTTAAGAAGGCTTAGAAAGGCTTAAGAAGGCTTAGAAAGGCTTAAGAAGGCT
>ENA-ORSA01001027-ORSA01001027.1-human-gut-metagenome-genome-assembly--contig:-NODE-1027-length-25951-cov-2.776220_pt1 | contig 25951 bp, 23 predicted proteins | sample MGYA00242179_ERZ509142 | MGnify/ENA primary metagenome ERZ509142 (study PRJEB26280, sample SAMEA2338659) | human gut metagenome | biome: human gut; feature: human-associated habitat; material: faeces... | reverse complement strand
GGCGCTTATGCAGGCGGTATCTTCATGAAAGCAACGCCTGCCGCTGCGCTCCTGAAAGAGGGTAATAACGCGGCGCTCATTCCGTACATCCTTGCCGCAATCGTCATCAGCGCCATCGTCGCCGGTATCTTCGGCATCATCATCGGCATTCCGGCGCTTCGCCTGCGCGGCGACTATCTGGCGATCATCACCCTCGGCTTCGGCGAGATTATCCGCGTGGTTCTGACGAACATCGACTCCGTGCTCGGCTTTGACTTCACCTACGGTGCGGCTGGTCTGAAGCGGATTCCCAAATTTTCTTCCGTAACGCTGGTCTTTATCTGCGTGGTGTTATCGTGCTTCTTCATCCACACGATGATGAAATCCAAGCACGGCAGGGCGATTCTCTCCATCCGCGACAACGAGATTGCATCCGAGAGTGTCGGCGTCAACACCACCTATTATAAGACGATGGCGTTCGTATTCTCGGCAATGCTTGCCGGTATCGCAGGCTGCCTGTACGCGGGCTATCTGGGCTCGCTGTATCCCTCGACGTTCAAGTTCATGAAATCCATCGAGATCCTCGTTATCGTCGTCCTCGGCGGCATGGGCTCAATGCTGGGCTCGATCGTCTCGGCGACGGTTCTGACGGTGCTGCCCGAGCTTCTGCGCTCCGTTGCGGACTACCGCATGGTCGCATACTCGCTGGCACTGGTTATTATGATGATCTTCCGCCCGAAGGGACTGTTCGGCAGTTACGATTTCTCGATGTCCCGCGTGCTGGAAAAAGGACTCAACTTTGTGTTCAGACCAGAACTGAGAAGCCGGAAGGAGGAGCAGAACGATGAGCAGAACTGAACGACCCAAGACAAAGCTTGTTCCGGTCCCTGCAACAAATATCATTCCGGAACGTGATATCGCGCTGCCCCCGATTCTCGAAGCGCGGCACCTCGGCATTGACTTCGGCGGCTTGAGCGCCGTCAGTGACTTCAACTTTGCCATCGGCAGAACTGAGATCGCTGGTCTGATCGGACCAAACGGCGCCGGCAAAACCACCGTTTTCAACTTACTGACCAAGGTCTATCAGCCGACGCGCGGCACGATCCTGCTCGACGGCATGGACACGGCAGGGAAGTCTACCATTCAGGTCAACCAGATGGGCATTGCCCGTACCTTCCAGAACATCCGCCTGTTCCGCGATCTGACGGTGCTGGATAACGTTCTGATCGGTCTTCACAACGAAACCAAGTACTCCCTTGCAACGGCGATGTTCCGCCTGCCGCAGTACTGGCGCAAGGAGCGCATCGCAAAAGAGCGCGCGCTGGAACTGCTTAGCATTTTCGACATGCAGGACCAAGGCTGGCTCGCTTCCGTACGGCGCGCAGAGAAGACTCGAGATCGTTCGTGCGCTGGCGACCAATCCGTGCCTGCTGCTGCTCGACGAGCCCGCTGCCGGTATGAACCCGTCCGAGACGAGCGAGCTGATGGACAACATCGTCCGCATCCGCGACATGTTCGGCATCGCGATTTTGCTCATTGAGCATGATATGAACCTCGTCATGGGTATCTGCGAGGGCATCTGCGTGCTGAACTTCGGCAAAATCATTGCCAAGGGTACGCCGGAGGACATTCAGGCGAACCCGGCAGTCATTGAGGCGTACCTCGGCAAAAAGAAGGAGGGTCAATAAATGCTGCTTTCCGTTGAAAATCTGCATGTCTACTACGGCGCGATTCACGCCGTCAAGGACGTGTCCCTGCATGTGCAGGAAGGCGAGATTGTGACCCTGATCGGTGCAAACGGCGCCGGTAAAAGTACGGTTCTGAATACGATTTCCGGTATTTTGAAGCCCAGAAGCGGCAAGATCCAGTTTATGGACCATTCTCTTGCAGGCGTTGCGCCCAATAAAATCGTTCAGACTGGTCTGGTCCAGTGCCCGGAAGGTCGGCGCGTGTTTGCCAGAATGACGGTCGAAGAGAATCTGGAAATGGGTGCGTATACCCGCCCAAATGCCAAGTTCGACGATAATCTGGCGCATGTCTACGAGCTGTTCCCGCGCCTGAAAGAGCGCCGCACGCAGGTCGGCGGCACGCTCTCCGGCGGTGAGCAGCAGATGCTTGCGATGGGAAGAGCCCTTATGAGCGAGCCGAAGCTTCTCATGCTCGACGAGCCGTCGATGGGTCTGGCGCCGTTGCTGGTCGAGCAGATCTTCGAGATTATCCAGAGTCTTCACAAGGCAGGCTCTACGATTTTGCTGGTCGAGCAGAATGCGCAGATGGCGCTTCAGATTGCAGACCGCGCGTATGTTCTCGAATCCGGACGCATTACGCTCTCCGGCACCGGCGCGGAGCTTATGGCGAGTGAATCCGTCAAACGTGCTTACCTCGGCGGCTGAAAAACCGCTTTAGCGAAACAAAAGAGCTGCGATTATTGTGGTCGCAGCTCTTTTCCTATATCAAATCAGAACTATTTTTTATTATTATTGTCTGGCTTGTCCAGCGACAGGTGGGAGAGGGGATTTGCCTCGGCGGCGATTTTCAGCTCGGTGCTTTCAATATGTGTGTAGATCTGCGTGGTGTTGAGATTTTCGTGTCCCAGCACTTCCTGCAGCGTTTTTAGATCAACGCCGTTTGAGAGCATCAGTGTTGCCGCCGTGTGGCGCAGCTTGTGCGCAGAAAATTGCGAAGCATCCAGCCCCGCAGCAAGCAGATGCTTTTTGACCAGCCGGTGAACTGCGGAGACGCTGATCCGGTTGCCGTCGCGTGAGCCGAACAGCGCCCGGTTATCAGACAGAATGATCTGTCTGCGCTCGATCAGGTAGCGGTCGATGGCTTTGCGGCAGCTTGCGCCCATATAGACAATGCGCTCTTTGTTGCCTTTACCAACTACACGCAGACGGTCGTCATAAACATCCGTCAGATTGAGCCCTACGAGCTCTGAACGCCGGATGCCGCAGTTCAGAAAGATCATGAGTATCGCGAAATCCCGCGCCTGATTTGGCCCCTGGACGGCTTTCAGAAGCGTTTTGGATTCGTCGAGCGATAAGTATTTCGGTAAACTTTTACGGATTTTTGGGAACTCAATGTCCTTGACCGGATTTTCCGTGATCTGCTTGGTAGACACCGTCAGATAGTTGTAAAACGCCTTAATGGCCGAGAGCTTTCTGGCGCGCGCGGCGGAGCCGATGCCGTTGTCTCCGGAAGCAGCTTCCGGATTTTCGCGATCGTTCGCGAGATACGACAAAAAGTCAAACACCTCGGAGGTCGTGATTGAGCGGATGAAGTCGAGCCCGAGGTCCTTGATTGGAATATCGTCGAGCGGCGTTTTGTACGGCAGCTCTTCGCGCATGAGCCGGACGAAACGCAGGAACATCCGAAGATCAAGATAGTATTCCGAAACCGTCCGGCGCGACTGGCCCTTGACCGTTTCGTGATAGGATAAGAAATTGCGCAGCTCCTGCGGCGCGTCATTGTAGGTTTCCATAAGACCTCCTGTATAGCAGTCGAAACGAACTAAAAGCTGTCTGGTTAGCCTGATTTTTAAAATCTCCTCCTTGAACGCAACAAAATTTTTATTTTGTTGCGTTGGTAAGGGCTCAAATAAAAGAGGCATTGTAGGCCCCTTCCCAAAGCAACAAAATGGCGGTTTTGCAGCGTTAGCTCATGCTCCAAACTTACTGCCAAGCAATGAGCAACTCATTTACTTGCTATTATACTCGGCTCAGGCTGATTGTCAAGCGACGTGCGCAATCGCGGTCAGCTTGACAGGCGAAATATTCCGTGTACCCGGAGGGCAACCGAAATCGCACCGCGATTCCGGCATGGGCGTATTTCGCGACATGGAAAAAAGAATGTTTACGAGCAGTGAAAATGCAAAGGCCTTCCCCGCTGAAAATTCGAATTAGGGATTGACAGAAGTGGACTATTGCGATAGTTTACTTATAGACGATTGCAATAGTCTGTAGGTTCTGTATGAAACTGTTTGATTCCGAGTGGAAAGTCATGGACGAGCTGTGGGAAAACGGCGATCTGAGCGCAAAGGAGCTCTCACAGCGTCTGAATTCGTGCGTCGGCTGGAACAAGAATACCACGTATACAGTAATTAAAAAATGTGTGGACAAGGGCGCAATTGCGCGGCTTGAGCCAAATTTCATCTGCCATGCGCTCATTTCCCGGCGCGAAGAGACACAGGCGCTTCTGGACCGGGCGTTTGACGGCTCAGCAGAGCTCTTGATGGCGTCACTTCTGGGCCAGGAAACCTTGTCGCCCGAAACGCTGGAGCGGCTGCGCCGGATGATTGAGGAGCAGGACGTATGACGCTGATGAAGCTTTCGGCTTGCGGCAGTGCGTGCATTCTGACGGTTCTCTGGGCCGTTGGCGCAGCAGGGCTTACGCTCTTTTTCCTGCTCGGCTATTTGCGCACGCTGCGGGCGCTTTCCGGTGCAAGACAAGCGCCGGACGCCGGCATCTGGCTCTCTTCCTGCGGGCTCCGGTTTCATAGAACGATCTCCATTCGTTTACTGGATGATGCGCGCACCCCGCTGACCTACGGGCTTGGCCGGCCTGTGGTTGTGCTGCCGGAGCATCTGGAAACAGATGCGCGGCGGAGAATGTACATTCTCACACACGAACTCGTGCATATCCGGTCGCTCGACTGTCTGCGAAAGTGGCTGCTGACATCGGCGCTCTGCGTCCATTGGTTCAATCTGCTGGTTTGGCTGATGGTTTACACGGCAAACCGCGATCTGGAGCTTGCCTGCGACGGAACCGTTCTTCGCCTGCTCGGAGATGGCAGCCGGAAAGCTTACGCTGGCGTGCTGCTGGAATTTGCGGCGCGGAAGCGGCCGGATCTGGCGTTTGGCAGCGGCTTTGACCAGACTGCTGCCGAGGAACGGATCCATCATATTATGAAATACAGAAAGACTTCCTATTGTATCTTACTGATTACCGTGCTGACGCTGACACTGAGCTTTACCGTGTTTGCGACGCAGGCACCGGCGCAAAAAGAGGCGCCATCCCCTGCTGCATCTGCGGCGCTGACACTGAATGCTGCTGCCGCGAAGCCCGAACAGGCGCAGTTGACAGCTGTAGACGCCCCGGTCTCTGCGCAAATGGACGCTTCCGACGAAGAAGTGCAGGCTGCGGACTGGACGTGGCCGTGCGGGAATCACAGCGCAAAGGTTCTGATGGGCTTTGGCTCGCGGAAGAACCCGAGCACCGGGAAAACCGCAATGCACTTTGGCACAGATTTAGATGTAGAGACAGGCACGCAGGTCCTCGCCACCGCGCAGGAAACGTCAGCTTCGCGGACTACACGCCGGATGGCGGCTATCGGGTCATTGTTGACCATGAAGCCGGCTATCAGACGGTCTACCAGCATCTGAGTTCCCTGTCTGTCGGCGAGGGCGATGTAGTGGAGCAAGGTCAGCTGCTGGGGTTATCCGGCGCTTCCGGCTGGGTCACCGGACCGCAGCTGCACGTCGCGCTTCTGAAAGACGGCGATTATCTCGATCCCCTGCTTTTCATGCAGCGCTGGACGCCTGTCACACAAACAACCAGAATCACCAAACGGGCTGGCGCTCTGCCAGCTCGTTTTGACATTTCTTCCAGGCAAAATCGAGCGGATTGTTCCAGAATTTGTTCACGAAAAATTTTCCGCCTGTTCACAAGTACGGAATATTTTTCGTTTCGAAGCGGAAAAAAGTTCCGTTCGATGTGAGGTTGATGTCTGAAATTGTTGGATTTTTCTTAAAACTGTCGAACTGCAAAAAAATCAATCATGTTTTTCGTGGAAGTCGACAACAGAAAAGCCGGAATTTCGGCGACTTATTTTTTGACAAGGGAATAAGTTGGAATGAAAATTGCATGTAGATAAGTGAGAAGCAATTCTCAAAAAAATAAAAAGGAGAAGTAAAATGAAGAGAAGCACATTCCAGCACGTTCTTGCAATGATTGCATGCCTTGCAATCTTCTGTGCGTGCCTCGCCGGCTGCTCGAGTAAGACCTCGAATTCCGGTGAACCCGCAGCTACCACGGAGACCAGCAATGGTTCTGCCGAGACTGCTGCAACTGAATCCACCGGCGGCTACAAGGAAACCGTCACGGTCGCCCTGCCCGAGGATATCACGAACCTCGACGTTCAGGAGTCCAACGCAACGATGAACCTCGTTATCCAGCAGTGCATCCATGATCCGCTGATCAAGCTCTCCGCCGACGGCCAGAGCTTTGAGTGTAAGGTTGCTGAAAGCTACGAGCAGACCTCCGATACCACCTGGCAGTTCAACATCCGCAAGGGCATCAAGTTCCACAACGGCAACGAGCTGACCGCTGACGACGTTCTGTTCACCTTTGAGCGTGCCAACAACTCCGGCGCTGCCAACGACAAGGTCGCTATGATCACCGCTGTCAACAAGATCGACGACTACACGGTTGAGATCGTTCTGGAAGACCAGATCAGCGATATCCTTTATTATATTGCGTATCCGACGCTCGGCATCCTGAACAAGGCTGCCGTGGAAGCGGACGAAGCAAACGGCTACACCATCGGCTGCGGCCCGTACGTCTTCGATTCCTGGTCGAACGGCAACAACATCACCATGCATGCATTTGAGGACTACTACGGCGGCGTCAAGCCCACCAAGAACCTGACCTTCCGTATTATGCCCGAAGCTTCCTCCCGTGTTATCGCGCTTCAGACCGGTGAGGTCGACGTCTGCATCGATCCTCCCGCAATCGAGCTCAGCCACATCGCAGAGGACTCCAACCTGTCTCTTCTGCAGGTTTCCTCTGAGCGTATGCACTACCTTGCGTTCAACATGAGCGGCGAGCCGTTCGGCAGCAACCAGAAGCTCCGTCAGGCTATCGCTATGGCGATCAACAAGGACAACATCATCACCGTCGCTTCTGAAGGCCTCGGCACTCCGGCTGTCACCTTCTTCAGCCAGGGCTTCGGCTACTATGACGGCTATGATCCGTATCCCTACGATGTAGAAAAGGCAAAGGCTCTGCTGGCTGAGGCTGGCTATCCCGATGGCCTGACCTTTACGCTTTACTATGCAGGCAGCCTGAAGGAACTCATGAGCCAGGTTATCCAGTCCAACCTGAAGGAAATCGGCGTCAACGTCAACATCGAAGAACTTGAGACCGCTGCTCTGAAGAGCAAGCTCAAGGAAGGCGACTACGAAGCTTGCGTTTATGCCTGGGCAAACGACTCCGCGGGCCCGGACAACAACGTCCGTCCGCTGTTCAGAACCGGTTCCAGCTCCAACAGAACCCATTACTCCGACGAATACATCGACAACCTCATGGACGAAGCTCTGAAGGAGACCGACTCCGACAAGCGTCTTGAAATGTACAAGGAAATCCAGACCTACATCCTCGATGCCTGCCCCATCGTCCCGTGCTTCTACGAGACCATCAGCGTCGGCACCAACGCCAAGCTGCAGGGCTTCCAGCCGGACACCTCCGGTCTGCATCGCTTCTATGACTGCTACATCGAGCAGTAATATTGGGGCTTCATACAAAACCTAAGCAATGCGAAATCGCAAGGGCCTACAGGAAACTGTAGGCCCGCGCGTTCCGATTCGCGCCACACACGAAAGGGGCAGACATGTATAAGTATATTCTCAAGCGCCTTGTGCTTCTGATTCCCGTCATCATCGGTGTTTCGCTTCTGGTGTTCTCCATCATGGACATTGCCGAGGGCGATCCGGTCTACCAGATCGTCAGTGAAACCGCCAGTGAAGAGGTCATTGAAGCGACGCGCGAGGCCTATGGCCTGAACGATCCGTTTTTAGTCCGCTACGCCCGCTATATGATCAATCTCTGCAAAGGCAGCATGGGCACCTCCTACATTACCAAGCAAGACGTTTTCAAAACCTATATGGAATTGCTTCCGAACACCGTGAAGCTTTCTCTCCTGGCTGTTGTGATTGCCATCATCGTTTCCATTCCATTGGGCATCAACGCGGCCATTCACCAAAATACCTGGGCTGACACAGGAAGTATGTTCACTTCCCTGCTGTTCGTTTCCATGCCGCAGTTCTGGCTGGGCCTGCTGCTGATGCTCGCGTTCGCGCTGAAGCTCGGCTGGTTCCCCTCCGGCGGCAACGAAGACGGCCTGAAGAGCCTGATCCTGCCGGCATTTACCGTTGGTATCGGCCTTGCGGCTCTGATGACTCGTACCACGCGCTCTTCGATGCTCGAAACCATCCGTCAGGATTACATCACGACGGCAAAGGCCAAGGGCGTCAGCAATAAAAATGCAATTTATCATCATGCGTTCAAGAACGCTCTGATTCCGATTGTCACCGTCGGCGGCATGCAGCTGGCCCAGGTGCTCGGCGGCAGCGTTCTGGCCGAGACGGTGTTCTCTTACCCCGGCGTCGGCCGTCTGATTGTCCAGTCGATCGAGCGTCGCGATATCCCCATGGTAACCGGTGCACTGATTCTGACGACGATCATCGTCAGCGTCGTGAACCTCGCAACCGACATTGTTTACGCGTTTATCGATCCGCGTATCAAGTCCCAGTACGCAAGAAAGTGAGGCCTACAGATGAAGCAAAAAACTCATGCGGCAGAGCATACCGAAGAGCATGCACAGAGCCGCAGCATGATGCAGGAGGTCTGGCGCCGGTTCAAGAAGAACAAGGGCGCTGTGGTCGGTCTTTGCATCTTCCTGGTGATCTGTGTTCTGGCAATCTCTGCCGGCTTCGTTTATGATTACGACACCCAGGTCGTTGGCGGCGACGTGACGCAACGTTTGCAGTCTCCGAGCTGGGAACACCCGTTCGGCACCGATGAAATGGGCCGTGACATTTTGATCCGCGTCATCTATGGCGCGCGCTATTCTCTGTCTGTTGGCGTTGTGGCCGTTGCCATCGCGCTGGTGATCGGCGTTTCTCTTGGCGCTCTGGCTGGTTACGTCGGCGGCATCACCGAAAATATCATCATGCGTATTACCGATATTTTTATCGCAGTCCCCAATATCCTGCTTGCCATCGCCATCGTCTCTGCTATGGGCCAGAGCACACTCAACCTGATGATCGCCGTCGGCATCTGTTCTTCTGCATCGTTCGTTCAGATTTCCCGTGCGGCAGTTCTGACGGTCCGCAACAACGAATATGTGGAAGCAGCACGTGCCATCGGCTCGAACAGCTTTCACACTGTCTTCTCCCACATTCTGCCGAACTCCCTGGCTCCGATCATTGTCCAGGCGACGCTTCGTGTCGGCGCGTCGATCATTTCCGCTTCCTCTCTGAGCTTCCTCGGCATCGGCGTTCCGCTGCCTGCTCCTGAATGGGGCGCTATGCTCTCCGGTGGCCGCGCTTATATCCGCGACTACTCCTACATGACGCTGTTCCCGGGCCTTGCGATCATGCTGACCGTTGTCTCGTTGAACCTTGTCGGCGACGCACTGCGCGACGCGATCGACCCGAAACTGAAGAAATAGGGAGGCCTTTCGAATGAATAAAGAAGAACACAAGACATCCGATGTCGAAGAAATTCTGAATATCAAAGACCTCGTTGTCGATTATGAAACAGAAGACGGTATCATTCACGCGGTCAACGGCGTGAGCCTGACGCTTGGAAAAGAGCGCACGCTCGGCCTCGTCGGTGAGACCGGCGCCGGCAAAACCACGACGGCCCTCAGCGTTCTGAACCTGATCCCGAACCCTCCCGGAGTCATCAAGAACGGTGAAATCCTGCTGAACGGCAAGGACGTTCTGAAAATGACAGAAAAAGAGCTCGAAGCCATGCGTGGCAGCGACGTTGCAATGATCTTCCAGGATCCGATGACGGCGCTGAATCCGGTCGATACCGTCGGCCAGCAGATCGCCGAGACGATTCTGCTCCACAACGAAGGCATTTCCAAGAAGGAAGCCATGAAGCGCGCGGGCGAAATGCTCGAGGTTGTCGGCATTCCGGCAAGCCGCGCAAGCGAATATCCCCACCAGTTCTCCGGCGGCATGAAGCAGCGTGTTGTCATCGCCATCGGCCTTTCCTGCAACCCCAAGCTTCTGATTGCCGATGAACCGACCACGGCGCTCGACGTGACGATTCAGGCGCAGATTCTGGACATCATGCAGAACCTCAAAAAGCAGTACCAAACCTCCATGATCATGATCACACACGATCTCGGTATCGTGGCAAAGGTCTGCGACGAGGTCGCTGTCATGTACGCAGGACGCATTGTGGAGTATGGCTCGCGATATCTTCAAGCGCACCAAGCATCCCTACACCGAGGGTCTGTTCGATTCCCTGCCCAACATCAAAGAGCGTTCGGCGCGTCTGAACCCGATTCCGGGTCTGGTTCCCGATCCCACGGTTGTGCAGCCCGGCTGCGCCTTTGCTCCCCGCTGCCGCTACGCAACGGAAGCCTGCAAAATGGCGGTTCCGGAGCTTCGCTGCATGGGGAACGGCCACTATGTCGCCTGCAGCGCCTACGACGACCCGAACTTCAAAATCCGGAAAGGAGAGAAAGTAGATGGCTGAGAAACTGCTCGAGGTCAAGCACCTGAAAAAATACTTTGACACGCCGCGCGGCAAGCTCCATGCGGTGGACGACGTCTCCTTTTCCATCGAAAAAGGCAAGACCCTTGGCGTGGTCGGTGAATCCGGCTGCGGCAAATCCACGACGGGCCGCTGTATTCTGCGCCTGATTGAGCCGACCTCCGGCGAGGTCATCTTCAACGGCCAGGATATCACAAAGCTGCACCCGCGCGATATGAAGGCGCTGCGCAAGGATATGCAGATCATCTTCCAGGATCCCTACGCTTCTCTGGACCCCAGAAAGACGATCAGCCAGATCATCAGCGAGCCCATCATCATCAACAAGATCCTGACCAACAAGCAGGACGTTGAAGACCGCGTACATGAACTGATGGATACCGTCGGCCTTGCCCAGCGTCTGGTCAACACCTATCCGCACGAGCTCGACGGCGGCCGCCGTCAGCGTGTCGGCATTGCCCGCGCACTGGCACTGAATCCCAAGTTCATCGTCTGTGATGAGCCTGTATCTGCACTGGACGTCTCCATTCAGGCCCAGATTCTGAACCTTTTGCAGGATTTGCAGGAGAAGATGGAGCTGACGTTCATGTTCATCACGCATGATTTGAGCGTTGTCAACCACTTCTCGGACGATATCGCCGTCATGTACCTTGGCCAGCTCGTGGAGAAGGCGCCGGCGGAAGAGCTCTTTGCCCATCCCCTGCACCCGTACACCAAGGCGCTGTTCTCGGCAATCCCGATTCCGGATCCCGACGACCAGTCCGAGCGTATTATTATCAAGGGCGAAATTACCAGCCCGATCAATCTTCCGGACGCGTGCCACTTTGCTCCGCGCTGCCAGTACTGCGAGGAAAACTGCCATCATGGCAATCCTGCGCTCGTGGAAGTGCGCCCGAATCACTTCGTGGCCTGTTCCTGCGTGGAGGAAATCAACGCGCTCTGAGCGCGCGTGCTCCGGCACGTGTCCCCCACGGACAACTGCTGAAATGGGGGTTCATCTGATTCATGCAGCTTTTTAAATTCGCAACGCAAATACAATCCGAGCAGCCGGTTGCAAGCATCATCATCTCAGTTGCGCTGATGCTGATTGCTGGTTTTCTGCTGACGCGTGTGACAAAGCTCCTGCGTCTTCCGAACGTGACGGCCTACATAGTAGCCGGTATCCTCATTGGACCGTATTGCCTCAATCTCGTGCCGCAGCGCTTTATCGACGGGACCTCGTTCCTGTCCGATATCGCGCTGGCGTTCATCGCTTTCTCGACCGGCGAGTTTTTTAAGCTCGACGTGCTCAAGAAAAACGGCATGAAGGTTGTGTGGATCACGGTTTTTGAGTCTGTGCTGGCTTCCCTGCTCGTCTTCGTTCTGACGTTTTTCATCCTGCACATGGATCTGGCGTTTTCCATCGTGCTCTCGGCCCTTGCCTCGGCAACGGCACCGGCGTCTACGATGATGACCATCCGCCAGACCGGCGCAAAGGGCGACTTTGTCGATACGCTGCTTCAGGTTGTCGCGCTGGATGATGTGGTGGGCCTGGTTCTCTACTCGGTCGCCATTTCCATCGCGCTTGCAAGCCTCAGCGGCTCTCAGGGCTTCTCGTTCCAGACAATCGGCAAGCCGATTCTCCTGAATATGCTGACGCTTTTCATCGGCGCCTGCTTTGGCCTTGCGATGAAGCTTTTCATGCCGCAGAGCCGTTCAACTGACAATAAGCTGATCATTTCTGTTGCGCTGCTGTTCGCATTCTGCGGCGTATGTGTGCTGCTCGACGTGTCCCCGCTGCTCGGGTGCATGATCATGGGCACGGTTTACACGAATATCGCAGAAAACGACAAGCTCTTCAAGCAGCTTGGCTACTTCAGCCCTCCGATTCTGCTTCTGTTCTTCGTGCGTTCCGGCATGAATTTCAAGCTCGATGCGCTCTTCAACGCGTCTGGCGACCTTGACGGCGTGCCGCTGATTGTGGTAGGCGTGTCCTACTTCTTGGTTCGTATCGTCGGCAAATATGTCGGTGCTTGGTTCGGCTGCTTTGTTGTCAAAAAAGATAAGCTGGTGCGGAACTATCTGGGCCTGGCCCTCATTCCGCAGGCAGGCGTCGCCATCGGTCTTGCCGCGCTTGGCGCGAGAACGCTTGGCGGAACCATGGGCAGCGATCTGGAGACAATTATCCTCGCGTCCAGCGTTCTTTATGAACTGCTCGGTCCCGGCTGCGCGAAGCTTGCCTTGTACCTCTCCAAATCCTATTCCACAAGGCTCGAGGATGTCGCGGTTGTGGAAGAGGTTACGGAGAGCGGCGAACGGAAAACGGAGGCGCAGCTTCTCATTGAGCGAATCCGCAAAATCCAGACGGAGCTTCCTCCCCTGCCTGCCCATGGCGAGACAACAGAGGAGGAAGAGGCCGCGTTTATGGAGGCTGCGGAGGAGCAGTATGCCTGCAATATGCAGATGTTGCGGCGACATTCTTATCTTAGGAGGTAATCATCGTGACGCATGATTATTTGGCGTCGCTGCTGGGCCCCTGGGCGTCGCAGCTGACGCTGGGCGCAATTGTTCTGCGCGTGACACTGGCCGTGCTGCTCGGCGCCATCATTGGCTGCGAGCGCTCAAGCAAGCGCCATTCTGCGGGCCTTCGGACGTTTATGCTGGTCAGCTTGTCGACGGCTTCGATCATGATCATTGATCTTTGCATCATCGCAAATACCCCGTGCCAGGTGCCGTTGCTTTCGGCGTCTGCCATCATCGGCACGGCCATGATCAGCGGCAACTCGATCCTTTTCAGCTCCAAGAACCAGATCAAGGGTCTGACGACCTCGGCTGGTCTCTGGGCCTGCGGCATCATTGGCCTTGCGGCCGGCGCAGGATTCTATACGCTTTCGATTCTGCTGTTTCTGTTCCTGCTTTGCAGCATCTCCTGGTTCCCGGTTCTCGAAACCTACCTCAAGGATCGTTCGAATCACTTTGAGGTGCATCTGGAACTCAAGAGCAAGACGGATCTGGCAAGCTTTGTCTCAACGGTCCGTGCCCTCGGTATCCAGATTGAAGACATTGAGTCGAACCCTGCGTATCTCAATTCCGGTCTGAGCGTGTATTCCGTTTCATTTACGGTCAACAGTGCGGAGCTCAAGCGGTACAAAAAGCACCGCGAGATCATTGACGCGCTGCGCTCGCTCGACTATGTATACTACATTGAGGAGATGAACTGACATTTGACCGTCAAAAAACGGCCAGATGTGGTATCATATGCGTCAGAGGATCATCACTGAATCATTGCACAAAACAAGGAGTCCAGTATGAACGCGTTTCCAACCGATGCGCATCTGCATATCACCGTCGAGCCGCGCCTGACGCGGCACCTGTCCCAGACAATCCAAACGGTCGAACTGCTTGAATTGAATGCCGAGGGACTGTATGAGTATCTGGCGCAGGCCGCAGAGGCCAACCCCATGATGCTTGTCCAGCGTACCCCCCTGCCGGAGCTTCCGCTTCATGCCCGCTGCGAGGGCTTTGACGTCGGGGACCTTGGCATGCATGACGAGCAGGAGCTCGGGGCGTATCTTCGCCGCCAGCTCGCGTTTTTGAAGCTGCGTAAAGAGAAGGCGCGCATCGCGGCGTACCTTGTCGAATCGCTCGACGAAAACGGTTTTTTCCGGGAGGACTGCGCTTCGGCAGCGCGCGAACTTGGCGTGAGCGAGGCGGCGGTAAAAGATGCGTTGGAGACGGTTCAGTCGCTGGAGCCTGCCGGAATCGGCGCTCGCAGCTTGCAGGAATGCCTCCTGTTGCAGCTCCGGCGTCTTCCCCAGCGCAATGCGCTGGCCGAAAGAATTGTCGGTATGCACTGGGAGCTGTTTCTGCGCAGGCCGCGCGCCGGTATGCTGGCAGGTTTCCTTGACGTGCCGCAGGAAAAGGCCGAACAGGCACTTGCTTTGATTGCTGATCTCAATCCGAGACCTGCCAACGGCTTTTCCCACGACGATCCACAGTATGTCATCCCTGATGCCTATCTCATAAACGGCGAAGACGGTCTTCACGTGCAGCTTGTCGACAGCTGTACGCTGACGATCGACGAGTCGTATCCCAGTCTCTTTGCCGATACCGATGACGCGCAGGTTCGCCAGTTCCTGAGCCAGTGCGCCTATCAGGCAGGCAGACTGCAAAGCAGGCTGTTTTATCGGAACGCCCTGCTGCAGAAGATTCTGCTGGTTGCTGCGCAGCAGCAGGCCGCGTATTTTGTCGGCGGCGAGAAAAAGCCGCTGCGGCAAAAGGACGTTGCCGCATTGCTCGGCGTCAATGTGTCGACGATCAGCCGGGCCATCCAGGGAAAGTACATTTCTGTCGATGGCCGCTGCATTCGCGTGCGCGAGCTGTTTTCCCGTCCAAGCGCCGGGAACCGGGCGCGCTCCACGCACAGCATCCAGCAGCAAATTCTTGCGCTCATTGAGGCGGAGGACCCGCAAAGGCCTCTGAGCGATCAGAAAATTCACGAACAGCTGGCGCAAAGCGGCGTTGCCGTCTCACGCCGTCTGATTGCAAAATACCGCGCGCTGGCGCAGATTCCGCCGGCCTACGCAAGAAAAATCACGCGTGAAAGCACGGGCCGGAACGTGGTTTCGGCCGGAGGAGAGAAAGAATGAACGTATACGATTTTGATGAAACCGTATTTACCGGCGACAGCGAAGACCATTTTTTTGCTTATTTAGAAAAAAAACCGGGTTTCCGTCTGGTCAACTGGAAATATAAATGCTATAATTTCTTAGTTAACAGCAAGCTCATGACCAAAACAAAGGCGCGTCAGCACCAGTATGCCTTCCTCAAGCGGATGGAAAATCTCGAGCAGACGCTCGAAGATTACTGGGATACGCAGATCAAGTTTATGAAGCCCTGGTACCTCAAGGCAAAGCGCGACGACGATATCATCGCCAGCGCAACGCCGGAATTTTTGATGGTTCCGATTATGAAGCGGCTGAGGCTCAAGAACCTGGTTGCAACCGACATGGACCCGAAAACCGGCAAAATCAACGGCGAGTTCGCCGCAGGCCCCTACAAGGTCGACGCCTATGTCAAGAAGTTCAAGCTCGAGGACATGGACAATTTCTACAGTGACTCTTATGTCGACAATGATCTTGCCGTACACGCCAAGCACGCGTTTGTCGTCTATGGCGATGATCAGATTGCCGAGTGGAATGAATATTTTAAGACCCATAAGAAAAAATAACCCGTTTGGATTTCTCTTGGAAAGGAGAAAAGAATATGCTCAAAACCAATCAGGACCGGCTTGTGATGCAGAGCGTGCTCGGTGAAATCCAGCACCCGACGGTCAAGGAGCTTCCCGTCCGGCTCGACTGCGACGGCGTGGCCCACACCCTGCCGAATACCGGCTCCATTACGTATAATGTCAAGCTTGGAGACAGCGTGTATGGCCTGGCCGGCGACCACATTGAGCCTGGCGTTACCATCAAGAACCACAATGCCGCGCGGGAAAACGAGGCACTGAATGTCCTTTCGTGCATCGGAAACGATGCGGTTGTCGTCTCTGGCGACGCGAAGGGCGCGAAAGGCTTTGTCACCGGAACGCACGGCGGCGTGGAGCATGTGCTGATCTACTTTGCACGCGAGGACCTTGAAAAGATGGTCATCGGTGACAAAATTCAGGTCCGCGCCTATGGCCAGGGCCTCAAGCTTCTGGACTATCCGCAGGTTTCTGTGATGAACTGCGACCCGCGGGTGCTGGAGAAGATGAACATTACCGAGGAAAACGGAAAGCTCCGGGTTCCGGTAGCAGCCATCTCCCCTGCTTATCTGATGGGCAGCGGCTACGGCGAACCGACCGCTTGCTTTGGCGATTACGATATCATGACCGAGGACTGGGATGAGATTGTCCGGCAGGGGCTTGACCATCTGCGCTTCGGCGATATCGTCCTGCTTCAGAACTGCGACACGACCTGCGGCCGCGGCTATCTCACCGGCGCGCAGACCATCGGCGTCGTTGTCCACAGCGACTGCATCCGCATGGGTCACGGTCCCGGCGTTGCAACGCTGCTGACCAGCAAAACAGAAATTTTTGAGCCGGTGCTCACCCCGTCTGCCAACCTTGCGGATATGATGGGCGTGTAAGGCTCTGCTGCGAAAATCCATGACAATCAGAACGTGTGAAAAACTGATACGGCGACTTCTCACCGCGCTTCTGCTGGCTACAATGATGGCCGGCAGCTGCGCGGCGCTTCGCACGCGGATGGAAATCCGCATCGGCGTGAGCGAGCAGATGGCGCCGTACCAGTTTTTGGACAATCAGGGGCAGCTCGCCGGTATCCACTATGATCTGCTGAAGAGTCTGGAAATCGGCTCAGACGACAGCGTGAGCGTCCTGTATTTTGATTCGGAGGATGCCTGCCTCGAGGCTCTGGAAGACGGCGAGGTAGACGCGGTACTCTCCTATCGCCTGCCGGCAGAGCTGTCTTATGCGCAGTGGGCAACGGAACCGCTGACCACGCTCAAGCTCTGCGCCATCTCCAAAACCGGCTCGTTGGAAGATGCGGAAAAAGAGGGACAGGTTGCCGCCTTTGAATACGGGACGGTCAATTATTCCTACTTGCAGCATTTGGACGCCACGAGTTATCTTGCTGTCGGCAGCCAACGCCAGATTTTGCAGGCGCTCGAAGATGGCCGCGCGGACGTTGCCATCGGATTTGAAGACGCGCTTTTATATCAGCTCGAGCAGTCCGGCGAGAGTGATGAGTTTACGGTGCTGCGCTCCTATCTCGGCGAGGTCAGCTACCGCCTTGTCGTCCATCCGGGAAACCGGGTTATGCTGCGCAGGCTCAACGATCAGACGGTCAACCTGCGTTCCGGCGGAACGTATGACCGGATTTATAACCAGTGGTCGTCTTTATGGGTGCAGGATACGTCATATCAGCAGCGCGTCATGATGCGAAAACTCTGGATTGCGTTGGGCGCGGCGATGGCGGCGGTTCTGCTCTTCCTTGCGTTTTCTGCGATTCTGAAGCGTCGGCTTGCGGCGCTGACAAAGGTGCTCAACCGGACGAACGAAGAACTGCAATTACAGCTGAGCGCCACGCAGCAGGAATGTCTGACCCAGCAGCGGATTCTGGACGCGGCAAAGCTCAGCATGCTCCTGTTTGACGACAAGGGCCAGATCACCATGTATAACCGCGAGGCGTTGATGCTTGCAAACCAGCAGCTCGAGGGGAAAAATATCATGGACGTCTCCCCTTACGCAGAGCTTCTGGAAGGAATCTTTCCGCCGACTGAGACAGAAGATGCACCGACGGTTATGAACGCGACCAAACGCCTGGGTGAAACGCTCTTTAAATATTCTGCGCGCGTGATTACCAGCAGCAAAACCTATATGCTGAGCGTCGAGGATATTACAGAGGAGGAAGCGCAGAAGGCAAAGCTCTTTGAAGCGGAGAAGAGCACCACCATCAACCGCGTTGTCGCCGGTGTGGCGCATGAAATCCGAAATCCTCTGATGACAATTCGCACATTCGCTGATATGATTAAGGAGCCGGATTGCGGCGACGATGTAAAAGCGGCGTTCGGCGAGGTTGTCCCGGCGGAGGTTGACCGCATCAATCAGCTGGTCGACCGGTTTATCAACTATGCAAAGCCCGGTAAACCGGGAAGCATCGTGACCGACGCGTCGAACCTTGTCCGTGAGTGCTTGTATCTGACAAAGCCTGCGGCAAAGAAGAATGTGATCGGCTTTGACGTGCAGCTTGAAGATGCGCTCTTCATCCGCGTCTCCCCGACGCAGATCAAGCAGGTCATCATCAACATTATCATCAACGGCATGGAGGCCATGGAGCGCCGCGTCGCGCTGACGCAGCCGGACCGGAAGCTTATGATGCAGATTCGCACAGTCTCGGAAGATGACCGCGCGGTCATCTGTATCCGCGACGAGGGTACCGGCATGAGCCCCGAGGATCTCAAAAAGTGCCGCGAGCCATACTATACCACAAAGCCCACCGGTATCGGCCTTGGTCTGGCGCTTTCCAACGAACTGGTCCTGCAAAACGGCGGCCAGATGGAGCTTGAAAGCGTACTGGGCGACCATACGACGATCCGTCTGGTTTTCTCGAAGGAGCATAACGCATGAAGCCACACGTACTGATCATTGACGACGAACAGAATATTGTGCTGTCGCTGTCGCTCGCGCTGCGCAAGGAGTTTGAAGTGGACGCGGCGCTTACCGCGGCAGAGGGCCTTGCAAAGCTGCGCGCGGGGACCTATGAGCTGGTGCTGCTCGATCTGATGATCGGAGAGGATGATGGCTTGCAGGTTTTAGAGCAGATCCGGGCCATTTCCCCGCAGATTCAGGTCATCATGATCACAGCCTTCGGCACGATCCGTTCGTCTGTCGACGCGGTCAAGCGCGGCGCGTTTACGTATCTGACGAAACCTGTCAATCTGGAAGAGCTGAAAATCTATATGTATCAGGCGCTTCGCTATCAGGAAATGAACGATACGATTGCGAACCTCACAAATGAGCTCAACGCCCGCTACGACGACTACGGCATGCAGGGCGGAAGCGCCTGTATGGACAAGGTCCGCGCGATGATCACGAAGCTCAAGGACGTGGATACATCTGTTGTCATTACCGGCGAGAGCGGCGCGGGCAAGGAGCTTGTCGCCAAGGCGCTTCACTATGCGGGCAAGCGCCGCACGCAGAAGTATGTTGAAGTCAACTGCGCGGCAATCCCGGACGGGCTGCTGGAATCCGAATTTTTCGGATATAAAAAAGGCGCATTTACCGGCGCGGTGCATGATATGCAGGGTAAATTCGTTCAGGCGGACGGCGGCACGCTGTTTCTCGATGAGGTGGCGGAAATGCCCCTTTCCATGCAGGCAAAATTTCTGCGCGTCCTGCAAGAGCGCGTTGTGACGCCAATCGGCGGCACGGAAAGCATCAATGTCGATGTCCGCGTCGTCGCCGCAACGAACCGGGACCTGTTTCGGATGGTCGAGGAAGGAAAGTTCCGCGAGGATCTGTATTACCGCCTGCACGTGATGGAAATCAACGTGCCGCCGTTGCGCGAACGGGACGGCGATGTGATGGTGCTCACGGGCTACTATCTTTCCCGATACGCGCACGAGCACAATCTGCCGCCCTTCAAGCTCCGGCCGGACGCGCTGTGCGCGCTGACCGACTACTCTTACCCCGGCAATGTGCGGCAGCTCTTTAACATTTTGGAGTATGCGGCGCTGATGGCGACCGACGGAGTTATTTCCCTCTCGAGTCTTCCGCGGGAGGTGCTTGGTACTGACCGGCCCGCGATTCTGGAATCGCAGCCGGCTGCGCAGCAGCAGACGCTCGAGCAGATGCTGGCCGACCAGAAGCTCAGCGACATTGAGCGCATCGCCATACTTGCAACGCTCAAGAAAAACGACGGACAGAAAAAACGCACCGCCGACAAGCTCGGCATCACCGACCGCACGCTTCGCAACAAGCTTGCGGAATACCAGATGGATTTGTGAGGAGCTCGTGATGTGTGAGAAACGAACCGCTGTTGTGGTGGATGACGAACCGATTACCTGCATGGACGTGGCGGAAATGCTCCGCGAGATGGGCTTCGACGTGGTCGGCGAGGCCGCGGACGGCTTTGACGCGGTAGAGCTCTGCCGGGTACACCGGCCAGATTTGGTGCTGATGGACGCGAGAATGCCGGTTTTCGACGGTCTGACAGCTTCGAAAACGATTCTGGAAAAGCACTACTGCAACTGCATCGTTCTGCTCACGGCCTATCAGGACCGGGATATGATCGAAAAAGCAACCAAGGCCGGCGTCAGCGGATATCTTGTCAAGCCGATTGATCAGACACGCTTCCAGCCTGCGATCGAGGTGGCGCTTGCGCAGAGCAAACGTCTTCGCCAGAGCGAGGCGCGCGCGCAGCAGGCCATGGAAAAAATCGAGGAAAACAAACGCATCTTTCAGGCACAGAAGCTTCTGTCGCAGGCGAACGGCTGCTCACAGACAGCAGCTTACCAGCTTCTTCGAAAATACGCCATGGATAAGCGCATGACCATTGCGGCGATGGCAGAGCAGGTGCTCCAGCGCTTCGGCCCGCAGGAGGAAAGACACCATGATTGATCTTTCTGCCTGCCCGATATCGCTTGACCCGTCTGAACGTCAGAAGCTTGAAGAGCTTGCGCGCCAGCTTCCTCTGATTGCAGAGCTCAGCGCGTGCGAGCTGTTTATCGACTGTGTGGGAGACGACGGCGGCGTTGTTGTAGCGCACGCCTGGTCCAACCAGCTTGGAAGCTTTTACGCCGCGCCTGCCGTTGGAAAGCATGTGAGCGAGGAAAAGGAGCCGGCTGTTTTTGCAGCCTGGCGGACAGGACTTGTCCAGCGCGACCTCAAGGCCGTCACGCAGGAGGACCGGACGGTCTGGCAGGATGTTGTTCCGGTCTATGGAAGTGGGCGGCGCTGCATTGCCCTGCTGATCCGGGAAAAGGATATCAGTGAGCGCGTAGCACGTGACAAAAAATATGCCGAGCTTGCCAAGTCCTACGCCGAGGAAGCGCCGACCCTCCGTGACGACCCCAGCCGCGAGGACCATGCGCTCTGGCAGCGTGAAATTCACCACCGCGTCAAAAACAACCTGCAAACCGTCGCCAGTATTCTCAGCATGCAGTCCAGACGGTGCAAGGACGAGACCGCCGCGAATATTTTACGAGAAAATGTCGAACGGGTCTTGTCAATGGCGACAATCCATGATATACTTTTAAAAGATACCAGTTCTTCTCAGTTGGTAGACAGCAATGAGCTGCTGGAAAACCTGATACAAAATTTGCAGGCCATGGTTCCGGTCGGGAAATCAATAGCGCTTTCCCTCGAGGCCGATCATGTCCTACTGCTGCAGGAGACTGCGAGCGGTGTTGCAATGGTCGTTTGTGAACTGGTAACAAATGCCCTGAAGCATGCGTTTGCGGGCCGCGATTCCGGCTCGGTGCGCGTCGTTTTCGCAAGGGGCGTCGAGCATCATACGGTTTCTGTCAGCGATGACGGCATCGGTTTCAACCCGGAGCACGCAAACGGCTTTGGCCTCCAGATTGTGCAGGCAACCGTTGCGCAGAAGCTCCATGGCTGCGTGAGCATCGTGCCATTGGCCTGCGGAACAACTGTGACGTTCGATTGTAAAGCAGAATAAAACGCGCACAACAGCGTGCGTGAGAACAGCAACAGAGCTAAGGTGATTTATCGATCACCTTAGCTTTTCATGCTTTTTGGAGGCTTTTTCATGGCGGATTTGCTCAGCGTCGGCATTGACATCGGAACAACGACGACGCAGCTTATTTTCAGCAAAATCAAAATGGAAAATACGACCGGCTACTTTGCCGTTCCGCGCATCTCCATCGTCGACAAGGAAATTCTCTATCAGAGTGAGGTGCATCTGACGCCGCTTCTGACAGAAACGCTGATTGACTCCGACGGCGTGCGCGAGATTGTCGCGCAGGAATACCAGAAAGCAGGTATTGTTCCCTCTTCGGTCGACACCGGCGCGGTCATCATCACCGGCGAATCGGCCAGAAAAGAAAATGCCCGCGCGGTCATGGAGCGGCTGAGCGCCTTTGCAGGCGAGTTCGTCGTCTCCACAGCAGGCCCGGACCTGGAGTCCGTGATTGCCGGAAAAGGCAGCGGCGCGTGGGCCTACAGCCTGGATCATCACTGCGAGGCCGTTAACCTGGATATCGGCGGCGGCACAACCAACATTGTCGTCTTTTCAGAGGGCGACGTGATTGCCAAGGGCTGCTTTGACATTGGAGGCCGCCTGATCCGCGTCGAAAATGGCAGGATCACACACATCAGTCCCTCTGCAAAGCTTGTCGCAGAATCCCTTGGCCTCAGCGTTCAGGTTGGAAATGCGGCAGACGCTGCGCAGCTTTCAAAAATCACCGATCGCATGGCAGAACTTCTGGCAGAGTCTCTGGGCCTCTTGCCGAAGAGCGCGCTTTTGGACGCGGTTACGACCAATAACAGTACGCCGCTCACCTACCGCACAAAGCCAAAGACCGCAGTCTTCTACTCCGGCGGCGTGGCTAACCGCATTGAGCCATTAAGCGCAGAGCCGTTTCCCTATGGGGACATCGGCGCGCTGCTCGGCGCTTCGGTCTTCCGCGGAACGCTCTTTGGCGAAACGACCGCGCAGCAAAGCACACAGACCATCCGCGCCACCGTCGTTGGCGCCGGCATGTTTACCACGACCGTCTCCGGCAGCACCATCACCTGTACCAGCGCGCAGTTCCCGATGAAGAACATTCCGGTGCTCAAGCTTACGCCGGACGAGCAGGAACAGTGCTTCCTTGGAAATGTGCAGGCGCTCATCTCGCGTATCCGCTGGTTCTGCGAGCAATCGGAGACCGAGCAGTTGGTTCTGGCTCTTCCGGGCAAGGAAAACCCGGAGTTCCCGGAGGCCAAGCGGCTGGCGGTCTGCCTTGCTGATGCGCTGGAGCAGACGCTTCCAGAGGACGCGCCGCTGCTGGTTCTGATTGAAACAGATATCGCGAAGGCCGTCGGCATTCTGATGCGCAGCGTGCTCGGCTCTGCCAGAGACGTCGTGTGCATCGACTGCGTGAGGGTCGAGCAGGGAGATTATATGGATCTTGGAAAGCCGCTGTTTGACGGACTTGTCATTCCCATCGTCGTCAAATCGCTGCTGTTCGGATAAGGGGGAATTATATGAAGCTTTCAACGGTTCTGGCAGGACAGAGCTTCCAGTTTGGCTCTGTCAAAGAAGTTCTCGCCAAAGCAAATGAGGAAAAGTCCGGCGACGTGCTTGCCGGAGTCGCTGCGCAGTCGGGACTTGAGCGCATTGCCGCGAAGGTCGTTCTCAGCCGGCTGAGCGTCCGCGATCTCCGGGAAAATCCGGTCGTCGCCTATGAGGACGATGAGGTCACACAGATCAATCAGGACTCCATTGACCCGGAGGTCTACAACCATATTGCAAACTGGTCGATGGCAGAGCTGCGCGAATACATTCTGGACGGGAACACGACGGAAGACGACATCAAGCGTCTGAGCCGCGGCCTTACCAGCGAGGTCATCGCGGGCGTCTGCAAACTGATGGGAAATCTGGATTTGATTTATGCGGCAAACAAGGTGCGCGTGACCGCAACCTGCAACACCACCATCGGCTGCCGCGGCACACTCGCCACCAGACTTCAGCCGAACCACGCGACCGACGATGTGGAGGGTATCACCGCTTCCCTCTTTGAGGGCCTGAGCTACGGCTGCGGCGATGCGCTCCTGGGCCTGAACCCCGTCAGCGACACCGTGTCGCGACTTTCCGAGGTGCTCAAGCGCTTTGACGAGGTCAAACACGAATTTGAAATTCCAACGCAGATCTGCGTTCTTGGCCATATCACGACACAGATTGAAGCGGTCAAGCGCGGCGCGCCTGCCGATATGATCTTCCAGTCGATCGCGGGCTCGCAGAAAGGCAACCACGCCTTCGGCTTCTGCGCGGACACGGTCCGCGAGGCATTACAGGTATTGAAAGAGCGCGGCACCGCCAAGGGCCCGAACGTCATGTATTTTGAGACAGGCCAGGGCAGCGAGCTCTCCTCCGATGCGCACTATGGCGCAGATCAGGTTACCATGGAAGCGCGCTGTTACGGCTTTGCCCGGGAGTTCCACCCGTTCATGGTCAACACGGTCGTCGGCTTCATCGGACCCGAGTACCTTTACGACAGCAAGCAGGTTATCCGCGCAGGTCTGGAAGACCACTTCATGGGCAAGCTGACCGGCATTCCCATGGGCTGCGACTGCTGCTACACCAACCACATGATGGCCGACCAGAACGACATTGAAAATCTGGCGCTGCTGCTTGGAAGCGCCGGCGTCAACTACATTCTCGGCGTCCCGTCGAGTGACGACGTTATGCTCAACTATCAGACAAACGCCTACCACGATGTCAACGCCGTGCGCGAGGTTCTGAACCTCCGCCCGATCCGCGAGTTTGAGCAGTGGCTGGAAAAAATGGAGATCATGCACGACGGCAAGCTGACCGGCCGTGCGGGCGATCCGACGATGTTCCTTCGGAAGAGGTGATAACAATGAATCAGGAATTGATTGAAAGAATTGTCGCCGAAGCAATCCGCCAGCTTGAGCAAAGCGGCTGCGTGGTACTTCCGAACCGCACCGAAGAAGAGATTGTGCCGCAGCCATGTGAGGATATCGTCTCGCCCGCCTGCAAGGCCGTTCCCCTGCTGGAAAATCCGCTGGACCCTGAGGGCCTTGCGCGGATGAAAAAGCAGACAACAGCGCGCATTGGCGTTGGCCGGTGCGGCGCGCGGCTCAAAACGCAGACGGCCCTTGCCCTGCGCGCGGACCACGCAAACGCGAGAGACGCTGTTTTTGCAGACGTGGACCCGAAGTTTCTGGAAAGCATGGGCCTTTTCCAGGTCCAGTCGGCCTGTAAGGATAAAGACACCTACCTCACAAGGCCCGATCTAGGGCGGCTTCTGGAAAAGCCGACGCTGGACGAGCTCAAAAAGCGCTGCGTTTTAAACCCTGACGTGCAGATCTACGCGGCAGACGGCCTGAGCTCGAAGGCGATTGAAGCAAACCTTGGAAGAATCCTTCCGATTCTGGTGCAAGCACTGGAGGACAAGGGTCTCAAGGTCGGCACGCCGTTCTTCCTGCGCTACGGGCGTGTGGGTTCGGAGGAATACGTTGCCGAAGCGCTCGGCGCGAAGGTTGTGTGCGTGCTGATCGGCGAACGGCCCGGCCTTGCAACAGCGGAGAGCATGAGCGCCTATATCGCCTACAACGCTTACGTCGGCATGCCGGAATCAAAGCGCACGGTTGTCTCCAACATTCACAAAAATGGCACCGCAGCCGTCGAGGCCGGCGCGTACATCGCCGAGGTCATCGACAAAATTCTCGAGCAGAAGGCCAGCGGCGTGGACCTGATCAAATAGGAGGGATTGTATGCGAGCAGATCCCATGCAGACAACGATCCTCTGTACACAGATCATCCCGAACGCCGACCCGGCGCTTCTGACGCAGCTCAACGCCCCGCAGGGCGCAAGAAGCCTTGGTATTCTGACAACAGACTGTGATGATGTGTCCTATGCCGCGCTCGATGAAGCGACCAAAAAAGCGGCTGTCCGCGTGGTTTACGCGAAGAGCATGTACGCAGGCTCTTCCAACGCCAGCACGGCCCTGGCCGGTGAGTTCATCGGAATCCTCTGCGCGGAAAACCCGGAGGAAATCAAAAGCGGGCTGGAAGCGGCGGTCAGCTTCATCCGAAACGACGCCTGCTTTTACAGCGCGAACGACGATGACTCGATTGTCTACTTTGCGCACTGCATTTCGCGCTCCGGAAGCTACCTTTCAGAGGCTGCCGGTATCGCTGAGGGCGAGGCCATCGCCTATCTGATTGCGCCGCCGGCAGAAGCGATTGTTGCGCTCGACGCGGCAATGAAGGCGGCCGACGTCCAGATGTGTCTG